>Ga0207421_10007445_pt1 | contig 11644 bp, 11 predicted proteins | sample SodLakKL_010_SED_4_FD_187542 | JGI IMG/M metagenome (GOLD analysis project Ga0207421, IMG submission 187542) | Alkaline sediment microbial communities from Lake Tanatar, Kulunda Steppe, Russia - 8KL_010_SED (SPAdes) (version 2) | ecosystem: Environmental > Aquatic > Non-marine Saline and... | reverse complement strand
TGTACTGTCCGGTCTGGTCTCTGAACATGTAAACGGCAGCCACTATTTTCTCCTGGGGTGCGGGCAAATCTTTCATTTTGCTGTGAACGCCCGAATAGGCCCCCAGCCTGGGTTCGGCAGGCTGCATGGGTTGTTTGAATCCTGAGGCACAGGATGTCAGAATCAGGAAAAGCAAAACAGCCGTTTTAGGTATTAAGCGGGGAAATTGATTCATTGCCATATGTGTTTCAATTTTATTTCGGGATGATTGATCTCTGATTTGTGTAATGTCAGAGCTAAATTTGTGCCAATGGGGTTAAGAAATTGAAGGTCAAATATTTAGGGGTGTTTTGATTAAGGGTTTTGGGGCTGATGGCTTGCCCGTTATTGGTCACCTGCCAACTCACATATCGTGTGGATCAACTGTATAATGCGGATTCATCATGCCAAACAGAAGTTGCCCTATTCCGGACATTTGTTTGCTATCGGGCAGGTTGATCAGACAAAGGTTGTCCGGAATAGGGCAACAGTAAATTGGCGTGGGAGGTTTCCTGAAAACGGAAAGGGGATAAGTCAGGAAATATTGATTGATTTGCCGGGAGGATGCTGGCTTTAATTGATGAGAGGTTCTCTTTGAGTGTTTTACGGCTTCTGCAGGTAGAATGGAGGGAAAGATCAAGAGGCGGGAGCCTGGTGTTTTTGTTCAGGGATTCCGGTTCATGGTTTCAAATGGGGGGCCGGCCCATAAGGAATCCCGGCACAACAACTGACTGTTTGTGTAGATTTTCAGTATAATTACATAAGAATCACCCTCCTCAACATTCACACTTACCTGCGACAACGAGGTTATTTCTCCTGCACCGGTTTGGAAGGTTCCTCTTTGGGTTGTCACGGACCGGCCCGATGCATCATGCCTTACCCTGATCAGCTCCATGCTATACCGGGCGTTTATGGCTTGATCCATGTGGTTTTCGAAGATTCCGGTAAAGGTATGCATGTGGTCCTTTTCGACCTTGTCGATTCGGGCGGTATAGGGTTCATCTGCAAACATTGTTATGGAGAAAAGCAGCACCACCGGGAATGCTACGACAGCTTTGCCCGGCCAACCCATCCCGGCTTTTTCCTTTACGATACGTACAAAATGTTTCATGACTTTTGGGGTTAAACCGGGTCGTGCATGGGTCAGGTTGTGTGTTGGGAGTGACCCGGCAGTGGTTAATGGCAATTCTGGTCAGGGAGACGGAAACAACTGGTTGTGTTCAATTCGAATGCGCATGCCTTCCCCTTTTTGGTGTACCTGGTAGCGGGGGGCGTTGCCGGATGTTTCAATCTGTATCATTTCAAGGCCACTGCCCTCCTGTATGAGTTGCAATTCTGCACCGGTTCCGAATATGTCCTGGTACAGGCGGTTATATTCGCCATCCTGGAGGATGTGGATCAGGTTCTCTTCTCCACGCAGAAACCCTTCATACCAGTTGTTGCTGCCCCTTTGGGTCAGCTCCAGGGCGTTGCCCCTGCCGGTTTGTATCACCGAAGCATCATGCCCGTTTCCCTCCTGGCTAAAATGGATCATGTTTTCGTAGCTGGAATTGGCCATCCGGGATCTCAACTGTTCCATAATTTCTTTATAACCAAGGCTTAGCCCGGCTTTTTGCTGATTATCTCCTTGTATCAGCAGGCTACTTTCGTTGAATGAACCAATTTGCTCCAGCAGGATGCCGTCCTGAAAATTTCCCGAAGAGGACTGCTGGGCTGCGACCCACAACGGAATGAGAATAAGCAGAAAGATCAGTGCTGACTTTTTCATGATTTTTTTTGTTTTTGGTCCATTTTTAACACGGTGGCTAAGGGCTATTGCTGCACCACACTGGCGCGGTTGTGATTGCCCTGCTGCAGTATGGATGAACTGTTGTGGTCGCTAAACTGCCCGCTGTAGGCTTTGTTGTGGTTGCCATTTTGCAGGATGATGGCATGGTTATGGTTTCCGTCCTGGCGGATTCCGCCGGTTGAGAGGTCACCTGTCCGGTTATCGCTACCGGTTTGACCGATGAAACCTTTGTTGTGATCGCCGGTTACCCATATATCCGCATAATGGTGACTGCCAGCCTGGGAGATGGCATGCTCGTTATTGTTTCCGAGCTGATAGAGGAATCCTTCATGATTTTTTCCGGATTGTATAAGCCCCCAGTCTTCTTGCTGACCAGGCCAGCTTAAGGCTTTGTTGTAATTTCCGTATTGATGAATGTCAGCAAAATGGCCTTCCCCGTTCTGTTGCAGGGTCGCTGCATTATCGCTGTGTGAGTTTCCGAGTTGGTTGATATAGGCCAGACTTCCATCGCCCACCTGTTCAATCAGAGATAACTGGTTAAGGCCTTCCTGTATGATCTCTGCGGTGAGGGAGTTGCCGGTTTGTTTGATATAAGCTTCGTGAGATCCTCCAAAGTTGTCTGTGTTTTCCGGAGATTGCTGTGCCAATACACATAAAGGAAGAAACAGAAGAAAGGCCGCTTTGGTCAACAATTTTTTCATTATAGTGTAGTTTTGGCCCGGAGATGCCGGACGGGCTGAAATCGCCCGTCCGGTACCGGGATCATTAGGTAATCCAAATCTATTTTGACAAAGGAAGTCAACAAATGACCGAAAATAAGTCGTATGACTCTATATCCTGTCTGACTTCATACGTCAAATAACAATGCATTCTTAGTTCTGGATGATTGTGGCGCTCAAGCTGCTACCAGTTTGATTCTGAATCGCATAGTTATGGCTGGATCGCTGAATGATTGTTGCATCATTGCTACCTGGGCCATACTGGTTCTGGAAAGCCTCATTCCAGTTACCTCTTTGGATGATTTGCCCAAAACTTGCTGTTTCATCATAAGTCTGCATTTGCCTTGCGAGGTTGTGATTTCCACTTTGGATAATCTCTAACTCTCCTGCACCATCAGGGTGGCTTTGAGAGCCGAACTGACGTTGCCTGGCTTCGTTGTGATTGCCGGATTGCCTTATCTCAGCTTCATTCCGGTTTCCATCCTGTTCCTGCCTTGCCCAGTTCCAGTCTCCGCTTTGAAGAATTTCGGCCGAAAAGGCATTGCCTCCCTGTTCTTGTCGCGCCCAGTTCCGATCGCCAGACTGGGTAATGATGCCGGAATAGGCCTGAGGATGGCTCGTACCTGGATCCTGGTCTTGACGGGCGAAGTTGTAGTTCCCACTTTGATTGGTCCGAAGATAATTCCTCTGGCCCACTTGATTTTGACGGGCCTCATTCCAGTTACCACTTTGGATTATATAGGCCCGGTTGTCAGGGTCATATGCCCCGGTTCCCCTGCTGTCCTGCTCCTGCCTGGCATAGTTGCGGTTTCCTGACTGATTGATCCCCAGAATGTTATTCAAGCCTTCCTGATTCTGGAGAGCTTCATTCCAGTTGCCTCCAACTTGCAGAATGGTGGCTTCCAGGTTGGTTCCATCCTGGTTGGTTGTTGCTTTATGGTTTTGCCCATAAGCCATTCCCGCTGTTAAAACGAGCACTGCGAAAATTGCAATTACTTTTTTCATTGTTCTTGAATTTTAAGTTTGTAAATGATTTATTTGTGAATTGCGTCCAGCCGTTCGGCTGGGAAAGAATTGTGGTTTTGTGTGGATTTTGTCCCGGGGCAAAATCGTTTTTGGGGTTCAACTTGGGTTAATTATTTGTTGGTTTTTATGCTGTTAAAAACTGTCCGCTTGTATCAGGTAATTTGTTTGTCAGTAATGCGGAATGGTAATGGTTGTTTCGCTGCCGGTATTGGAATCCAGTATGGTAACGATCAACCCTTCCAGGCCCGGGGTAACTTCAATTTCATAATTCCCGAAGGTGTATTTTCCTTCACCCAGGGGGCCTTCACCGAACTGTTCCTGCATGATCCGGCTGGAAAGCTGGCTGAGGATCTGCCGGCTCAGGTTGGATTCGAAATCCGCCAGGGGATCCCTGGCGAACGGGTCACGCGCGGGTTGCGCTTCCTCAAAAGGGTTTTGTGCCTGGGCGGAACTGAGCAGCCACTGGTAATTCAGGTAATTGCCCCCGAAAGCGGGGTTGACCGGCCGGTAAACGAACTCCTGGGAGTGACCGGCCAGGGGGGCCAGAAACAGAAATAAACTAAACAAGAGGATTGGTTTAAGAAGTTTCATTGTGCAGAGGGTTTGGTTAAAAGATCTTGTCAGTGATTGAATTGATTCAATAATATTGTGTTGGTTTGATTTGTAATCATGGTCTTATGCTTTGCCTTCTACTTCGCCATATTTGTGCCACAGATCATAAAGTAAACAAAAACAGGCACTTAGAGGGTTGTGGGGCATTGTAGAAGATGCTGCTTTTTGCCCGGATATGGTCAGGGTGCATCATGGAATCCCTGTCAATTGCAACACTGTCAATGGATTGCTGGCCATTTGGGGAATGACCATAAACGGGCATTTGCAAGCTTTCGGGCTTTTTACCGGGCATTTTGCCAGACAGTTTCCCGGGGAAATGCCACAAGCTTTTTCGCTGAATCCGGCTAATTTTCATATCTTTACGGCGTAAATGGTTTATTTGTGTCTTGCACACAGGTGAACTTGCAGGCTGCCCGCTTCCGGCGGGCAGCTGTTTTAGAAGATCCCGCTTCCTGACAGGTCTCCCCTTCCAAGTTGTTCCTGCATCATTTCATAACTCATCATGAACTCCTGGGCTTGCTTAACAGCTGCTTCCGCTGCATCTGTGACCGTTTGAGGCCCCGGCCGCAATACTCCCTGGTAAATGATCTGGTCTTCAATTACCAGGTTGACCAGGCTGCCCATGCCGGGAATGGGTCTTTCCCTGACATGTATTGAGAGATCCCTGACCTCCGAGGGGTTGAACCATTCCTGAAAAAAATGATGGTAAAAATCATTGCCCAGTTTGGTAATGGTTTCGTTGAAAATAAATTCGGTCATTTCGACTCCATCAGGACCGACCGGGCGCTCTAATTCTCCTTCCAGTTCAAGTTCTATTGGGGGAGGCTGTTGTGCCATTGAGGTCAGAAAGCCCCCACCAAATAATATGATCATGATCATCAATGTTGTTGTTTTCATACTACTTACCTGGTTTTTTGCGGTTGTCCAATGCTTTTTTAGATCCGTAGGCTGTGCCCAATGCCAGGAGCAACACCAGGCCGCCACCGATTGATCCCGGCTGTTGGTCGTCATCACCTCCCTGTCCGGGCATGCCGGGCGGAGAACCGGAGGGTTGCCGGGGTGGCTGGGCCTGTGATTGTGCCACAAGCAGGGTAAAAAGAATCAGGATCATTGCGAGTCGTTTCATAAGTTTCACTGCTTTTTTATTCATTCACATGGCCGGACGGTCATCGGCTGATGACCACTTTTCTGGCTTCGGTTTTTTGTGGTGTGTGCAGGCGAACAATGTATACTCCGGGCCTGAACCCATCAATAGGTCGGCTGGTGGTTGTTCCGGCCGGCTGGTTGAAGCTTTCCCAGGTTCTTCCGCTTGCATCCACAATGGCTGCCTGCGTATCTTCTCTTCCGGTTTTAATGTGCAACTGCTGATTATATACCCACACACGGGCGTCATTCAAATCTTCGAAGGGCTCGGGGGTGCCGGTTTCTGTATCTTTTGAGAAGCGCAGTACAAAGCGCATTTCATCATCGCCTGATGCGGCCGTGAATTCATACACTGTGTCTTTGTCCATTCTGTGGGAAAGCCCCTTTTTCAAGTCATCAAGGTAGATATGATAACCAGCCAGGCTTTCTTGATCCATATTGGATGTCATGGTAAGCCTGAAGTTTGTATTGTTGTTCTTTTCAAATCCGAATGGAACCTCAAGCCCATCGAAGATACCGGGGAGGGTTTGAAGGGATAGGTGATTTCCGCTTTTTACCGAGTAAAAGGCCGGGGCCTGTCCGGCCAGGTAGCGTGTGTCGCGGCGATCAAGTCCTGGGGTGGCATCGTCCCGGAACAGGATATGGCTTCTTTGTGCAGTCTCGCCTTCGGGATCTTTGGCCATTAAAAGAATGTCTCCGCTGGAGGCGGGTTGCTGCTTGTACCAGGGCTGATCACTGTGCCTGCGGCTTTCTGCCGGAATGGTCAGTTCGCCGTTCGAAGCAGGCGTCTGGATCATGAAGCCGTTCATGGGGGGGATAATTCCTTTTATTACAGGCACATAAGCACTTTCTGCCTCGCTGTAAACCTGGGGCGTGCCCTGTATAGTCCCCGGCCATGGGTTATCGGTATCCCAGTAAATGGCGCTTGGGAATGGGTTACCCAGTAGATGCCATCCTCCTCCGTTGCTCACCGACAGGTTGTTGGCTGTTACGTTTTCGATGTTGATGATTCCTGTAAAGGCGTGTGGGCGGTCGCCGTATTGTTTTTCGGTTTCGTTATCCGGAATTGCATAAGCCACCAGGTAGGCGTGCCCGGTTTTAAAAACCTCGGGGCCAAACTGGCTCGCTTTGATGTTTCGCCAGATACCCTGGGTGCCTCCGGTTTCGTCCCAACGGTAAAAATCGATGGCCCTGTAGGCCGGGCCTTCATTTTGAGAAGGGAAAAATTCCGGCCGGATGGCCTGGCTTTCAACCGGGGAGGAGAGCATGTGCCAGCCGCGACCGGGAATGCTGTAACGTGGGATGTACTGTTCAACACGGGCCTTTACCCCTGGTGTATTGGTAATCAATGAACCGGTGCCCTCTGGTGTAGATCTGACGATAATTCCCGAAATTCCCTGACCTTTCACAACAATGTCATCAATGTACATATCCCCGGGATTCAGGTGATCAAGCATTTTCCAACGAATCATGATGCTTTCCCTGTCATCGAAACATGGTGGAAGGGTGAAGTATCCCTCCTTCCAATCAGACCAGTTGAGTGAAAAATCTTTAATATGTACCCATCCGGAGGCCGGGCAGGGGCGGGCTTCCAGCCGCACGCTGACAGGTTCGGACTTGGCCAGGTATTGCCTGAAAGACAAGGTAATGTTTTCATGGCCGAGGGTGGAAATATCCCGGAGGTAAAAGTAATCTCCGGCCATGATATCTGATATGCGTGCCCTGTAGCTGCCTCTGAAGAACAGGTAATCAATGTCATTGCCCTCCAGATTGGCCACAGCCTGGTTTTTATTCAGTCCGTTCCCTGAATCGCTTTTGTAGGGAATTCCTTTAACCCGCTTGTTGCTGTCTTCAAAATCCCACCCGGCGATCAGGCGGTCAGCCTGCAGTGTTTTGCTGCCAGGGATTTGCGTGATGGTATTGGCCGTCAGTTGGCCGGTTGGGGAGATCATCAGCAGGCTTCCATTGGTCATGGATAGTTCCTGCAGTATGAGGGTGGAGTTCAATATGGCCACTCCGTCGAGGGTCCAATGGTTGCTTTTTTCCACGATCATCTCACCATGGATCAATTCTGTACCGGGAGGAAGACCGGGACTGTCAGAGGCTGCCGGCAGTGTGTTGGGCATGAAGCAGTAAACCACCCCAATGAATAACAATAGTCTGGTCATATTCTTATTTTTTTGGCTTTCTTTTCAGGTTTAACCGGGATGTGATAAACAATCGCGTTTTCCATGCCATTGTCGGCCACCATATAATACCTGCGTGAAGAATCAAGCAGCAGGAGCTGCACCGAGTGTTCAAACTGTTTCAATTGACGGAACATGGCATAAAAGGCCTGGGGATTGTCATCAATGATCATGGCCATGGCTCCTTCCCTGGTTTCGCTTAATGTTCTGATGGCGGCTTCCACAGTGGATACAATGGTAAAAGAGCCCTCTTTGGCTTCATTAATGTTGCGGATACCTTCATTTCCCTTATGACCGATGATGATAATCTTCATTGATGGCTGTTTTTTCAATGTATAAATGCATACGCTATTTTCGTGCCCTTTGAGATAAAGGTCACGAAAACAGTGTTTTAAGGATATGAATGTGAGAGAATTGTTGCCCGGTCAGTGCCCGGAAGCGGGCTATCGGCTTGCCTTAATGGTGCAGAAATACGGACAATTCCAGTCAGGCAGCCCTGAATTGTTAAAATGACCGGATTCGGGCTGGTGTAAACTTCTGGTCACTCCGGTATGGTTGTTGCAGGCCGGTAATAGAAGCTGTCAGGTTATTTGGCCTGGGCTTGCTCTTCGGTGATGTTGAATTTCTCTAGCCGGCGATCCAGCGACTGCCTGGAAATATTCAGCAATTTGGCGGTTTTGGATTTGTTGAATTTACAAAGGTGCAGGGCCTGGGTAATGGCCTTTTTTTCCAGTTTCTCCAAATCCAGTTCCTGGCTGTTGAAAAGCTGTGTTTTGGCGGCGCTTTTGATGTTTTTGGTTGCAAACAGGTGTTTGAGCTGAAGGTGCTCGTCTTCACAAATGATCATGGCCCGTTCAATGATGTTCTTCAGCTCCCTGACATTACCCGGAAAATGGTAGGTTTGCAGTTTTTCAAAAATATTTTTGTCAATCTTCCGGATGTTTTTGCCCAGCTTGTCGTTAAAGCTGTTTACAAAATAGTTGATCAGTTCAGGAATGTCCTCCTTGCGTTCACGCAATGGTGGTACGTGAATAACAAAGGAATTCAGGCGGTGAAACAGGTCGATGCGAAAGGTTTTGTCCTCCACCATTTTCTCCAGATTCTGGTTGGTGGCTGCCACTATTCTCAGATCCAGGCTGATTTCCTTCTTGGTGCCGATTTTGCTGATCACCTTATCGTCCAGAACCCTTAAAAATTTGGCCTGAATATTTAGTGGTAATTCCCCGATTTCATCCAGAAATAGGGTTCCATGCTGGGATATCTCGAACCATCCTTCCGTATTCTGGCGGGCATCTGTGAAAGCACCTTTGCTGTGACCGAAAAATTCACTTTCAAATAAAGTTTCAGGAATGGCCGAGCAGTTTACGGAGTGAAAAAAATTGTCTTTTCTGCTGCTCATGGCATGGATGCATCGTGCCACCAGCTCTTTTCCGGTTCCGCTTTCACCTGTGATCAGTACGGTGGTTGAATCTGTCTGGCTCACTTTGGCCACCAGATCCAAAACTTCCTTAATCAGTGGGCTTGACCCGACTATTTCAATATTGGTCTGTTTCTTCAGTGCTTTTCGGGCTTCATTGTAATTGAGTTCAGTTTCCCTCAGATGGCGCTGTAGCTCGAGGTACTGGGTGGTTCGCTTAATCACATTATCCATGTCGGGGAGGCCGAATGGCTTACTGAGAAAGTCTACTGCCCCTGCTCTCAGGGTGTTGATTACCGTGGTCATGTCGCCATGGCCTGTAATGGCAATGGTGGAAATGCCCGGGTGCTCTTTTCGGAACTTCTCCATTACCTCCAGACCACTCATTTCAGGTAGTACAATATCAACAAAAGCAATGTCAATGCTGGTATTGTTCACGATCTGAAAGGCTTCAGATGGTTTGCCGGCAGAATGTGGTTCATGCCCCCTCGCATTAAAATAGTCGACAAGTTCATTGCGGAAATTCTTCTCGTCATCCAGAACTAAAATCTGTAGTTTATTCTTCATAGGTTATAACCACTATTTGTTTTGCTTCACAATTGCCGGAAAGGTAAGCCGGAAACTGGCAAATTCCCTTTCGGCAGACTCTGCTTCAATTTTTGCACCTATTTGCTCAAGATAACGTTTGACAATTGCAAGACCGATTCCGTTTCCTTCATGGCTTTTGGTTGAGAAAAATGGATCAAATATCAGCTTGAGGTGTTTTTTCTTGATTCCCATTCCGTTGTCCCAGAACTCCAGGATGATCTGGTCATCTTCCAGCCAGGTGCTGACCTTGATTTCTTTGCTAAACCCGTATAATATCCGGAGTTTGCCTTTGCGGTTCAGTGAATGCACAGAATTGGAAATAAGGTTGGTAATGATGGTGGAAATCCACTTATTATTGCCCAGTATGGGAGGCAGGTCCGGCTGAAGGTTCAGGGTCAGGTAAATCTGGTTGTTGATCAGGTTTACCCTGAAAAAGTCGAACATTCTTTTAATGGGCAGATTCAGGTCAATGAAGGTTGTTCCGCTGCCCTTCAGGTCGCGCCGGAATATTTTGACTTCATTGATCAGTTCGTTTATTTGGGTGGTGCTTGTTCTGATCAGATCCAGCTTGTTTTCCAGGTAATCGGTGTCAAGATTGCCGGACTGCAGTTTCATTTTTAAATTGTCGAGGATGATCTGTACAAGCCCGATGGGTTGATTCAGTTCATGCAGCACCCCTGAGGTCAGCTCTCCAAGTAATTCATTTTGTGAACGATACCCATATTCAAAAAATGCATGGTCAAAATCCTGACCCTGTGGTTTTTGACCCAATCGCTTATTGGCCGGGGGGGTATTCAGGATTTTTACATGGGTCACAAAAAGGTGGGCATAGTCTTTATTGATGCAATGGCCATTAACCTTTACTTTTCGGGTGGTGCCCTGGTTCAGGTGAATATGGAAGGCAATGTCAATTTGTGCGTTGTGGTGACTGTTCGTTCGGAAGTGTTTAATTGTCCTTATGCGATCCTGTTTGGCGATGTGTGAAAAAAACGTGGCCGAGATGCTGTTCAGGTCAATCAGTGGGGCAATGGTGCTTGCAAAATCCGGGCTGAGATAGGGAAAGCCGTTAATGGTATTGTCAAAAATCAGGTTAAATGTGGTATGTGGGGGCATCTGGAACTGCCTCCCGGAATAAGCGGAGTAGAATAATTTTGATGGGTTAAACACCTCCTCAATGAATATGAGGAAGCCTGTGGTCTGGTTTTCCTGACGCATAACCAGCACGGCCCAGTTGCAAAAGATCCGCTTGTTTTCTTTTCGAAATGGAACATGGGGTATGGTTATGATATGTTCTTCAATGGCCTTGTGTTCTTCCAGCAGCATCAGGAGTTCTGACCTGCAGCCTTCTTCAATATAAACGCCAAAATGCTGGCCGGTTACCTCGTTGCCGTTATATCCAAGGATGGAACCGGCTTGCTCGCACCAATCCCGGATCCGCATGTCCGGATCGCATATAATTTGCCCCATGGGCCCGGAATTTTTAAAGATAGCCGCCTTGAATTCCGCAATTTCCTTGGGTAGAGAAATGTCCATGGGCTAAGCTGGTTTTTGTTATTCGAAAGGGAAAAAAGTAATATTTATGGAATGTATTTTAAGTACTTTAATAACTTAATAAGTATATGATAAAACCAATATTATTGTTGTTTGTTCAAATATAAATAAATTTTTGATAACATCATAAAAAGCTTACTTACCGATAAAAAATAGTTTTCTGTGGAATTTGTACGGGTTGGCTCAGCCTGCCCGTTTTTGGGTGAATGTATTTTCAGGAGTTGTGACCGTTTCCGGGAGTGGGTCAGATCATACAAGGCCGGATCGTGTGGTCATGCCTTTTCAGAATCAGTATAAATTGCCCTTTCGGGCCGGGAAAACTCCATATTGTTTGGATGGTAGCCAAAACTGTTTTATTTTAGTCCTTTGGATCATCGGTGTAAAATGAATAACTGATCTGATCAAAACCGGATATGTTTTTTATCGGCCTGTTTTCTTCCTTTTTTCCCTGGTTAATACTGGGCGTGGTATATTCCCTCAGTTTTGGTCTTTATTTTGTGTATTCCGGTGATAAAGGGCCGGCGGAGGCTGAAAACCCCGAAAAGAAAGTGGTTTTACAGCCGGGCAACCCGGGGCAGGAAGCAGACGAAAACGT
>Ga0207421_10007442_pt1 | contig 11650 bp, 10 predicted proteins | sample SodLakKL_010_SED_4_FD_187542 | JGI IMG/M metagenome (GOLD analysis project Ga0207421, IMG submission 187542) | Alkaline sediment microbial communities from Lake Tanatar, Kulunda Steppe, Russia - 8KL_010_SED (SPAdes) (version 2) | ecosystem: Environmental > Aquatic > Non-marine Saline and... | reverse complement strand
GTTCTGTCCCAGCATGGCGCCAGGACGCTCGCCGATTGTTCCCTGTGGACAGCTGAAACTGCATTCCACCATTTCTGCTCCGGCATCTTTTAAACGCTTTGTCAGGGATTGCCAGTCTTTTTTACAACCACCCATAATGGAAGGAATAATGACTTTTTGAGGAAAGTTTTTCTTCAAAAACTTCACTCTTTTTTCGATTTCATTAATATGATAGGCGGAAATAAGATCCGTGTTGCCCATTGCCATTACCCTGTTGTCAAAGTGATGTATACCGGTAATCATGGGGTATTTCAGGGGAACAGGATTGCCCTCTACGGAAGTGGTTTTTAAAACAGCGCCAGCCCAGCCGGCTTCTAATCCCTCGCAAACTATCTCCAGTTCATCTGTAGGAGGGGCAGCCGCCAGAATGAAAGGATTTTGAAACTTTATTCCGCATAAGTCTGTTTGCAGTATATTATTCATGAGTATCCTCCCTGATTTTTCGGTACATATCCTGAGCGGCTTTTTTCCCTTCACCAACGGCTTCTACCACTGTTTTGCCCTTATTACAACAGTCTCCACCAGCCCATATATTTCTGGCACTGGTCTGTTGGTTTTCGTTATACTGGATAAAACAATTGTTGTCCACTTCCACCTCAGGAAAAAGTTCGGGTACTATGCAAGGGCCTTTCTGTCCAAGTGCTTTAATGACAAGGTCGCAGGGCAGTTGAAATTCAGAATCCTTCACTTCTACGGGGCGCCGACGCCCGGTAGCGTCAGGTTTTCCGGGAACAGTGCGTCTCAGCGTTATGCTTTGCACTTTGTTTTCTCCATGGATTTTGACAGGTTGAGTCTGGAGTAGAAAATCGACGCCGGCTTTAAAACATTTTTCTTTTTCACTGTCCCAGGCAGGCATTTCTTCCATGCGACGGCGATAAGATATAATGACCCGGCTGTCAGGATAGTTCTTCCTGGCAGTCAGTGCACAATCCATGGCAGTGTTACCGCCTCCGATTATACAAATAGTATGATATTTTTCCTCAAGAGTTTTTTCAGAAGAACCGGATCCTTTTAACTGTTCCAGAAATTCTATTGACTCTATGACATTGGGGAGTTCTTCTCCTGCAATATGAAGGTCGGGAACCTTGTCCAGTCCCAGGCCGATAAAGATTCCTTTATAGTGGTCAAAATCGCTTTGAGACATGGTGGACAGGTCCTTTTGAATATGATTAATATTCAGATGAAAGACTCTTTCCAGATCAAACTGTAGTGCTTCATTCGGTAAGCGAAAAGACGGAAGTGAACTGAATGCCACTCCTCCGGCTTTTGCTCTTTTTTCGTACATGTCTACAGAGATACCACGCCGTGCCAGTTCAAAAGCACAGGAGACACCGGCAGGTCCACCCCCCAGTATTGCCACCGGTTCCCTGATGGTTTTTTCAGAAACGTTGTATCGGTATTTTTGAGCATAAAGAAGGGTGACGTATTTTTGAAGTTCGCGTATTCTCACAGGAAAGTCCAGCTTTTTCCGGATGCATTCTTTTTCACAGAGTATATCTTCCGGACAGACGAAGCCGCAAACGGTCCCAAAAGGGTTTGCTTCCAGGATGAGTTCTGCAGCCCCCTCCCAGTCTTTCCATCTTATACGGCGAATAAAATCGCCCACAGGAATCCCGGCGGGGCAACCATCTGTGCAGGGAGGATTATAACAGGTTAAACAGCGGGTACTTTCATGAAAGGCAGCATCACCTGAAATTGTCTGCCTGGAACTATCCTCACTTTCTTTCTTTTTCATTATATTGCTCCCTCTGGTTTTTTTGAGAATGGTGGAGTTGTAAATGATCCGGTATGTTTTCAGTCTCTATGCTGTTAATAAATATTCTGTTTTTTTGTGAAGTTCTGAGAATAAAAAGTTTAATCATGTAACGTAACAATTGTTCCGTGGTTGTCAATATGTGGTTTATAAATTTCGCCGCCTATTCCGTGCTGGTGGAGTATATCAAGGAAAGGGCCGGTGGCTGTTTCTTTATTGTCAGCAGGTATAATGATAATAATAGAAGAACCTGATCCACTTAACGCCACCCCTGCCGCGCCCCTTGCATAAGCAAGATTTTCCACCTCTTCGTAAAAGGGAATTAAACGCGTGCGATAGGGGTGATGAATTTTATCGCGTAAAAATATGGGGAGATGGGCGGCGTTACCTGTTAAAAAAGAATGAATAAGTAAAGGTAATCTTGATAGACTGTAGATTATTTCTGGTCGTTTGTACAGCTCGGGGAGAACCTTTCTCGCAGCATCAGTGGAAACATGGAAATCGGGAATCAGTAAAAGGTATCTCCAGTCATTTTTAATGTCGTATTTGTTGAAATATACTTTAGAATTATCCACGGTTGAAATAGTGAGTCCTCCGGTAAGAGAGGGGGTGAGATTATCAGGATGTCCCTCAAAGGGCAAAAGACGCGAAAGAATTTGCTGGTTGTTTTCTTCAAGATCAAAAAGGGTGCTTGCTGTGAAATAAGCAGCAAGTACGGCATTAGCACTACTTCCCAGTCCCCGGAAAACAGGAATGTTGACTTCGTAGTCTATGAAAAGAGAGGGTTTGGGCTTATCAAGTGAGTGGCACAAAGCATCGAAGGTTTTTAGAAAAAGATTATTCTCCGTTTGAGAAATTTGAGAGGCATAGGGACCGCTAAAGCGAAACTCCAGGGAAGAGGATTTATCCTTTTTTCTTTTTAACCGAACTCGATTGTACAGGTTAAAAGCCAGCCCTAAACAGTCAAATCCCGGACCGATATTTGAAGTAGAAGCAGGAATACGCAGTTCAAATTCTGAGATAGGCTTCTTCTTCACAATTACAGGGCTCCGAAGTTTTCAATAATTTGCAAGCCCCATTTCTGACTTTTTTCAGGGTGAAATTGTGTCCCCATGATATTGTCAGAACAAATGGCCGACACAAATTTTTCCCCATAAAGGGTGTAGCTGGCTACCACCTCTTCATCATCGGGCATAGCGTGATAAGAGTGTACAAAATATACATAAGGGTTTGAAGGTACTTTTTTGAAAAGGGGGAGTTTTTTCTTGATATTCAGGTTGTTCCAGCCGATATGGGGTATTTTCTCTGGTTTTTGAAAGCGGACCACACGGCCTGGAATTATTCCCAGCCCTTTACTTCCGCCATCTTCCTCACTGGTATCAAACAGGAGTTGAAAGCCCAGGCAGATGCCCAGAAAGGGTTTTTGTTTCATCAGTATATTTTCTGATAAAGCAGAAATAAACCCATTGTCATTCAATTCCTTATGGGCTTTGCTCATAGCTCCTACTCCGGGCAAGACGATTTTATCAGCAGCATGTAATTCTGCAGGTGTTGAGATAATACGCGCAGGCAATCCTGCGTATTGAAAAGCTTTTTCAACACTGCGCAGATTACCGACACTATAATCGATAATAACTATATCCTGTTTTGTCATGCATGATATTCCTTAAATGTATCAGGATATTATAAAAAGGACGTATTGAAAAGCAACAGCTTTGCAGGATGTTTTTATAAAAAAGGACAATTAATGTTGCTGTTGGGCTGTGGTGTCAATAGAAGAGCATGAAACTGCAAACAATATTTGTATGAATTATACGTTTTATATAATGAAAAATATAGCAGGGAGGAAGTTCAATGAAGATGACATTAAAATGGCTGTTCATAGGGATGATTCTGATCGTCTTCGCACTAATAGCAGGTGCCAGGGATCATTCCCAACGAGGACAGCGAGGTTGGAGATCGGGAGAGGAAATAAAAGGCGAACAACTTCATGAAGGAGAATGGACAAGAAACCATTCTCATAATCGCGGAAGAGAAAACAGGAAGATGAAAATGGTACTGGATAGTGAAGAGAGGGAAGAAATCAACGGACTGAGCAAGAGGATTCATGAATTGGCTGAACAATACAGGGATACCGAAGATGAATCAGAAAAAGAGGCCCTGGAAGAAGCAGTCCGCCAAAAGGTGACAGAGCGTTTTGAATTGATGCAGAGTATAAGGGACAGGATTATGGAAGAGCGAAAAGAGCACAGGGAAGATATGGATGATGACACCAGATGGGAAAGGGATTTAGATGATGAAGAAGTTATTGATGGGATTGTTGAACGTGTTTTAAGAGAAAGGCCGAGACGCCGGGAAAAAGATTCTCGTTTTGATAATAGAAAAAGACAGGGAGAAAAAGGAATAGAACAATTTCGCCAGCGTCATAATGATACGGAAAGAGAACTACCCTCCTCAAAACAGGAAGATATAATCTGAAACTTTTCTGTGAGGGGCACTTACAGCATGAGGTGGAAAAGAAGCGGCGCTTCTTTTCCACCTTTTTTTATCGGGGAACCCTCTTAGTCCTTCTGGTGAAGTCTTTTTATTTTATTTACAGAAAAAACTGATAAAAAGAAGATTTTAAGGAAGGGAAGGGGAGAAATACCAGAAAATTAAGATGTAAGATTATCTTACTTTTTATAATCTTCTTGTTTTATAGTAATCATATAAGCATCCCGGAAATCGTCAATATATTTATAATTATGTTTTTTGGGATTTTATACTCTGATATCCTGCTGTTTCTCCAGGGGATAGCGGGATTAATTTCTTGCTTTAAATAGTAAATTTGTTATTATTCTAGTTTGTCAGGGTTAAATAAAACTCAGTAACATAGCTTATAGGGGTGTTTTTTTTTGAGTATTTTTAAAAAACCGATTTCTTTTACGCCTACTGTTGATCTGGAGCGTTATGAGGCAAAATATATTATTCCCTACCAGCTTGTACAGCCCATTCAGGATTTTATTGAGCCATTTTGTGTACCGGATTATAATTGTGAAGCGGAATCAAGTGAGTATATCATAACCACCCTTCAGCTGGACACTCAGGATATGGCTTTATTCAAAGCAAAACGAGAAGAAGCCCTGGCCCGCTTCAAGCTGAGAATCCGAACATATGGAACAGAAGGGGATCAGCCTGTTTTCCTGGAGATCAAGCGAAAAATTAAAGATGTCATCGTCAAGACGCGTTCAGCAATTTCGCCTGAAATGTGGCCCTATGTTGCCGAGTCTTTTGCCAGGGGACAGTTAATGGATATTCCCTTTCATAACCGCGAAGAAGAGAATAATTATATTAACTTCTTTAAGCTGGTAAGAGAAGTAGGTGCCAAACCAGTCGTACTTCTCAGATATCGACGACGCCCTTATCTTGGCAAAAATGACAGATATGCCCGGGTGACCTTCGATAGAAGGATGTGTTATCAATTTCAAAGAAACTGGCAGGTATTTCCCAGAAACGATTGCTGGCGGCCTATGGATACACCCGAAGATATGAACAGATCTTTTGCCGGCGTCATTCTGGAGCTGAAAACATACAGTGATGTGCCTCTCTGGATGGTGGAACTAACTAAACGCTTTAACCTTGAAAGGATTGGCTTTTCCAAGTATTATACCGCTGTTCGAAAGGAAATGATATTCAACGGCGGCTATGTTCTTTAAAGAATATAAATAACTATTAAGTTGAGGAAATTATGGGTGAGATTTTTGCTCCGGCACGAGTATTAGGCTTCCAGGAAGTTCTTATTTCTTTGTTGTTCACCTTTGTATTGACGATGGCAATAGCGACCATATATCGGTGGACATATCAAGGGCTTTCTTATTCCCGCTCTTTTGTTCATACCCAGATACTGGGGGGAATAGTCGCTACCGTTATGATTATGGCTATAGGAGATAGTCTGGCCAGAGGATTAGGGATTTTAGGGACTCTGGCCATTATCCGGTTTCGTACACCTATTCGGGATCCCCGCGATATAATTTTTCTTTTTGCCTGTTTTGCAGTAGGAATAGGTTCCGGAGCAGGAGTGTATCCTGTGGTCATTCTGGGAACGGTGTTTTTTTGTGTAACGGCTCTTTTTCTTCATATTTCTCCTTTTGCTTCCCGTCGCCAGTATGAAGGTATTTTACGATTTATGCTCCCGGTGCACAACGAGTCGGAAGATGAGGTTAAAAAGGTGTTGCGAAAGTTTTGCACTTCCACCGTGCTGGTGGCAATGAGGGAAGCTGTACAGGGGGAGGTGATAGAATATTCTTATCAGATTCGTCTCAAAGATCCCTCTTTTCACAGTGAACTTCTTGACCAGTTGCATAATGTGCGTAATATTTCGGATGTGAACCTTATCATGCAAAGAGCGACGGTCGAGTTATGATGAGAAAGATTATAAAGTATCATCAGGCCGGCTTTTTTCATCCTCTTGTGTTCTGGACCCGTATAAAAAGATTCTGGCCTTTTCTGGTCTGGATGGGAATCCTGATAATTGCTGCCTACTTGTATTTTCAGGAAGAAAGAATGGGGGCTTTTCTGGGGATAGTGGAAGGTCCGCGTGAATTGACCGCTCCCCTTGAAACAGCCCGGTTGAAAGAAGTGCATGTTGAACCGGGAAGTGAGGTTGAAAAGGGAACAGTTCTGGCTCATTTTGATACTTCATTGCTTGATGGTGAACTGGCTATGGAATGGCTGGAAATAGAACGCCAGTTCAGTGGAATAGTAAATGAAGTGGAAAAGGAGCTTCATAATGCCCGGGTGGAATATAATCTGGATCGTTCTGAACTGGAAGCGATCAAAGAGGAGATAGAATATTTAAAAGACTTAATGGAAAGACGTTTGATTTCTGGCGATGAGCTTACAGAAATGCGGATCAGAAAAAAAATTCTGGAAGATGCTGTGGAAATGCACCCGGAAACGGTAGAAAAACTTCGTAAAGAGCTGGCTCAGGTAAAAGAGAAACGAGATGTGGCTCTTGAGTGGTTGGGAGAAGGTGCCCGACAGGCTACTCTGGAGACATTTGAGTGGGACCGGTTAGAAGATATGGTGGATGTTGAACTGGAAAGCCATATCGAGCGTATTGGACACTTGCTTCAACGGAGAAAAGAGTACACGCTGCGTGCTAATCGGGATGGGGTTGTGTCTCAGGTTTTTCGACATCCAGGAGAGGTGGTTTCAGAAGGCGATACCGTATTATCCCTGTTGACAGAAGGTGATTACAGGGTAGAAGGCTATCTTTCCGAGGCAAGAGCCCAGGACCTTCGGGTTGGATCAGAGGTTTATATAGCCAGACAGGGCAGAGAAGAGGATATGAGAAAAGCGCAGGTGGTGGCCCTGGAACCTGAAATGATTTACCTCCCTGAACACGTCAGCCCAGTTCCCGGCAGTCCTCTTCGTGGTAGAAAGGTTATAATGATTCCCGATGATGATACCAATCTTATTGCCGGTGAAACTGTTTATGTCCATATAACAATGCCCTGGTGGATTCGTCTGGAAAAGGCCTTTTGGAATCTCTTTTCACGGGAAAAGAATGATTCATGAATAGCAGAACAGCCGTCCCCCTTTTTATCTTCCTTTTGTTCAGTGTATTTATTTTTTCAGAGACCTCAGCAGATAAGCTGACTCTTGATCGGGCTGTGGAAGCTGCTCTGGACTATGATGCTGAACTAAGCCGGAAACGGTCGATGATAGAGGTGACATCTGCACAGGCGCTGGCATATAAGGATCGGGATGACCCTCAATTACGGGTACAGGCAGATGATGAGGGTGATATAGAAGTGGCTCTCCGCTATTTCCTTATTCATCCCTGGATGAAAGATGCCCGTAGAGAACAGGGACAGGCAGCCCTGAGAGCAGAAAAAAAACTTTTTAACAGGCGAAAATGGGAGGTTAAGTCCACGGTCTATGAATCTTTTGCTTCTCTTTACTTTTTAGAAGAAGACTTGAACAGGCAGCAAGAACTCATTGAGTTATACAAACAGCATAAGGACCATATAGAAGAAAAAAAAGATGAGTATCTTGCTACAAAGGCTCAATTGCTGACGATAGAAGCACAGCTGTTAGAACAAAAATGGGAACATTCCCGTGACATGAAACAGCTTCAGAGATTGAAGGATGAACTGAGAAAATTTACCGGTTTGTATCAATGGAAAGAAGGGATAATCTTTCCTGGTTGGTTAACAGATTTTCAACCTTTTGAGTGGCAGGAAGAATCAATGATACAGGAATTATACGAGAAACATCCCCAACTTGATTATTTGAAGTGGCAGGAGAAAGAGTTGAATTTTCTCCGGCAGGAATATGAAAAAGAAAGTATTCCCTGGCCTGAATATATACAGGCTTCTGCATCTTCTGATTCCAGCGTCTTTCCTGATGATTCCTGGGCCGTTCAGCTGGGAATAAATATTCCTCTTTTTTCCAGGAGGCATGCAAAACATGCTGTGGTGAGCGAGAGAATTGACTCCAAACAGAAAAGTCGTCAATATTATCAGAGAGACCTTGCAAATGAACTCCGTAGCCAGCTGGATGAAGTGACCAGATGGCAGGATGAATTAAAGACATTCCAGTCTACCTGGGATGGATACTATGAAAGAATAGAAAATTATTTGAAAGATCCTGTTACCCGGGACAAACTGGATGTAGTGGAAGATATTGAAATGCAAAAAAGATTGCTTCAAACGGAGCGTTCAGCGCTCTCTCTTCAGAGAAACATTATCGAAGCGGTCCTGACAGTGAGACAAACGGCAGCTTCCCCCATTTTACTTCCGTAATGGTTTATTGAGTTTTCTCTCTTTTAAATTCGCCCTCTAAAATCTTTCCCTGTCCTTCAGTGAACAGGCGTGTTCTATAGAAAAATCGATTGTTTCTGATGTATTAACCGGTCCTGTTTCATGTGTATGTTATTTCTTCTGAGAAAAAATGTTATGAAAAATAAGGGACTGGCTGGTTAAGCCATCGATGATGAAAGCTGTACCAGAGATATACTGATCCAAAGATGAGGTAGTTTAACCCGTAATCGGAAAAAGTGAGAATATTTGCATGTTGACGCAGTATGAGAGCAAATAATAACCCGGCAAGAGATGGTATTGCCAGAATAATAGCGCAATTTCGGAAAAGAAGATCCAGTCTTTTTTTCATAGAGGTGAGGCAGAGTTGAAAGGTGACCAGCAGAGTGAGAAAGGGAACAAGTAAACCAACATGAGGAAAGTGTGTCTCAAAACGAGAAAGTTTTTCATAAGTGTGAAGAGGAGTGAATTCTGCTGGAGAAGCCAGGTAAAACGAGAAACCAAGGATGATGGTAACAATTCCGGCTATGAAAGTATATTTGAAAGCGTTTTTCCAGCCCGTATTCTGAATGGAGAAGGAGAAAAGAAGCGGGAGTAGTAAAATATATTGAAATCTGGAACAGAGGGCTATTCCAAGAAAAATAGAAGCAGGAAAAAGCCATTTTGTCTTTTGAACGCCTTTGAGTATCAGTAAAGAATAGAACGTTACGGCAATAAAGATATAAAGATTGTTTGCGATCAAATCGCCCCCGGTTAAAAATTCCTGGGAGACTATGGGGGAAAGCAGGAACAAAGACCCCAGTAAATATAAACCGGTTCGAAAGTCCTTGCTTAAAGAATATAGCACCAGTACAAAAAGTATAATCCAGAATAAATTCTGGTATCCACTGTTACCAAGTATCACGAAAGGGACGGCCAGTAAAATAGCACCTGGTAACGGGGAAATGGGGTTTCCTAAATATGTTCGTACAGCATAGGGATATTGCAGTGATAAAATTTGTTCGGCAGCTTTGTTGAGGGCATTTCCCCTGTCGTTACCACCCCCAATAATCCCGGTATCGGCCAGAGGATGTATAAGATGAAAGTTTATAGCCATTAAAATGAGAATGAAAATGAAAAGTATAATGGCTTCTTTTTGGGTTATTCTTTCATAAAACAGATGAAAAGCATGGCGGCTGAAATGAGAAACCAGCACGTAAATAACGAGAGCATATATCAGAAAACCACCAATGCCGGTATATTTAAGGAGTTGTCCCAGTGAGGGGAATATAAGGATAAGGGTGAAACAATAAGTCCAGTTTTGACGTGAGGTGAGACTTTTCATTTTGTTTATTTACCTTAATTTTTTTCTGATAAAAGTCAAGAACGTGACGTGGATAATATCAGAACAGCCTGTATAAATTGATACTGGAAAAATTTTTTTAAAACTTTTCAATCTATTATTATACAATATATAACTTGTTAAAGTAAGCATACAGAAAGTCTGCTTTATAAAGGTTTCTAAACCTGAAATTATACTCTGAAAAATGGCTCTTAAGTGCCATTATATGGACTCTTTATCATTTGAATTCTTTATAAAGCAATGCAATTTGTTATTATAAGTTGTATGGGTGATAAAACAATGCGTTTAGGAATAGATACAGGTTCTTCAACCATAAAAGTTGTCCTTTTTTCTGATGAGGGAAAAATCCTTTTCTCAAGCTACTTCAAGCACCGTGGTAAAGTGCGTTCAACTTTGATTGATACCCTCAAAAAGATAGATGAACGACATTACCGGGTGCTGAAAGAGGCAATTTCAGTATTAGAAGGCAGTAGTTCCAGTAACTTTCAAATAAATCAGGTGGATCTACCCCACTTTAACCTGGGATTACAGGCGTATTACGTAATTGCTTTTGCGGAAACATCTTCCAACCTGTCGCGCTTTGACGGGATTAGATTCGGAGAAAATTGCGAAGAAGATAGCCGGAACCTGGAGGAATGGTACTTCAAGAACAGGGGCAGTACGTTTAACCAGGAAGCTCGCCGCAGAAGTATTGTTGGAACCTGGTTTTTAAACGAAGAAAACTACCAGGCTTATTATAGTAAAGCGCTGCAGGTTAAAACCCTTATTAAAAACGAACTGGCAGAGGTGTTTAAAGATAACCGCCTGCTGTTATTGCCGGTAGTGCCGGGAGCAGCCCCGTCAAACTTCCCGCAGAATGATTTTTTAGAAGAATACCGGAGAGATTTCTTCTGTGCCCCGGTAAGCCTGGCCGGGCTTCCATCAGTGGTAGTTCCGGCGGGCATGGTAGACCAATTGCCGGTAGGAGTCCAGATTGTTGGGGCTCCATTTACGGAAAAGTTCCTACTGGAGGCAGCACAAGTAATTGAACAGGCAGCCGGTTTCTCTACGCCGGTGCGGGATATTTAAAAGGGAGGTTTTAAAGTGAATTACGAAGTAGTTATAGGACTTGAAGTTCACGTGGAACTTCTTACGAAAACAAAGCTGTTCTGCAGCTGTCCCAACTCATTTTCCATGACTCCTAATGAGAATATATGCGAAGTTTGCCTGGGCTTCCCCGGGACTTATCCGCAGTTAAACGGAAATGCAGTAGAGGTTGCTTTAAAGGCATGTCTTGCCCTGAATTGCGATATAGCCATGTACAGCTGGTTTGACCGCAAACATTACTTCTATCCGGATATACCCAAGGGCTACCAGATTTCCCAGTACTTCGTGCCGCTTGGGAATAATGGGAACCTGGAAGTAGGTACCGAGGAAGGAGATAAGAAGCGTGTAGGAATAACCCGGGTACATATGGAAGAAGATGCAGGAAAGCTGGTTCACGGGATCAGTGCCGGTTATTCGGGGGCTGACTACAACCGTGCCGGAGTTCCCCTGATTGAAATTGTCTCCGAACCGGAGATACGTTCCCCGGCTGAAGCACGCAGCTATCTGGAAAACTTAAAAAGTACCATGCAATACGCCGGGGTTTCTGACTGCAAGATGGAAGAAGGGAGTCTCCGGTGTGATGCCAACGTTTCCCTGCGCCCCGCCGGTACAACGGCATTTGGAGAA
>Ga0207421_10007441_pt1 | contig 11650 bp, 10 predicted proteins | sample SodLakKL_010_SED_4_FD_187542 | JGI IMG/M metagenome (GOLD analysis project Ga0207421, IMG submission 187542) | Alkaline sediment microbial communities from Lake Tanatar, Kulunda Steppe, Russia - 8KL_010_SED (SPAdes) (version 2) | ecosystem: Environmental > Aquatic > Non-marine Saline and... | reverse complement strand
TGATCTCAAGCACCATGTCCCCGGCCTCATGGGCCCTGGAAAGACCGAGGCCCGGGGGCAATGTTGCTGATTTAAGGATTTGTGTGTTGTTTTGCCTCCTCTTCCCCATGAAGGCGGGGATCCTGAAGATCTTGAGAAAGCTGGATTCCCGCCTGCGCGGGAATGACGTGAGGGTCGCAGGAATGACGTGAGGGTCGCAGGAATGACGTGAGGGTCGCAGGAATGACGTGAGGGTCGCAGGAATGACGTGAGGGTCGCGGGAATGACGTTAAGGTGCTGTTGCAGTGGTTGAGACAGCTTAAGTCAACAGCATTGAGGCCCGGGGGGTGCGCAACAATTGGCGGTTCAGACTGGACGCTTCAAAAGCATCTCCATCCACGAGTCGCAACTCTCCCACTCCAAGCCTTGCCAAAAGAGTGATGACAAATCCTTCCAAACCTCCACACCCTGCCACGAAACACGGCTCGTGCAAGGAGGTACCTGTTCTTTCTGGGAGAGGGCTCCCCAGGTTCCTCACGTAACGGTGAGGCACCAGGCCCTCCTCCAAGGTCTGCACCTGATCCTCCCAAGGGTTCATGGAACGTTTTGCCGCGCGTGCCGCGCTTGAAAAATGGCCTGGTCTTCCACCCCACGGTGAACCCCTATCCCATGATGCACAACCGTATATGCTTTCATGAGTCCGTTCATGGCCCTCTTGGGCTGCAGAGAAGAGCGGAAAAATTCATTGACAAATTTCAGTGCCTTATCTAGCCTACACGTTTTTGAATTTGAGGTTTCAAACACAATCTTCCGAAACTGGGGACAACACGATGACACACCACAGGATTCACAATTTCAATGCGGGACCGGCAGCTTTGCCTGCGGAGATTCTCCAGGACGTTCAGCAGGAGTTGCTCGATTTCAAGGGTTCGGGCATGTCCATACTGGAAGTGAGCCATCGTTCCCGATGGTTTGAGGACGTGCTCGATGACGTCATAGTTCGCATCAAGCGCCTTTTGCAGCTCGGTGATCAGTATGAGGTGCTCTTCCTTCAGGGAGGGGCAAGCATGCAGTTCTGCCTGGTCCCCATGAATCTGGCCCTGGAAGGAAAGCCCGTGGCCTACATCAACACGGGCAGCTGGTCCACCAAGGCCATCAAGGAGGCAGAGAACCTTGGAAAGGACGTGCGCGTCATTGCAAGCTCCCAGGATCGGGAATTCACCTACATTCCCATGGATTTCCAGGTTCCTTCGGACAGTTCCTATCTGCACATCACCTCCAACAACACCATTCGGGGAACTCAGTGGCAGACGTTTCCTCAAGAGGGGGAAGTGCCTTTGGTGAGTGACATGTCTTCGGACATTTTCAGCCGGGTGTTCGATCCGGCTCCCTTTGGGCTCATTTACGCGGGGGCACAAAAGAATGCGGGACCGGCAGGGGTCACTCTGGTCGTCGTTCGAAGAGACATGCTGGAGCGGACTCGGACAAATTTGCCCACCATGTTCAAATACACCACCTATGCCGAAAAGAAGTCCATGTTCAACACGCCTCCCTGCTTCGCCATTTACGTGGTGTGGAAAGTGGTTCGGTGGATCGAAGACAAGATCGGCGGCATGGAAAAGATGCAGGCCCTCAATGAGAAAAAGGCCCGGCTCATCTACGATTATCTCGACAGTCAGGATTTTTACCGGGGAACGGCCTCCCCCGAATCCCGTTCCGCCATGAACGTCACGTTTCGCCTGCAAAAGCCTGACCTGGAGCCGGTTTTCATCAGCGAAGCACTTGCCCAGGATCTCGGCGGGCTTAAGGGGCACCGCTCCGTAGGGGGCTGCAGGGCTTCCATTTATAACGCTGTTTCTGTGGCATCCGTCGAGACCCTCATTCAGTTCATGAAAGAGTTTGCCCGTAAAAACGGTTGAACCTGTGAAAAAAACCGAGAGACGGGATTCCTCCCTGAACAGGCACAGGCCCACGGCCGGGATCTGGTCCGGGAGGAACACGCACGGAGTCACGGTGGCACGGTCGCCCGTGGCAGAAATACGGGCCATTTCCTGTTTTTTTTGTCGCCCCCCTTCGAAGCCGGTCATTGCCCGGGTGCGATCAGAGCCTGCAGGGCTCAAGAAAACGGTGAGTCAAGGCCCCGTTCCGGGTTCGATGCATACGGGGGGCACCGGGATCATTCCCTGGCCTCCTTGGGGGATGGATCACACCCATCCCCTCAGCTTGCAGGCCTCGGCCACGCGGGCTACGGCGAGCATGTAGGCTCCCTGGCGCAAAGAGACGTCGTTGTACTCGCACACATCGTAAACGTTTTGAAAAGCACTTGTCATTTTCGCGTTCAGCCTGGAATGGACTTCCTGCAGATCCCAATAGAAGTTGTTGGCGTTTTGCACCTGCTCGAAATATGAGACGGTGACACCGCCTGCATTGGCAAGGAAATCGGGCAGAACCACCACTCCATTGGTGTCGAGCACTTCGTCTGCCTCGGGGGTGGTGGGTCCATTGGCCAGTTCGCAGCAGATATTGCAGTTGATGCGGGAAGCGTTTTCCTGTGTGATCACGTTTTCCAGAGCCGCGGGGAAGAGGACGGTGACTTTCAGTTGGAGCAGTTCATCATTGGTGATTTCTTCACCGTTGGGGAATCCTTTCAGGGTGCCGTTGGTGTTTTTGTACTCCACCAGTTGTTTGGCATCCAGCCCCCTGGAGTTGTAGACGCCTCCCCTGGAATCGGAAACGGCAACCACTTTGAGGCCCAGGATCTCTTCCCCCAGCAGGGCGGCATTTTGTCCCACATTTCCAAAGCCCATGACGGCCATGGAACTTCCGATGAGGGTGATGTCAAAGGCTCGGCCCGCCTCCCTTGTCACATAAATTCCTCCCCGGGCCGTGGCGTCACTTCGGCCTTTGGAGCCGCCCAGGGGAACGGGCTTGCCCGTGATCACGCCGGGGTGACATTCGCCCGCAATGGTTTCATATTCATCCATCATCCAGGCCATGATTTGAGGCGTGGTGTACACATCCGGAGCGGGAACGTCTTTGGTCATGCCCAGGGATCCCGCAAAAGCCCGAATGTAAGCGCGTGCGAGCCGCTCTTTTTCCCCCATGGACATTTCTCCGGGGTTGCACACGACCCCTCCCTTGGCTCCTCCCAGAGGAATGTCCACCACGGCGGTCTTCCAGGTCATCCAGGCTGCCAGTGCCCGGACCGTGTCAAGGGTTTCCCGGGGGTGCCAACGAATGCCTCCCTTTCCGGGTCCCCTGGACATGTTGTATTGAACGCGAAAACCTTGGAATATCTTTGTGGAGCCATCGTCCATTTTTACAGGGAGAGCCGCGCTCATTTCGTGCATGGGATTTCGAAGCAGCTGGTGCGTTACGGGATCCAGCTCCAATTTTGCAGCCACTTGATCCAGTTGTTCCTGCGCGATCCTGAAAGGGTTGAATTTTTCCTGCATCGTAGCTCCTGCGAGAGTGAAGAGACGGGCTTTCCAGGCCTTCAGCTTTCAGTGGGCAGGGGACCATATAGGTCACCCAGGCCCGGTTTGTTTTCATGAGAGCGTGCATGTCTCACGGCTTTAAGATTGGCCTGAGCAACGGCTACGGCAGCCAGAGTGCCCACCACGCTGGGATCGACCGGATCCAGGTTGCCGTAGCTGAGAGCAAAAATGGTGTCTCCGTCAAAGAGTGTGTGGGAAGGGCGAATGGTCCTTGCCAAACCGTCGTGTGCCATCTGAGCCACCTTGGTCAGCTGGGTTTTGTTGAGGCGGGCATTGGTGATGACGGCTCCCACCACAGTGGACTCAAGAGAGGAAAAGCCCTTTATCGTGAGTCTTTCAAACATTTCAAATTCCGTGTTGAAAAGTTCGAGTCCTTCGGGATTCTGCCTGCAGCCAGCGATGATTCTGTTGTGATCGGGGTCCACCACATCTCCGAAAGCGTTCACCACCATGATCGCCCCCACCTCAAGGCCGGAAGGAACCTGAAGGTGGACGCTGCCCACCCCTCCCATCATGGCCCTCTGCAAGCCATGGATCTTGCCCACGGTGGCTCCCCTTCCGGCTCCATGGCTTCCATCGGGCACCGGATTTTCCGAGGCATTTTCACAGGCCTCGTAACCAAGGGCCGAATCGGGCAAAAGATCGGTGGTGTTGACTCCAAGGTCAAAGATGACCGCACCTGAAACGATGGGCACCACCCCATGGTCCGTTTCAAAACCTATGCGGCGCTCTTTCAGAAAATAACGAATGCCCTCAGCCACGCTCAGTCCGAAAGCGCTCCCCCCCGTGAAAAACAGCCCGTGCACCCGATCCACCAGGTTGAGGGGATGAAGGCTGTCCGTGCCAATGGTTCCAGGAGCCCCCCCGCGGATGTCCACTCCCGCGACGGCTCCTCCGTCTGGAAGAATGACGGTGCAACCGGTGGGAATGTCCGGGATATGGGCATGTCCCACCTTGATTCCTTTCATGGCTGTCAGGGTTTCGTTGTTCATGTTTGCCCTTTCAGAAAAGCTTTTGAGTGAGCGGGATGCATGGACAGACCTGTCGTCTCCATTGTCGGGAAAAACAGCATGGCCCCTGAAGGCGGAAACCAATTATACTTCAATAAGTGGAAGGGAAAGTCAATCATCTGAAGAAAGTGCCTGGCGGTAAAAGGTGTGAAGACGGTTGACAACCGTTCACGAGCGCTTAAGTATTATTCCATTGGGCAATTTTGGCTGTAGTTTCCGCAGTTGTGGGGGAATTCAGGGGAAATTCTCATTTTGGTCGGAGGGTGCAGCGGTTTGCTTTTCTGACCTGCGTGACATAGGCTCATTCAACAAGGAGAAAAAAATCATGGCCAGTCCCGAAGACATTTACCAGTGTCAGGGTGCCAATTGCGGCTGTCTGTATGATCCGGACCGAGGAGACCGAAGAGGAAAGATTCCCAAAGAGACCTCTTTTGAAGACCTTCCGCAGGGCTGGAAATGCCCTGTGTGCGGAGCGGGAAAGAAAATGTTCCGCCCCCTGGCGGGGCCTGGCTCCGTTGCGGAAGAAAACCGGTCAAAAGGCGAGTGAAAAAAGAGAGACAGGCTGTTGAACATTTCAACATTTGTTCAAGGGCCATGACGTTCATGTTTCAGGGTCCACATTTCATGTGTCATGATTGTCAAAGTGGGCTCCATTCCCGGAAAGGCTGAAGATGAAACCTGTAGAGATAAAGGATTCCGTGTATTGGGTGGGAGTGATCGACTGGAACATCAGGGATTTTCACGGCTATTCCACACCGGCGGGAACCACCTATAACGCCTACCTGGTCATGGATGACAAGATCACCCTGTTCGATACGGTCAAAAAGCCCTTCAAGAGGGCCCTCCTGGAAAATATCAGAGCCCTCATCGATCCGCGCAAGATCGATTACGTGGTGGTCAATCACGTGGAAATGGATCATTCAGGATCCATTCCCGAAGTGCTGGACGAGATTCAGCCGGAAAAGGTCTTTTGTTCCGCCATGGGAAAAAATGCTCTTCTGGAACATTATCACCGGGAGGATTGGCCTTACGAAGTGGTGGAGTCGGGGCAGACCCTGAGCCTGGGGAAAAAGACTGTCCAGTTCCTTGAAACGCGCATGCTTCACTGGCCTGACAGCATGTTTTCGTACCTCCAGGAAGATCAGCTTCTCATTTCCAGTGATGGTTTCGGCCAGCACTGGGCCACCAGCGAAAGATTCGATGATGAAGTCAACCTGGAAATCCTGATGCATCATGCAAGCAAGTACTACGCGAACATTCTGCTGCTGTATTCGCCCCTGGTGCAGAAGCTCCTGGGCACCGTTCAGGAGGCGGGGCTCAAGATTGACATGATCGCCCCCGATCATGGCCTCATCTGGAGGTCAAGCCCTGAAAAAATTCTTCAGGCCTATGACGCCTGGAGCCGGCAGAAGGCCCAACGAAAGGCTGTTGTCTTCTACGACACCATGTGGGAAAGCACGGAGAAAATGGCCGAAGCCATCGGGGACGGGTTGCGCCAGGAGGGTGTTCAATACAGGCTCTGCAACCTGAAGGTGACGCACCGCAGTGACGTCATGACAGAAATACTGGATGCAGGGGCTGTGCTGGTGGGGTCTTCCACCCTCAACAATGGAATGATGCCTGGTGTGGCGGACATGCTCTGCTACATGAAAGGGCTTCGTCCCGCCAACAAAGTGGCTGGAGCCTTTGGTTCCTATGGTTGGAGCGGGGAGGCCGTCAAGCTCGTCACCGCAGCTTTGGAGGAAATGAAAATGGAGATCGCCGAACCGGGGCTGAGGGTGAAATTCGCTCCCACTCACGAGGACCTTCAGGGCTGCGTGGAATGGGGTAAAAAGATTGCCCGCAAGCTTGGGAATGGATGAAGGGTGCCGGAAGCGGGGTCCTTCACGGGATAGGGAGATCCCTTGCACGCAGTTGAAAAAGAAGTGCGTGGCATGGGGGGAGACTCAAGATCAGAGGGAGGGGCCTGGGAATTTTCCCAGGCCCCTCCCTCATGTTTTTGAAGTGCGGTGCTGCCTTGCTGCGGCAAGGGGCAAAGGCAAAAAAACAACTTTCCCGAAGATTGCTTGTGAATCTTTTCCGAAGGTGAGGTTGACAACTTTGATGGGGTGATTCATTAATGACCTTTTATTTCAAGTTTTTTCCGCAGAAGAACAGGTCTGAAAACCACCGGAGATGGTGTGAGCATGAAAGCTGGCAAAAAGAAGAAAAAGGAAAAGGAGCAAACTCCCGAGACGGTGCCCCGTCAGGTGGACCTCCGCAAGGAGTTCCGAAGCACCGCGCGAATCTGCTACATCATTGCAGGGTCACTCCTGATTTATCCGTTGGTGGTGGAACTGGTCAAAAGGTTTGCGGGCCCCGAACCCCTCGTGTCCGAAGGGCATTATCCGCAAATGCGGGAAATCCTTTTCGCCATGGCGCTGGTGGCCCTGTTCACCATAAGGTTTCTTCACAATGCCATGCTCAAAAAGAATCCCCAGGAAAATGTCAAGGTGCTGGTCAGAAAACTGCGAACGGCCCATATCGCCACAGCCGTGCTTTGTAAAATTCCCGCCGTCCTCGGGTTTGTCCTCTTTTTTTTCCATGGTTTTTCCAGGGAAATTTATGCTTTTTTTGCTTTCTCACTGGTCATGATGGTTCTCTATTTTCCCAAATTTGACCACTGGGTTGTGTGGCTGCGCAAATGACGAAGGGGTGAAAGGGGCAACCATGGGATTTTTCTTTTGTGCTCTTCATGGGTCCCTACTGTCTCCCGGAAGTTTGTGAATGATTCCATGACGGAAGGGAGTGCACTGCCCAAAAAGGGATATTTTCTCGTCATTGTGGCCGCAGTTTTATGGGCCGTGTCCGGGTCGTCGGGAAAGTTTTTGTTTCACAGGGGGGTCACGCCTGCCGAACTGGTCCAATTGCGCTTGACCCTGTCCACTGTGCTCCTCTTCTTCTGGCTTCTGATCAAAGACCGCCAGCTCCTCAAAATCTTCCCCCGCGACATATTTTACTTTCTCGTGCTTGGGACCGCAGGCATGGCCATGGTTCAGTACACCTATTTTCACGCCATTTCCAAAATCCATGTGGCGGTGGCCATTCTTCTGCAATACCTTGCGCCCTTGTTCATTGCCCTGCACGCGGTCCTCCTCGCAAGGGAAAGGCTCACCCGTCCCACACTCATTGCCCTGGCAGGATCCACCTTCGGATGCTACCTGGTGGCCGGGGCCTACAACTTCAACCTTCTGACCATGAACCTGGAGGGGATCGCTTTTGGCATCGCCTCGGGCATTGCTTTTGCCTGGTATGCCATTCAGGGGGAAAGGGGCATGCGCCGCTACAATCCCTGGACCGTGCTTTTTTATGCCCTTTTTTTCGCCTCTCTTTTTTGGAACCTGGCCATCTTTCCCCTGAAAGCCTTTCAGCGCCCTTATGGAATGGTGGAATGGGCCTGGATGGGTTACATTGTGATTTTTGGAACCATTGTGCCCTACTGGCTCTACTCGGAAGGCATCAGCCTCATCAGGGCAACCCGTGCCAGTGTCACAGCAACGCTCGAACCCATAACGGCCGCGTTCATTTCTTTTTTCTTCCTGGGAGAAATTCTGGAGCCCCTGCAGATGCTCGGGGGTGGGCTCGTCATATTGTCGGTGATCCTGCTGCAGCTCAAACGTGAGCATGATGAAAACACGCCCGTGCTCATTCGGGCGCGTCAAAAGCTTCAGGAGATGCAGGAAAAATGAGAAGAGCAGCCAGTGCCATTGAGCGAGCCATGCTCATCATGATTCATGCCCACGAAGGCCAGGTGGACAAGGGAGGGGAACCTTATGTGCTCCATCCTGTAAGGGTCATGATGCGTGTCCGTTCACCGGAAGCCAGGGTGGCGGCCCTCCTGCACGATGTTTTGGAGGACAGTTCCCTGTCCCTGGAGGATTTGCACAGGGAAGGTTTTTCCCCGCCTGTGCTGAAGGCGGTGCAATGTCTCACGCGAAGGGCCGGAGAGACATATCTCCAGTTCATAAACCGGGTGAAGGAAGATGCTTTGGCCCGGGAGGTCAAGATTGCGGACCTGGAAGACAATCTGAACGTGGGACGGATGGCTCACCTGACCGGGGATGATTTGCTTCGCGTGAAAAAATACCACGAAGCGCTCAGGATCCTTCTCATGCATTGATAGGGGGCCTTGACCGTTCCAGGCCTTTGAAATCACATGGTTTGTTGGCTGACAGGACACTTTGTTCAAAAAAACATTTGAATTCAAATCAGGAGCTTATGGACTCAAGGCAGGTGAAAAGGGCAAAAACCATTTAACATTTTAAAAATTTTGTCTTATGGTCCCAAGCTTGTGGTCCTTGGTCTTTTCCATATTTAAACACGTATTGAGGAACAACAGAGGGAGAAACATGTTCACGCAGAATGTTGCTCAAGCGAAACAACCTTACCGAACCGATGCCTACCTGGACACGTTTCAGATGTTCTCAGGGGTTGCACTGATCCTTTTCATGTGGAGTCACATGGTTTTGGTGGCCAGTGTGAACCTGGGGTCTGGGGTGATGAACTCAATCGCTCATTTTCTGGAGGCGACCTACCTCGCCCAGATCGGCGGGCCCATGATTGCGCTGATCTTCCTGGCACATTTTGTGATGGCGGCGCGGAAGATCCCCTTCAATTATAAAGAGCAAAAGGCCATGTGGACCCACTCTGTGCGCCTGAACCACCTGGACACCTGGCTTTGGATCGTTCAGGCAGTGACCGGCATGATCATCCTCATCATGGGAAGCATTCACATGTGGACGGTTCTGACCGATCTGCCCATCACCGCCGGCAAGAGCGCTGCCCGTATCCAGGGAGGCTGGTGGCTCCTTTTCTATATGATGTTGCTGCCCGTCATTGAGCTGCACGTGGGTGTGGGCTTTTACCGCCTGGGCGTCAAATGGGGATGGATCACCCGGTCCAACCGCAAGTTCCTCAAACGTTTCGAAAACAGGCTGACCATTGGATTCATCACCATCGGCCTGATCACCCTGTTCACCTTCTACTTCATCATCAACCCTGCATAAGGAGCCGAAATTGGATACCTTCTACACCGATTTGTTGTGCATCGGAGCGGGTCTGGCCGGCGAACGGGTGGCCGTGGAAGCGGCTTCTCGGGGCTTTGACAGCATCTGCCTGAGTATAGTGCCTCCCAGAAGATCTCACTCATCAGCCGCTCAGGGCGGCATGCAGGCTGCCTTGGGGAATGCCTGCATGGGCGAGGGCGATTGCCCTGATGTCCACTTCGCTGACACGGTCAAGGGTTCCGATTGGGGCTGCGATCAGGAAGTTGCCAGAATGTTTGCGGAGACGGCTCCCGTGGCCGTTCGGGAAATGGCCCACTGGGGCATTCCCTGGAACCGGGTCGTCCCGGGAAGCGGAACCTTTTATAAGGGCGGCAAAGAATACCAGAAAATCGAAAAAAAGGAAAGAGAAGGGCGCATCACCGCCCGCGATTTTGGTGGCACGGCCAAATGGAGGACTTGCTACACTTCTGACGGCACCGGCCACACGCTTCTTTTCACCATGGACAACCAAGTGGTCAAGCTGGGGGTCAAGGTTCACGACCGCGTGGAAGCCGTTTCCCTCATTCACGACGACCAAAGATGCTACGGCGCTGTGGCTCGTTGCCTCAAGACGGGCAAACTTCGGGTTTACCTGGCCAAAGCGACGCTCATTGCCACCGGCGGCTACGGACGCCTCTATCGGGAAACCACCAATGCGGTGATCTGCGACGGAAGCGGCGCTATTCTTGCCCTGAAAACAGGAGTCGTTCCCGTCGGCAATCCGGAAGCGGTTCAGTTCCACCCCACGGGCATTGTTCCAACCAGCATTCTCGTGACCGAAGGTTGCCGCGGTGACGGCGGAACACTCAAGGATGTGGATGGCAAGCGGTTCATGGACATTTACGAACCCGATAAACAGGAGCTGGCTTCCCGCGATGTGGTTTCCCGCTGGATGACGCACCACATTCGCGAAGGCAAGGGAGTGAAAAGTCCTTATGGTGATCACTTGTGGCTGGATATTCGCCATCTGGGCGAAAAACACATCAAGACCAAGCTCCGTGAAGTGGATGAAATCTGCCGGGAGTTCCTGGGTGTGGACCCTGTCACTCAAATGATTCCCGTTCGCCCCGCACAGCATTACAGCATGGGAGGCGTTCGCACCAACAAGGACGGCGCCTGCTATGGCCTCGACGGTCTCTTCTCCGCCGGGGAAGGTGCCTGCTGGGACATGCACGGACTCAATCGCCTGGGCGGTAATTCGCTCGCGGAAACCATCGTGGCCGGCAGAATCGTGGGTCAAAAGGTGGCCGACTACCTGGATGGTTGCGAGGTGACCTTCAACACCCAACTGGTGACCGATTTCGTCAAGCGGGAAGAAGAAGTGATCAGCCGGCTCATTCAGGGCAAGGACGGGCGTGAGAACGTGTACGACGTCCGCAATGCCATGCAGGACGTGATGATGGATTATGTGGGCATTTTCCGCAACGCCACAGATCTGCGTCAAGCCGTCGTCAAACTTCAGGAAATTCATGAAAGAGCCCAGAAAGTCGGTTTGCGCACCTCCTCTCCCGGAGCCAATCCGGAGCTGGGAATGGCCATGCGCGTCAAGGGAATGGTCCGTCTCGCCCTGTGCGTGGCGTACGCTGCCGAACAACGCACAGAGAGCCGTGGCGCTCATGCGAGGGAAGACTATCCCGAGCGCAACGACCGCGACTGGCTCACACGCACTTTGGCCACATGGAAGGAAGGGGATGATCTGCCCACGCTCAACTACGAGCCCAATTCCCAGGTTTGGGAAATACCTCCCGGCCAGAGAGGATATGGGGTCAGCAAGATCATTCCCAGCGAAGATCCGTCCGTGGTGGGCAACGTGGAAGCTTCCAAAGCCGGAGAAGCTTGCCAGCCTCAAGATGCTCCCGAGACTCCGGAAACAAATTAAGGAAAGGTGCGACAGTGGGAAGACAACTGAAATTCAACATATTTCGTTACAATCCTGAAGACCCCAAGTCTGTTCCTCACATGGAGTCCTTTGACCTGGAGGAAACGGATGCCCTGACCCTCTACATTGCCCTCAACCGCCTTCGCGAGGAGCAGGATCCGAGTCTGCAGTTCGATTTCATGTGCCGTGCGGGCATTTGCG
>Ga0207421_10007440_pt1 | contig 11651 bp, 3 predicted proteins | sample SodLakKL_010_SED_4_FD_187542 | JGI IMG/M metagenome (GOLD analysis project Ga0207421, IMG submission 187542) | Alkaline sediment microbial communities from Lake Tanatar, Kulunda Steppe, Russia - 8KL_010_SED (SPAdes) (version 2) | ecosystem: Environmental > Aquatic > Non-marine Saline and... | reverse complement strand
CCTGCCGCTCCAGCCGGGCCTGATCGAGATCCTCGACGAGGTCAGCGATGTCGTGACCGGCGTAGGTCACGAGCGTGAGGCTCTTCCGGGCTCTAGCGATGAGATCGATGACCACGGCACGGGTTGGCCGGACCGAAAGGGTGCGGGACTCCGGGCCGGTCCACACCAGGCCAGAAGCACCCAGCTGCTCTCGAACCAGTGCCGCAGAACGCGCAGCCCCACTGGCCGCAGCGAGCGCGACCTCAAACTCGGCGGCGTCGAAGAGGTCCAGCAGCGCCGAAGCGTGAGAACCTCGGAGCCTACGTTCGATCACCCTACGAGCACCTCGACGGTCGGAAGCTTCATCCCGCACGGCTGCGAGGACGCCTTCGAGCACTTCGAGGTCCATCGCGCTGGCGAGCGCAGCAGCTCGCTCCACCAGGCTGCTCATCGACAGGCGCTCACTGGAAGTAGGCGACGTCGGACGTGGTCAGGGTGGGCACGACGAACGCCCGGTCGAGGTAGCGGTTGGCGTGGTCGCAGGAGGTCTCGGGCAGGAACATGCAGACGTGGCAGGCGGCGCCGTGCAGAGTGCTGTCACCCTTGCCGCCGTCCGTCCCGACGATCGACCCGTTGGGCTTGTGCGAGGCACAGAACGGGTCGCTGCTGCAGATCTTGGCGTTGTCGATCGCCTCGTCGATCAGCGGCCCGAGGACGTCGGGACGCCCGATGCTCACCAGACCACCCAGGGTCCCTTCGGAGTCCGCGGCGGCGGTGTAGAGCAGGATCCCGGCCATCGGGAAGTCGGCGCCTTCGGGCTCCTGGCAGTAGATCCGTTCGCGGATGGAGGCCGTGGAGTAGCCGGAGCGCAGCGAGACGGCGTTGATGAGCAGGTGCGACAAGGTGTGCAGCAGCACGAAGCGGTTGGACTTGGCGCCACCGTCGGGGTCGAGCATCCGTTGCTCGCGCCATGAGCGGTGGGCGGCCTTCATGTCTTGGTGTCGGCCTTCCTGCCGCTGGTCGAGTTCGGCCTCCCACTTCTGCAAGGCTGTCTCGTCGAGGGTGAGCATGGCGCCCTCGCCGCGGGACTGGGCTGCCGGGGCCCAGTTCGGTGGGCTGGCCGACAGCTTGGCGCGGACGACCGAGTCGGAGCTGTCGTCGTTGGGGTCGTACGAGTCGAGCCGGGTGAAACCGGTGATGGCGACGACCTCACGCAGCCTGGTGGCGAGGTGGATGCCACCGAGCTTGTCCTTGAACCGGCTCGTGGTCGCCGGGCCGGCGTCGGTGACGGCGAAGTCGATGCCGTGGTCGATGCCGCCCTTCGCTGTCAGCGCTGCGTACTCGGGGCCGAGCAGAGCGATGTCGCCCGGGTCGTCCTCTTCAAGCTTCGTGCGTTGCCGCTGGTACTCCTCCCACAGTTCTCCGAGCGTGTAGTCGGCTCGCTTCTCATCCAGCCAGGCGCCGGTCGGCATGGTCGCGAGGATCGCTGCCTTGGTCCTCATGTCGGGCAGGTCGGTGAAGGTCTCGAGGTCGCCCCAGTGCTGGGTGACGGCCCGCTCCACCGGACGCGGCTCCGGCGGGATGGAGAGGGCCGAGCGGCGGACGGAGAACCAGATGTTGGACGCGCCGACCAGCAGCGCCCGGGTCTCGGCACCGCAGCCCTTGGGGTCGTAGTCGTTGAGGTGAGGACGGGCACCTGCGCACTCGGGCAGGTGCTTCGCAGCGTCGCGGCCGAACGCCTCGGTCATGGCCCGCGAGTTGTCGCAGGCGTCGCACTTGACCCGCTGTGAGGTGGTTCTTTGGGCGTACCCGGCGTCCTCGAGCTTCAGCCGCTGGGCGCCAGCACCGTCGGGGCAGACGTGGCCCGTCTTCCTGTGGGCCCACTCCTCCCACGGGAAGTCGTCGAGGTGACCCCGGCGGCACGCCAGCACGAACCGGACCGGCAGCGCCCGAGCCTTGCCACCCTTCATCTTCGGGCACTTCACATGCCAGTACCCAGCTTCGTCCGGCCGGTACAGCGGGATGTCGACCTCGAACAGGCCGTTCGGTTCTGCCCGCGACAGGGCGTTGCAGCGGGTGCAGCGCAGCCAGCGCGGGAAGGTCATCCCCCAGAGGCCGGTCCAGTTGCCGGCGAGCGTGCGGCTGTCGCCGGCGTCCTCGCTCCATGGAGCGCCGCGTAGCTCCTTGACCTGCGGGCCCATGTCCCGGCGGACTTCCTGAAGCAGCCGATCTTCCTCGACGGGGACGGCGACGCCCTTGTCGACCTGCCACGGATCCATCCCGCCGGTGTCGAGACCAGGCACCATCACCGACAGGTACGGCAGCTCGACGATCGCGCCGGGCCCAAACGTGTGGGTGGTCTGCGAGGGCCGGATGCTGCCGACCTTGACGGGGTCGGGCTGCTCGTCGCTCCTTGCTCCGGGAGGTGGCGTCATGCCTCGGCCTCCTCGACCTCATCGATGTCGATGTCGGCGATCGTGGTCACACCGGTGGGCGCCGAGGATGTGGTCGACGTGTTGAACTTCAGTTGCGGTCGCGCTGGTGGCGGGAGCACCTTGGGGCGCCGTAGGAGGACGTTGATGCCAGGCTCGGTGTTACGCATCGACATCGGCATCGTCCAGGTCCCCCACTGACCGCCAGACTCGGCGACCTCGAGCAGCGCGACGAGATTGTCCTTCTGCGAGTCCTCCCCGATCGCACGCCACGCGATCTGCGCGGTGCCGCCTTGTCGCAGCTTCAGGTCGTCGAACCGGTCTTGGATCAGCGCCTTGACGCGCTCCACCACGTCGTGGGTTCCGTCGACGTCGCGGGCCCGGGCGATGATCGCGTCGGCGACCTCGTCGGCGCGGGCGTCGTGGACGTCGAGGCGGTTGACGGCGCGGTCGGGCGTCCACTCGTCGACATCACCGCGCAGCAGCGACACGAGCACCGCGGTGAGGACCCTGTCCAGGGCACGGTCGGCGAACGGTGTTACCGACTGGGCTTCGACGTGGCGATAGAAGGTCGCGTGGTAGTGCTCGAAGGTCTCCCAGTGCGACAGGTCCCGGGGCCGGGCCCAGTTGTGCAGGGTAAACACTAGCCCCGGCCCCTCGGCGGACCGGCCGACACGCGACGAGGCCTGAATGTACTCGGCCGTCGTCTTCGGCTGACCGACCACGATCATCAGCCCGAGTCGGGGCACGTCGACACCGACCGAGATCATGTTGGTGGCGAGGACGATGTCGGTCCCGACCGGGTTGCCGTTGTCGTCAGGCCGGTGCGGCGTCCCGAGCTCGACGAGCGCGTCGCGCAGGTCCGCGGACCCGACACGGGAGGTCAGCTCAACTAGGCGGGGGTTCCAGAATGTCACGTCCTGGCCGTCGGCTCCCTCCTTGACGAAACGGGTGGCCAAGAAACCACGCCGCTCGTGCTCGATCCTCTTCAGGCGAACCTCGAGCTCATCGTCGGCGATGCGCCGCATGCCGGCCAGCTCGCGGATCGATGAGAAGTACCCGACCGTGGTCATCCACGGATCAGCAGCTACCCCGTAATCATCCCACTGCTTCTGAGCGGCGGCCATGACGGTACGGAACAGTCGCGACTCGGCCTCCTTCAGCCGCCGTCCCTGCGCGCAGATACCGACGTACAGCCGGCCGGGTGCCTCGTCGGTCGGGACCTGCCGGGCGAAGAACGTGTCGCGGACGTCGGTGACCTGCGGTGGGAAGATCCGCGTGCCTCGGGCGAAGACCTGACGCACCTGGTCGTTCGCGCGCCGGATGGTCGCGGTGGACGCGACGACCTTCGGGTGGACGGTCGCGCCGTCGAGCTTCCACGCGGACAGTCGGTCCACCGCGGTCTCGTATAGGCCGGCGATGGTGCCGAGGGGGCCGGTGATGAGGTGGAACTCGTCCTGGATGATGAGATCGGGCGGCCGCAGCCGGAACCCGTCCGCCACCTTCGTGATCTGCGCGGTCGGGTGGTGCGGATCGGCTGGGTGGTGGGACTTGGCGGTGCAGACGGCCGGGTAGTGGGCGGCCGGGTCGTTGCTGCGCCAGCCGTGGCGCGCGCACCGCTGGCTCACGTGACCGAACAGCATGCGGGCGTTGGGGTTCCAGGGAAGCTGGGCGAACTTGTCGATCGTGCCGATTACAAATGTTGGCAACGTCCGGTAGACCTCGTCGTCGACGGTGACGACGGGGATGCCCTCGCCGGGGGCGTCGTCCTCGCTGAACGGGCAGTCGTCGTTGGCGCAGTAGGTGACCGTGCGCTCGGTGTCGACGTTCTCCTCGTGGGTCTTCACGTGGAAAATCGAGGCGGTGGAGCGACCGCTCGGGTCGAGGGCGGTCCCACACCACGGGCACGACGACAGCTGCACCGGTGATGCGCCGGCAACGGTCTTGCCGCCGCGCATGTCGACGATGGTCTTGCGGGCGTCGTCGGTGCGGTTCGGGGTGAGCGATCCTCCCACGTACAGCCCGAGCCGGAACGGCACTTCGCCGAACCGCTCCGTGTCCTCGCGGCGAACGAGCTCGGTCGCCGCCACGAGAGAGGCGGCACGTTCGAACTGCTGCGCCGTCAGCAGGCGCAGCGTGTAGCGCATCAGCACCGCGACACCGTCGGACCCGTCGAGGCCCCCGAGATCACGCTTGAGCCGCCGGAGGGCGAACGTCGCGGCGACTAGCCCGAGGTAGGCCTCGGTCTTGCCACCACCGGTCGGGAAGAACAGCAGGTCCACGACCGAAGCCTCATGCGCCCGATCCGGATGGTCCGGCCGCGCGAGGGACGGCAAGTTCAGCAGGATGAACGCGAGCTGGAACGGATACCACGAGGTGTTCCGAGCCGGGTCGGTAGCGAGTTCGTCGATGATCTGACCGACCGGGCGGTCGTCATCGTCCCGCTGCCGGCGGACGGCCTCGGTCCGCAACCGCTGCTCCCGCATGGTCGCGTTCGCGAACCGGAACGCGGTGAGTGCATCGTCGTCCTCGGCAAGGAGGTCGATGCCAGCGCGGATCGCGTCGGCGACTTCCTCCGCGTCGTCGAGCGCATCCGCAGCTGCGTCAGCGTGCTCCGCGAGCGCGGGATCGCTCGCAACGGCGTCGCGCTGGCGGTGTAGCCACGTCCGGTAGCCATCCGCGAGCGGGGCAAGCCAGCCCTGCAGCTCAGTGACGGACACCGAATCGTCCGCCAGGCGCCCCATGTCAACAACGAGCTCCGAGAGGTCCGGGGCGTCCGCTGCAGTCGCGGCGCGCGTGTTCGGGACCTCGTAGGTCGGGAGGAAGGTCGTCCGCAGCTCGGACGCTCGCCGTGGATCCTTCTCCCTGTCCGGGACGACGGCGTGCACCGACACCGCATGGCCCCGAGCGAACTCGACCTGGTGCCGGTACTGCAGGTCGAGCCGTGCCTGCTCCCGTTGATCAGCCCCAGCCCGCTCGACACGACCCACCGCCTCGGCCCGCCCACAGAACCCCGAAGTGGCCTCAGGCAGACGGACACTGAGTTGCGGCTGGAACATCCACGCCCGGTCGGGATTCTGCTCCGGTGCAGTCAGCCGGTTGCGCAGGAACAAGGTGACCAACCGGTGGCCGTGCGGCCCTGTTTCGCAGCGTCCGCTCAGCTCGACGACGCCATCGACAACTCTGATGTTGGACCCGAACGTCTCGACCGGCAAGGGCCCGTCACCATTCGGAAGGTCGATGGTCGCCGACTCCTCGCGCTGCTCACGCTGCCAGGCGAGCTTGACGCTGTGCTGCCAGTCAGGCCGCTCATCCTCAGGTGTCGGGTTTTCGACGCGGTCGTACTCACCCCACTCCGCGATCACCTCAAGTTGGACGGTCCCGGGCTCCACTGCGAATGAGAGCCCGAGCGAGGATGGGAACAGCGACACTTTCCCGGTTCCTGGATCGTCGGACTCGTCGGCCTCCGCAGCGCCGAGGTCCACATCGGGGTTCTCGTCGTCATCCCGTTCCGGATCGAGAGCGACCGACCCCTCCGGCGCGAGCATCCCGACCATGTAGCGATCACGAACACGGTTGTCGTAAACGACCTCGTCGTGGCCGTCGCCTGGCCCGACCAAGTCACGCTCGCCAGCCCTGAACAGCCCGTCCCTGAGGTTCGCAGGTTCAGGCATTGCCGGTCTCCTTGAGCACCTGTTGGTACGTGATGCCCTGCTCCTCCGCGTAGCGGTGGAAGTTGAGCTCGAGGAGCCAGGTCATCATCGTTTCGCGCGTCGTCTCCGAGAGCGTGTAGCGCGTCCCCAATCCGCCGCAGTCATAGAAGTCGTGATCCAACTCAAGCTCCGCCCAGGGGTGGGTGTTGTCACAGGCGAGGTACGCGTCTCGCGTAGCTTCATCGAGTCGGACGTGGAGACGGCGCAGCTCGACGACCTCTGGCGCTTCATCGGCTGGCTCGTTTACCCGGTTGTAGCCCTCGAGCAGTCCGATGCCCTCGGACTCGAACCATCCCTCGCGATGGTCGTGCAGGGCCACCGCAGCCGCTTCGAGTTCCCCGGTGATGGTCGGGTGCGGGAAGGTCTGGAAGGAAGTCGTAGGGGTGTATCGCGGAGCTCCACGCAGAGACGAGCCACCGGTCCCGGGCGGGCTGACCGCCCACCACCAGTGGGCGGAGGAGGTGAGAAGACCGAAGTGGCCGATATCGCTGTATGCGAACACGACCAGCGCATCTGTCAGACACCAGCGAGTCGAGACGAATGTCGGGTAGAAGACTCGACTCGTCCGAGTGAGGGCGAGCACTCGGTCCAAGGGTTCGATCGCTGCTCTAAGAGCCGGACGCGGACTCCAGAATTGCCACCATGTATCGGCCCACCGCTCATAGGAGCTCGACTTACCGCTCTCGTCTGGGGCGGCCTTCTCCAATACCTCAGGTTCGACGAACCTCTTAGCGTGTTCCCAGGCACGCCCGTAGGCCTTCGCCTCCAGACGCGACATCGTCCCGAAGTCGATCACCCGACGGTCCGGATCGTGGTGCGGCGGTGCACCGTTGACGTGATCACCGTTGACAAAGGGCTTGATGACGGATGCCAAAGATGGATCGGATTCCAACCACTCACTAGCCGTCGCCTCATCTATCTCGAAGTTGCCAGCCACAATCTGGAAGCCCTGGAATGCCAACGACTTGTTTGCCGCCAACTTCTTCGGTGGCCCCTTGACCGAGCCCGCCTTTTCCAGAGACGCCGCAATCCTGGAGACAGGCTTGCCATTGAGATGGGCAACCGGATGCACCGTGGTCGACATCCAAACCTTCGCTATGTGCACTCCCGCACCGCCCGGCCACTCCATAATTCGGACCGCTCGGTAGATCCTCCAAGCCTCAGGAAGCGCTTGTAGGCCGACACGAAGGGTGTCTCCCTCGGCGATTGTCTTGGTGGAGAGGAACCCCACGCTCCGAGACAATTCGCCCATCCGTCGCGCAAAGTAGGCAATAAAATCGGCCTTTCCCTTTGCCTGATTACCAATATGACTTGCGCAGTAGTCCCGGTAATTCGTGCCGACGGAGTCACGCAAGCCCTGCGACTTAATAAAGGGCGGGTTGGCGACGATTGCATCGAAACCGTCCCCGTCAACGAAGACCTCCGGAAACGAGAGAGGCCAGTGCATGGGCCGTCGCGGAATCGCCGGGTTGGGATTGTCCGCTTCGAGCCGCCGCGTGGCCTCGGCTCGCATGGCATCGCGGCTGCGGTCGAGATCAGCAACCAGCCGCTGGATGGCCCCCTGTGCCGCATCGCGATCGGCTGATGAGCCTCCCGCATGGTGCAGGTAGGCAGCGGTCACTGCGTCTGCAACGCCGGACAGCTCCGCTGCCACCTCGACGGAGCGACGGTGTAGACGTTCCTTCTCCTGAACCGATTCAGGTGCCTCGTCTGGGATCGCGCGAAGCTTCCGGCGAAGCTCACTCAACTCATGGATTTGTTCGTCTATCACCCCCCACCATCCCTCGGACCCAATTGTTAGTGCCAGGCCTCTCCCACTACCTGAGACCTCACCCGGTTCCAGATGGAGCTTGCGCAACTGATTGACGTCTACGATGCCAAGAAGGCTGTCGCCGTGCCTTACGGCGTGGTCCAGGAACGAGAAGGGAGCATCGCTGGCCATCGTGATGAGCCAGAGCGAGAGTTTGGCCATCTCGACGGCCATTGGGTCGCGATCTACGCCGTAGGCACAGCGCGAGACGACCGAGCGCCGGGCCTGGATCCTGACATCGAGCGCCTCGATATCCGAGGCACCGGAGGACAACGCCGCGGCAGACAGTTCGCCAACTTCAACGCGGGACTGAAGGAGCGCGTCCGCGAGGTAGCGAACAGCCGCGACTAGGATCGCTGCCGATCCGACAGCAGGGTCGCAGATCTTGAGGTCAAGGATCTGCTCGGGGGTCTTGAGCTTCCACTTCGACTCGTCAGGTTCGTTCTGCGGACCTGGGTCGTAGATCAGCGGATCCAGTGTGTGGCTTGCGATCTCCTCCGCCAGGCTCCGCGGGGTATAGGCGGTGCCAGAGTCACGCTTGCTGGACGTCTCGGTGACGTAGACGTCGCCGGGCCGGAACACCAGCGCGATGCCTCGGGCGTCCGTGCGTAGCAGTGGTGCGTACATCTCGACGCGTTCGCGGAGGGCCGGGTCGTTGGCGACAGCAACGTTGAGGGTCTGTGCGATCTCTGAGTCAGCAACGAGGCCGTCGTCGATGGCCTGGTAGACGCCCTTCGCCTCCGCCGCGACTCCAAGGTCAACCAGCTGCTCACCGAGTTCCTTGTCGGACTTCGCTGTCCAGGACTCGAGCTCGACCAGCGGAACCTCGGGCTCGTCGCCGGCTTTGCCGACCAGGCCAAGCACCGCGACCTGATCCTCCTTGACAATGCGGGCGGAATGGTCGAGCAAAGCTTCGTAGACATGCCCGATCTGTTCGACGTCGAGGCTGCGGAAGCTGATGCGCTGGCCGTCGGCAATCTGCAGGTGACGGAGCATCGTCAGCACGGTGAAGTCGTCAACCACGCCGACATCGAGCTGCTCGAAACCGTCGCCGTCGGCTGCGGCTACACGAGCTTCGAGGAACGGGTGCTCGTCCGGATCGAAGAAGTTGCCGCCGTAGGCGGGCAGGCGGAGGTCGTCGTGCTCGATGCCGGCATGGACGGCTCGCGACAGCGCCATCATCCGCTGCCAGGCCCCCGCGCGACGTTCCATCGCGGATCGGTTGCGGTAGGCGTCTTCCTCGAGCTTGTCGAGCAGGGTCGACATCGCGTATTGGTCCGCGAACAGTTGGTTCTCGGCGACCGGGAGCAGGTCTCGTTCCTCGGCGACGAGGAGGAACACGGTCCGCATCAGCACGCGGGTCGTGGCCGCGTAAACCTGCTGGCCGGTCAGCCGTTCGAGTAGCCGGCCTCGGGAGGTGCGGTTTGCGCGAGAGATCGCGTTGACCAGCGCTTCGGCGGCGCGGCGGACCTGTTTGCCGAGCGTGTCGGTCAGCTCGTGCTGGCGGTCCTGCGACAGTTTGATCAGCCTCGACAGAGGGACGGTGCGATGCAGCACCCGCTGCCTGTGCAGCAGGGCCACGAAGGCCTCGCGGGCGTGGCGGTCCTCGAGCCCGTTGACGGTCCACATCGCCGAGCCGGTGGTGCCGGTCACGACGTTGACCAGGAGGTGCTCGCGGCCGTTGGTGACCAGCGCCAGGTCAGCGTCGGCGTGCCGGGCCAGCAACGCGGCGCGCTGGACGGGGGTGGAGACCCAGCCGTCGTGGGTGTGGGTCCGTGCCGGGTCTAGGCGTGCAGGGTCGTCGGTGGCGTCCGGTCCGCAGATGACGATCATGCGAACGTCGTTCGGGTCGTCTGGAGCGTGGATCGCAAAGTCGGCCGACACCCGTGCGCGGTAGATGTGGTGGTGGGCTGCGGCCCCGGGCGCCACGGCGAGAGACTTGCCCTCCCGGTAGCCCAGCAGTTCGGTCAGCAGTTCGGTCACGCGGGCACGGCGGCCATCCCACGACGAGTCGTCCCAGCCCTCGCCTTCCTCGGCTTCCGATGCGGGCCTGGCCGTGAGGAGGCTGCGCTGTTCAGCGGACAGGCGGGTCGGCCAGTTCTCGCCGACCGTCTGGACGTCCAGCGCTGCTGCCGACAGGAAGGGCCCGTCGGGGACGAGCAGGTCGATCCAGCCGTGACGATCGCTGCGCTCAGGCATCGACGGTCCCCTCGGTGGCCGGGTGCAGGAAGGTCACCGCGATCGGGAACACGCGGACATCCTGGGTGGCGTAGCGCTCTCGAACGCTGGCGATCTCCCTTTGAACCTTGTCGCGGATCGTCTCGTACCGCGCGTGGAGGCGGTCGTAGTCGAGTTCGAGCTGCTGCGTCTCCTCCAAGTCGTCGAAAGCCAACTGCCTGCGGTCGAGTCGCTCGCGAAGACGATCAACTGCGTCACGCATCGCGGAGGCGGCGCGGTCCACGTCCGACGCGAGCCGCCCGAGCTCCTCCTCCATGCGTGCCTGGAGTGCCCTCTGTTTGATCTCGGCGAGGCGCTGGCCGCGCCGTTCGAGGTTGGTGACCAGGTCGCTGGCGACCTTGTCCCACTGGGCATGGAGCTCACGGTCAGTCGTGACCGGGTCGGGCAGACGTGCGGCCCAGAGCCGGTCGGCGTGGACGTCAGCGTCGAGCTGGGCCCATCGACCGTCGCGGAAGCGGGCGGCCCGGGCGACGACCTGCTCGTGAAGGCGGTTGCCGTCAGCGCCGGTGATGAGCACGCGGGCATGCGCTACGACTGCCAGGTCGCCGATCCAGTCGTAGTCACCCTTTACGTCCGCAGGGTCGTAGGCGCGGCTGGTGACGCGGTGCAGCTGGTCCTGTGTGGTGGTGGTCCACACCTGGGCACGCAGCAACGCCGTGGCGTGGGCGACCAGTGGATGGTTGAGGTGGGCCAGTAGCGGTCCCGGAGCGGGCTCGGCCAGCTCCGGATCGAAGGTGACGAAACGGCGGGTCTTGGTGATCGGATCTTCGAGATCCTTGAGCGTCTCGATCCACTCGGCGGAGAGGCTGGGGACGCTGTTCAGGCCGGGCATCGTCGGGTGGGGCTGCAGGGTCGGCTGGTGCGACAGGGCGAGCGCGACGTCGACGGTGTGTCGGACCTCGTCGGGCTCGGCGTCGAGCTCCTGGCGCGTGGTGTCCAGGCGGGTCCTCACGTTGTCGAGCAACGCCCGCAGCTGTCGCTCGGTGGCGCGCAGTGCGGTCTTGGAGCGGTGAGCTTCGACCTCGGCGTCGTATCGATCCAGATCGGTGGTCTCGCCCTTGCGCAGTGCGTCCTTCTGTGCGACCTCGAGTTGGTCGAACAGCGGATTTGCGCCGCCGAGGTCGGTCAGGACGGTCGAGAGCTTGTCGGCGACGCGCCGTTCGATCCGGGTGTCCCGACCGATGCTGGTCGCCCCGACGCCGGTGAAGTGGTGGATGTCGGCGGTCGTGGAGGGCTGGCCGTGTCGGTCGATGCGGCCGTTGCGCTGCTCCATGCGGGACGGGTTCCACGGGACGTCGTAGTGCAGCACGTCGTGGCACTGCTGGTGGAGGTCGATGCCCTCCGATGCGGTGTCGGTGCACAGCAGGATGCGCAGTGTCGTGCCGGCGTTGCTGTCGTCACCGGGCGGATGGTTGAACAGTTCGGCGATGTGGACACGGTCCTCGTCGCGCATACCGCCGCGGAGCTCGCGGATGCGGG
>Ga0207421_10007439_pt1 | contig 11652 bp, 12 predicted proteins | sample SodLakKL_010_SED_4_FD_187542 | JGI IMG/M metagenome (GOLD analysis project Ga0207421, IMG submission 187542) | Alkaline sediment microbial communities from Lake Tanatar, Kulunda Steppe, Russia - 8KL_010_SED (SPAdes) (version 2) | ecosystem: Environmental > Aquatic > Non-marine Saline and... | reverse complement strand
ACACACCTCGTCGCTGTGGTGTTTCGTTACCACCCGGTCGCCGTCTTCGGTCGGCTCACAGACGGTCACGTCCGAGTAACAGACCCCATCGTCGACGCGGACGTCGACGTCGAGGATCTCGCCGTCGACCCCGTCCATGTAACACGGTCCCCCGCGGTCGATCTCCAGGACCACCCGCAGGTTCCGGTCTTCGATCTCCTTGGAGCGCCCCGCCGTCGTGGACGGCGAGTCGACCGACCGGTTCGTCTCCCGACTACCCTCGCCGTCCGACTCCCAGCTGTCCCGATGGGGGACCGTGTCCGATTCGACCGGAACCCCCCGACCGTCGACGTCCGCTGACATACCCGGACCGACGCTCCCGGACCGGGTAGCAGTAGAGCCTAAAAATACAGGGTTGCTAAACCGGAACGTGCTCGAGCCGGTAGCCGTCGTCGGTCGGCTCGACCGCGTCGACCGCGTGGAGGCGGATCCGCCGTTCGAGGTCGGTCATCACCGGGAACCCGTAGTGGACGGCCTCGTGGTCGAAGCCGTCGCCCGCCTCGCGGCGTTGCCGGACGAACGCCCGGTGGTCGGCGAGCCGGCGGTCGGCGACCGATCGCGAGAGCTCCTCGACGTCGGCGAGACGCTCCTCGAACACCGGGAGGAACTCGGCGTCGAGCTCGTAGCCGACCGAGCTCCGGCCGGCACACATCGCCGCGAGCGAGGTCGTGCCGGTCCCCCAGAACGGATCGAGCACCGTCTCGCCGTAGGCGGAGTACATACAGATCAGCCGGTAGGGGATCTCGAGCGGGTAGGCCGCCGACCGCTCGCGGAGCTCTCCCCGGTCGAGCGCCTGGAGCTCCCCGCGGACGTCGGTCCAGACGTCGCTGAACCAGCGGTTGCGCTCCTCCCAGAAGTACGCCGCCTCGTACCGGCGGTCGGCCCCGGGCTCGAACGACCGCGTCCCGCCCTTCCGGAAGACCAGCACGTGCTCGTGTTCGAGGGTGACGTAGGCGTTCGGCGGGAGGGTGCCACTGCCCATGAACTTCGCCGCGCTGTTGGTCGGCTTCCGCCAGAGGATCTCGGGGAGCGGCTCGAGACCCCGGCGTTCGAGCGCGCGGCCGACGCGGGCGTGGTTCCGGTACACCCGAAAGCGGCCGTCGAGACTCCGGGTGGCGTCGCCGACGTTGACACAGGCGATGCCGCCGTCGACGAGGACGCGTGCCACCTCGTCCCAGACCGGATCGAGGGCGGCGTGCATCGCCTCGAAGGCCGCCTCGCCGTCGCCCGACTCGAGTGCGTCCTCGACCGACGGATCGAGCCCGGCGAACAGCCCGTCCCACAGCTCGATCATCGGGTACGGCGGCGAGGTGACCACGAGCTCGACCGAGCGGTCGGCCACCTCCTCGAGCGACCGCGAGTCGCCGACGACGATCCGGTGGCTCGTCTCCATCGTCCGACACTGTCCCCGACGACTCCTTAGCTCCTTCGTCGGGCGACCGACGGCCGCGTGTCCCGTCGCCGAGCCATCGACGATCCCGCGGCTCCGTCGTCCCGGGTACATCGAAACCGCGGCTCCGTCGCCGGACGACCGACAGTGCCGCGGCTCCGTCGTCCCGGGTAGCATCAAAAGTTGCCGACGGGTTGGGGGGTTCCGTCGGCGCGGCGGGGGGTGGTGGCGATGGTGGTGGGGTGGAATCCATCCGGCACCGATCGTTTCGCCCCGCCGCTCGAAGATTCAAACGGGGGCGTGATAACCTTATCGTCTGTGGTCGGCAGTGAGGGTGGTGTCCGATCGCCACACGGGGGCCGGCAACGGGGGTCACGCGGGAGCCGACGCCGACGCTCACGCGGACGGTCGGCGACCGCGGGGGACGGTCACCACAGCGCCGACAGCGCCAGGGCGAGCGCGAGGAGGCACGCCGGGACGTCGAGCCGCGAGAACGCCAGCCCGGGGACGGTCGGATTCCAGGCGAAACACCGGGCCTGGAGGGCGAGCGCGAGGCGGTCGGCCCGGGCGAACGCCCGCGAGAGTCCCAGGGTCGCCACGCGACTCAGCCGGTCGACCACGCCGCGTCGGTCCCCCAGCCGGGCGGCGCTCGCCTCGCGGATCGTCCGCAGGTCGGCGACGAGCAGGGGGAGAAATCGGAGGACGAGCCCGACGCCGACCGCCAGCAGCCGGCCCACCTTCCCGGGGACTGCCCACCGGATCGCCGCCTGCGAGTCCCGGATCGGCGTCGAACGGACGTACGCGGCGCTGACGAGCAGTACCGTACCCACCCGATAGCTCGCCAGCGCGGGATCGACGGCGGCGGTCGGCTCGATCCACGGCGGGCCGGGGGAAAGCGCCGCGACGACGGGTGCGGCCGCCAGCACGACCAGCGCGAACCGGACGGCGGCGAGCGCCCGGCGGAGGGGAACGCGCGCGCTCCACAGCGCGAGGAGCGCGAGCAGCGTCAGCGCGGCCAGCCGGCGCGGGGTGGGGGCGGCGAGGGCGGCGACCGCGAACCCGATCTGGACGGCGAGTTTCGACCGCGGATCGAGGCGGTGGGCGACGGTGTCGTCGGGCTCGTAGCTCAACATCGTGGGAGCCGGACGCCGAACGCCGGGAGACGCTCCCGGGCGCGGTCGGGGGGCTCGTCGAGGGCCACGCGGCCGTCGGCCAGGACGACCACGCGGTCGGCGAGCGCCTGGAGGTCCCGCAGATCGTGGGTGGCGACCACGACGCCGGTGCCGTCGGCCGACAGCGAGGCCAGCCGATCGAGCACCGACCGGCGGGCGGGCTCGTCGAGCCCGGAGAGGGGCTCGTCGAGCAACAGGTGGGCCGGCTCCATCGCGAGCGCGCCGGCGATCGCCACCCGGGAACGCTCACCGCCCGAGAGCGCGTCGATCCGTTCGTCCTCGCGGCCGGCCATACACACCGCGGAGAGCGCCCGGCGAACCCGTCGGTCGATCTCCTCGCGGGGGAGTCCGAGGTTCTCGGGGCCGAAGGCGACGTCCTCGCCGACGGTGGCCGCCACGAAGCCGTCCCGGGGGTGCTGGAACACCATGCCGACGGCGGTCCGGGCCGCGACGAGGTCCTCGGAGACGGGGGTGCCGTCGACGAGCACCGTCCCCTCGTCGGGCGAGCGCAGGCCGTTGCAGTGGGTGAGGAGGGTGGTCTTGCCGCTCCCGTTTGCCCCCGCGAGGACGACGAACTCGCCGTCCCCGATCGTCAACGAGAGCTCCTCGAGGACCGGTTCGTCGCCGTAGCCGACGGTGACCGACCGGAGCTCGATCATTCGACCGGCTCGATCGCGCCCGTCCGGACGATCGCGACCGCGGCGACGAGCTTGAGCACGTCGCCGGGGATCAGCGGTGCCGCGACGACGACGAACGCCTCGGCGAGCCCGACGCCGGTGACGGTGGCGTACCAGCCGAAGCCGGCGGCGTAGATCACCGCCGTCGCGAGCGCGAGCGCGGCGACGACGAGCGGGAGGGGGACCTCGGCGGGGTCACGGAGTCCGCGGCCGCGGTGGACGATCGACCCCGCGAGGGCGGCCCCGACGGGGAACGTCCAGAGGAAGCCGGCGGTCGGCCCGACGAGTACGCCCGGGCCCGCGGTCCCCGTCGCGAACACCGGGGCGCCGATCGCACCGGCGGCGAGATAGAGGCCCATCGAGGCGGCCCCCCACAGCGGGCCGAGATACAGCGCCGCGAGGAAGACGACGAGCGTCTGGAGCGTGCCGGGAACCGCCGAGATCGGGATCGCCACGTACGCCGCCGCACCCATCAGGGCGGCGACGACCGCAGCGCGGGCGAACTGCCGGACGACGACGGCGTCGACGAGTTCGACGTCGCCGTGATCGGTCGACATACCACCCCGTGGTTCGTAAACCACAATGAGTATACTGGTTTACGAGACGAGAACGCCTGGCCGACGGGGGCCGAGGACGGGAGCCGACTAGGGCCGAGGACGGGAGCCGACTGGGGCCGAGGATGGAAGTCGGATGGACGGCAGAGGACCTCGATTCGAGGGCGGTTTCGATGACGAACGGGACGGGGGACGGTGGAACGGACGGAAGCGAAAGGATCGAACGGGACGGTGGAACGGACGGCGTCGGAGGGGCCACCGGCGTGGGAACGAACGGTTCCACGAACGGCGGGTGAGAAGTCGACTGGCTACACGTACAAGTCAGTTTCGATACCTCTATCCCCCGAATATCTGGATCTGCGCCCCGACCTATCCAATGTACACGTGTATACAGGCCAATATACACGTGTATATTGGTCGTGTGCTCCGATTCGTGTGTCCCGATCGGGCGAGGTCGACCGCGTCCGACCGGACCGACGGCCGATCAGCCGAAGCAGGTTTACGTTCCCCCCGTGACGTGGACGTATGACCGACGACGTCGAGACGACCACGTTCACGATCGCAACCGAAGACGGCGAAGAAGACGAGGTAACGGTACCGACCGGCCTGCTCGACCTCGTCGCCGAGGGCGACCAGTCCCACGCCGAGACCGTCGGCGACGTGGTCTCGCTGTCGTTCGCGGGACGTGCCCACCACATGGTCCACCACGGCGAGGGCGCCGACGAGGCTCTCGAGGCACAGGAGGCACGCGTGATGGAGCTGTTCGAGGAGCGGTTCGGCGTCACCTTCGGCGAGGCCACCGGCCACCAGCACTGAGCGGAGGTCGGTCCTGGTGTCGGAGCCGCTCGGGCCGCTCGGCGAGATCAGGAGGGGTCCTGGTGTCGGAGCCGCTCGGCGGTGATCCCGGGCACCGGCGTCCCACACTGGCGACACCTCCAGCGTGGGCGAATCGTTCCCCGCTCTCGCTCTAGGTCCTGTTTGAATCGGAGGAGCGCGCCACAGGTACACCGGTACTCGGTGGGGCTCATGACCGACGGTGGGTGCCCCGTAAACATAAATCCGCTCGGGATAGACGCCACGCCTCCCGGAAACCGCCGTGCACGTGGATTTTATACTGCTCCACGACGACACTCCACGTATGCCTCAGGTCGAACTCAGCGAGGAGACCGTAGAGCGCCTCGACGCACTCAGGGTCGACGACGAGTCCTACGACGAGCTGATCACGGAGCTGATCAACATCTACGAGGCCAGCGAGCGGACCCTGTTTCGCGCGGGCGACTAGTCGAGCGGTCGCCGGCCGTTGGCGTCACTGCCCGTTTGCGGAGTTCTGGCTCTCGAGGCGTCGTGAGACGCCGGCTACCCCTCGGCGGCGAGCTCGCGGACCTCCTCCCACCGGCCTTTCGACTCGAGGTGCTCCTGGAGCGTCTCGGCGTACTCCTGGGTGAGCGCCTCGGCGGCCTGCCGTTCGGCCTCGTGGTCGCCGTCGTCGCCCATGCCGAGTGCGCCCTTTATCGAGTCGACGATGCTCCCGCCGTTCCCGCCGCCGGGAGCGCCCCCCATGGCGCCGGTCTGTGCGCGGAGGTTCTCGAGTTCGGGTAAGATGCTCTCGACGCGGTCGGTGTTCGCGACGATCCGGGCCCGGTCGGGGTCCTCGGGGGACTCGATCTCGAACTCCGTGGCGGTCATGATCAGGCTCCACTCCTGGCTCGAGAAGCGCGAACTCGTGATGCGGGAGGTGAACTCCTGGTCGACGGCCATCCGTTCGCCGACGACTCGGTCGGTCCACGAGCGTTCGTCCATGGAGTCGATTCGGGCGAGGTCACAATCAGGGTTTCCCTCGCCGGCGGCTTTTCAGGTCCGGAAAACGCCCCCGACGATTGATACGTCCCGCGGGCGTCCGATCGGTCGGTGACGGGGTCAGCCCTCCCGCGGACTGCCCACCCCACCACGGACACACCCGTCGTCACGATCACCTGCCCCTGGAGATTCGCCGGAGGGTGATCGACGACCCCGTCGCCCTCCTTTTTGCTCTACGGATACCGGCCGCGATGGCGACGCGTACCGGCCTCGAGAGTCCCGCCCGTACCGACCGTCGAGGACCCCCGACACGTGCCGGCCGTCGAGGGTTCCGGCCCGTGCCGGCCGTCGAAAACTCCGGCCGTCAGAACGCGCCGCCGGTGAACGTCGTCTCGTGGTGGAGGGCGGGTTTCAACGCGTCGTGGACCTTACAGAGCTGGTCGGCGCGTTCGACGATCGTCTCCCCTGTCTCCTCGTCGACGTCGGCCTCGACGGCGATGTCGAACCGAACCGAGGCGAGCTTGTCGTCGTCGTTCAGCTCGCCGGTGACGTCGATCTCGAGATGGCCGAGATCGTCGACGTTCCGCTGTTGGGCGCCGACGCGCAACGCGGGGACGTAGCAGGCCGCGTACGACGCCAGCAGCGCCTCGAGCGTGTCCGGCGTCTCCTCGCCGGTCGCGTCGATTTCCATCTCGAACTCGCGGATCTCGCTCGTCGAACCGAACCCCTCCTCGGAAACGGTGGTGACTTCCTTCGCCATTGCAGGCGACACCGACGACCGCCAGCGGCGTAAACGTTCGTATCCCCGGTGAACTCGTCCGGAAAAGAAAACGGATTTCGGTTACTCGAGGCTGAACGGCTCGTCGGCCTCGAGCACGTGAACCGCCGCGTCGCTGTCGGTCGCCGCGACCTCCTCGACGAACTCGTCGGTGTCCACCTCGATCGGCGGGAACGTATCGTAGTGCTGGGGGAAGGCGTGGTCGACGCCGAGCCAGTCGACGGCGATCGCGGCCTGCCAGGGGCCCATGGTGAAGTGATCGCCGATCGGCACCGCGGCGGCGTCGGGCTCGAGGTACGGGCCGATCACGTCTCGCATCTCGGACATGAGCCCGGTATCACCCGTGTGGTAGAACGTCGTGGCGTCCTCGCCGGCCTCCGCGGGCGGCGAGTCCGAGATCACGAAGCCGGCGGGCATCCCCGCGTCGACGTCGTACTCGGTCATGATGCCGTTGGTGTGGTCCGCCCGGTGCATCGTCACGTAGGCGTCCCCACACTCGACGGTCCCCCCGAGGTTCATCCCCATCCCGCCGACGGCGTCCTCGTAGCCGAACTCGCCCTGTGCGTAGGAGACGAGCTCGGGAGTCGCGACGAGCGTCGCCTCCGAGAACGCTCCGGCGTGGGCGATGTGGTCGGCGTGGCCGTGGGTCAACAGCACGTAGTCGGGCGTCGGCACGTCCTCGGGTTCGAGGTCGGTCTTCGGGTTGTCGAAAAACGGGTCGATCAACAGCTCGGTGTCGCCGACGGTAACGTGCCACGTCGAGTGGCCGTGCCATGTTAGCTGCATGCGTTCGACGGTTGGGTGAATCGACACTTAAAACTTGTACGATTCCCGCCGCCGGCGTGGGGGTCCGGGGACGGCGACGCGATCCAGAACGGACGGGGAGTCGCCGGAGCCACCTCAGTACGGTTAAGTAACCGGTCCGGCTAGTCGCGGACATGCAGACGACGCTTCTGGACGACGAGGACGTCGACGCGAACGCGCCGATGGGCGACCTCGTTCCCGCGATCGAGGAGGCGTTCGCCGCCTTCGAGCGCGGGGACACGCAGATGCCGGCGAAGTCGTACATCGAGCTCCCACGGTACGACGGCGACTTCCGGTCGATGCCGGCGTACATGGACGCCGGCGACTGGGACGCCGCGGGCGTAAAGTGGGTCAACGTCCACCTCGACAACCCCGCGGACCACGGCCTGCCGACGGTCCTCGGGACGATGATCTACTCCGACCCCGAGACGGCGTTCCCGCTCGCGATCCTCGACGGCACCACCCTGACCAGAAAGCGGACGGGCGCGGCCGCGGCGGTCGCCACCGACCACCTCGCCGTCGAGGACGCCCGGAGCCTCGGGATCGTCGGCGCCGGCGTCCAGTCGTACACCCAGCTCGAGGCGATCAGTGAGGTCCGTCCGATCGAGGAGGTCGTCGTCAGCGACGTCGACGACGAACGCGTCGAGCGGTTCGTCGAGCACCACGAGGGGGCGTTCGACGTCCGCGGCGGCTCGATCGCCGAGGCCGGCCACTGTGACGTGCTCTCGACGGTGACCCCGGTCGAGGAGCCGATCGTCGGCCCCGACGACGTCGCCGAGCACACCCACGTCAACGCGATGGGTGCCGACGCCGCGGGCAAACACGAACTCGCCGACGAGCTGCTCCTCGAGGCGACGATCGTCATCGACGACCACGAGCAGTGCACCCACTCGGGGGAGATCAACGTCCCCTACCGCGCGGGGATCCTCGACGACGGGGACGTCTACGGCGAGATCGGCGAGATCGTCGTCGGCGAGCTCGCGGGACGGACCGACGCGACCGGCGTCACCGTCTTCGACTCCACCGGCCTCGCGATCCAGGACGTCGCCGCCGCCCACGTCGTCTACGGGCACGCGACCGAACACGACAACGGGACCCCGTTCGACCTCGTCGGCGTCGGCGACCGGTGAGCGGGGACGGACGACCCGCTGGCCGGCGAAAGCGTTCTGACCCGGGAGGACGTCCGGGAGGTATGGAGCGTCTGTACGCCGCGACGGCCGACCGGCTGTTCGTCTCCGACGGCGGCGACGTCGACGAGCGTCGCGTCGGCCGGCAGTCCGGAGTCGACGACGGATCCGACCAGCGACACGGAGCCGACGACCCCGCGGGGCCGCGTCTCGAGTGTGTCGCCGTCCCGCCCGGGGATCCCGATCGGGCCTTCGTCGGCACGTTCGGGGACGGACTCTACCGGAGCGTGGACGGTGGGGACGCCTTCCAGCGCCTCGATACGCCGTTCGTAGACAAGGCCGGCGACGACGACGAACACGAGGGGCAGGCGGTGACCGCCCTCGCCGTCCGGGGACACGATCCGGCGGTCGTCTACGCGGGGACCGAGCCGAGCCGGCTCTACCGCTCGGCCGACGGCGGGGAGACGTGGACCGAACTCGAGGGGATCGTCGACTGCCCGTCCGAGCCCGAGTGGTACTTCCCGCCCAGACCCCACACCCACCACGTCCGCTGGATCGAGGTCGATCCGTCCGACCCCGACCGGCTCGTCGTCGGGATCGAGGCCGGAGCGCTCCTGTACACGGCCGACGGCGGCCGGACGTGGACCGAGCGCCCACCGGGCTCCCCCCGGGACAACCACAGTTTTGCGAGCCACGACCGGGAGGGACGGCTCTACGCGGCGGCCGGCGACGGCTACGCCGAGAGCGACGACGGGGGTGCGAGCTGGCGCCGACCGGAAGAGGGGCTCGCTCACACGTACTGCTGGAGCGTCGTCGCCGATCCGGCCGACCCCGACCGCGTGCTCGTCTCGTCCGCGAGCGGCGCGCGGACCGCCCACCGGACCGGGAGCGCCGACGCCCACCTCTACCGCCGGGAGGGAGGCCCCTGGGAGCGACTCGACGGCAACGGGCTCCCGACGGGCGAGGGCGTCACCCGGGCCGTCCTGGCGACGACCGACGAGCCGGGGACGGCGTACGCGGCCACGAACCGGGGGCTGTTCGTCAGCCGCGATTTCGGCGGCCGATGGGAACCCCTGATCGAGGGATCGATCGGGACGGCACGCGGTCTGGCGGTCGTCGGCTGAGCCGGCGTCGGTCGCCGTTCCGGCGTCGGCCGACCCCGGAGCCGACGAGCTCACTCCTCGAGGGATCGCTTGAGCCGATCCAGCTCCGCGAGCGCCTCGACCGGCGTCAGGTGGGCGATCTCGAGGGCGCGCAACTCGGCGGCGACGTCCGTCGGATCGTCCCCGCCGTCGGCGGTCGTCGCCCCCCGGCCGTCGGCGCCCGCCGTGGCCCCGTCGTCCGTCGCGGTCGGCGCGTCGTCGGCGTCGCCGGGGACCGGTAGCGAGCCGCCGGCCCCCGGTCCGTCGGCCCCGAGCAGCGTCCGGGCCCGCTCGACGACCGTGTCGGGGAGTCCGGCGGCCGTAGCGACCTCGACGCCGTACGAGCCCGCGGCGGCGCCGGGGGCGATCTCGTGGTCGAAGACGAGCTCCCCGTCCTCGTGGCTCGCGGTGAACCGGAGGTTGTGGGCGGCCGCCAGCTCGTCGGCGAGCGCGGTCAGCGGGTGGTGGTGGGTCGCAAAGAGGGTGAGCGCGCCGACCTCGTCGTGGAGGTGTTCGACCATCGCCCGGGCGATGGCGACGCCGTCGGCCGTCGAGGTCCCCCGACCGACCTCGTCGAGGAGGACCAGCGAGCGCGCGTCGGCCTCCGCGAGGATCGTCGCGAGCTCTTCCATCTCGACCATGAACGTCGATCGGCCGCCCGCGATGTCGTCGCTGGCGCCGACCCTGGTGAAGATCCGCTCGACGGGCGTCAGCCGGACCCGTTCGGCGGGGACGAAGCTGCCGATCTGTGCGAGCACGACGATCAGCGCCACCCCGCGCATGTACGTCGACTTCCCGGACATGTTCGGCCCCGTGACGATCGCGAGCCGGCGATCGGGACCGAGCCGGGCGTCGTTGGGGACGAACGAGGGCTGGGTGCGCTCGACGACGGGGTGACGGCCGCCCTCGATCCGGATCCGCGGTGCCGGCTCGTCGCCGTCCCCGGCAGCTGCCCATTCGGTTGCCCCACCGTCGCCGTCCCCTGCGGTTTCCCCACCGGTGCCATCCCCGGCAGTCCCTCCATCGCTGCCGCTCCGGGGGACGTCGGCGTCGACGCCACGACGGCCGTGGGGAACGATCTCCGGGCGGCTGTAGCCGTACTCGGCCGCCACGGTCGCGAGCGAGACGAGCGCGTCGACGGTCGCGAGCGCCTCCGCGAGCGTCTGGACGCGTTCGACCTCGTCGGCGACCGCCCGACGGACCTCCCGGAACAGTTCGTACTCGCGGTCGTCTGCTCGCCCCTCGGCGCCGACGATCTCGTCCTCGCGGGCTTTGAGCTCGGGCGTGACGAACCGTTCGGAGTTTTTGAGTGTCTGGCGGCGACGATAGTTCTCGGGGACGGCCTCGAGGTTCGGGTTCGTCACCTCGATGTAGTAGCCGTGGACGGCGTTGTAGCCGACCGACAGCGAGTCGATCCCCGTCCGCTCGCGCTCTCCGGCCTCGAGATCGTCGACCCAGCGTTTGCCCTCCCGGGCGGTCTCCCGGAGGGCGTCCAGCTCCGCGTCGAACCCCTCGGCGATCACGCCGCCCTCGGTGATCTCGATCGGCGGGTTCTCGACGATCGCCCGGTCGATCGACCCCCTGACGTCCGCGAGGGGGTCGAGGGCGTCGTGGAGGGTCTCCAGGCGGTCCGCGTCGGCGTCGGCCAGCGCCTCGCGGACCTCGGGGACGACCGCTAACGTGTCACACAGCGATCGGAGGTCGCGGGCGTCGGCCCGTTCGCGCGAGATCCGGCCGATCAGCCGCTCTAAGTCGTATACGTCTCGCAGGGACTCCCGGAGGCGCTCGCGGCGTCTCACGGCCCCGAGAAGCTCCTCGACGGCGTCGAGTCGGCTCTCGATCTCCGCGGGATCGAGGGAGGGTCGCCGGAGCCAGTCGGCGAGCTTCCGGCCACCGAGGGCGCTCGCGGTCTCGTCGAGGACGCCGATCAGGGTCGCCTCCTCGCTGCCACGGACCGTCCGGGGCTCGAACAGCTCCAGGCTCTCGAGGGCGACGGCGTCGAGCAGGAGGTACTCCCGGGGATCGTACCGGGTGAGGTGGGTGAGGTACGCCAGACGTGGCTCCGGATCGTCCCCGACCGGTCGGCCGGCTCCGGCGGTGTCGTCGGCGCTCGCGTCGCTCCCATTGCCGTCACGTCCGTCCGCGTCGCTCCCATTGCCGTCACGTCCGTCC
>Ga0207421_10007437_pt1 | contig 11653 bp, 11 predicted proteins | sample SodLakKL_010_SED_4_FD_187542 | JGI IMG/M metagenome (GOLD analysis project Ga0207421, IMG submission 187542) | Alkaline sediment microbial communities from Lake Tanatar, Kulunda Steppe, Russia - 8KL_010_SED (SPAdes) (version 2) | ecosystem: Environmental > Aquatic > Non-marine Saline and... | reverse complement strand
AAGGGAACAATCCTTACGGGATTTGACGTCCATCGGATTTGATGGATATTCCATTGGTGGGCTCAGTGTGGGCGAACCCAAGCCCATGATGTATCAAGTGCTTGATGACATTGCCCATCATTTGCCTCCGGACAAACCGCGCTATTTGATGGGGGTGGGCACGCCAGATGATATTTTGGAAGCCGTCATCCGCGGCATTGATATGTTTGACTGTGTCAATCCAACCCGCCTTGCGCGGCATGGCAGCGCGCTGACGCATGATGGAAAAATTCCCATCAAAAGTGCACGGTACGTTTCTGATATGGATTCCCTTGATACCTCATGCGACTGCAAGGTTTGTCAAACATACACCAAAAGCTATTTGCGCCACTTGTTTAAAGCGGGCGAAACACTGGGGGCGCGATTGATCAGTTATCATAATCTTTATTTCCTCAATACCCTCATGCGTAAGATCCGCCACGCCATTCAAAATGACAGGCTGCTTGATTTTAAAAACGACTTTTTCAATCGTTTTTATAAATAAGCCGTTCCTTCATTTTAATCTACGGGTTTTTACGTTATAATAACTTTAAAGACTGACTGGAGGTCATACCCATGTTTGAAGACAACGAGCAATTTTTACAAAAACCCTCAATCAAAGTCATAGGTGTCGGCGGTGGTGGTGGGAACGCCATCAACCGTATGATTGAAAACGAAGTCAAAGGGGTGGAGTTTGTCTCCATCAATACCGATGCGCAAGTCTTGAGACTTTCTAAGGCGGATACGCGTTTACAGATTGGAAAAATGCTGACGCGTGGTCTCGGTGCTGGTGCGGACCCTGAAATAGGAAGGCGTGCCGCCCTTGAAAGCGAAGATGAAATTCGTGAATTTCTCCAGGAAACAGACATGGTGTTCATTACCGCCGGTATGGGCGGTGGCACAGGAACAGGCGCGGCGCCTGTCATTGCGAAAATCGCCCGTGAAGTCGGTTGCTTGACCATTGGTATTGTGACCAAGCCGTTTAAGTTTGAAGGCCGTCGGCGTGTTGCGACTGCGCTTGAAGGCCTTGATGCACTTAAACCCTACGTTGATACTATGATTGTCATCCCTAACGACCGACTGCTTTATGTTGTGGACCGTGATACGTCCATGCTTGAAGCGTTCCGTGAGGCCGATAATGTCTTGCGTCAAGGTGTTCAGGGCATTGCGGAAATCATTACCGTCCCAGGACTCATCAATGTGGATTTTGCGGATGTTAAAACGGTCATGAAAGATAAAGGGACCGCCCTGATGGGAATTGGCCTCTCTTCAGGTGACGAACGCGCAGAAGAAGCCGCGAAGAAAGCGATCGATTCACCCTTGCTCGATGCCAACATTGATGGCGCGACGGATGCGATTGTCAATGTAACAAGCGGGACCGAAATTGCGCTGTGGGAAGTGACCGAAGCAATCGAAAGCATTCAGGCCGCTTCAAGCACGGAAATTAACATTATTCATGGTGCGACCATTAACGAGGATTTAGAAGATGAAGTCATCGTGACTGTCATTGCGGCAGGCTTTGATGAAAACCGCCATGTTGAAATTGAAACCCTTGGTGAGAGTGACTATGTATCAAAAGAAGCTGATGAATCTGATAAAGCGGACATATCAGGAACATCAGACGACCAAAAGTCCGCAAAGAAAAAGCCGAAAAAGAAAAAACAAAAAGAAACCTCTGATGACCGTGAAGAAGACGACGAAACGAGAAAAACCAACATTCCTTCCTGGTTGAAGAGTCGTTTCAAATGACACCAAACCACCCCTTTATTCACGGTTTCTTAAAGCAGTATCCGGATATAGTACTTGTCATGGCAAGCAAATATATTGAACCTGATGACTTTAAAGCCTTTTATGACGCTGGCATCACCCATTTTGGTGAATCGAGAGATGATGCCTTCGTAGAAAAGGTTGACCGCGTTGATTTGCCGATAACGTGGCATTTTTTAGGCACCTTACAAACCAAAAAGGTAAAAAAATTGATTCATCGTGTCGATGTACTCCATTCTTTAGACCGCCTGAAACTGGCAAAAGAAATCAACAAACGTCGAAGCGAACCTTTGCCTTGTTTTATTCAAGTGAACATTTCAGGAGAAGCCCAGAAACACGGTGTATCACCTGAGGCTGCACTGGGGTTCTTAGATAATCTAAAGGCTTACCCAAATATTAAGGTTATTGGACTGATGGGCATGGCTGAATATAGTGATGATATCAACGTTATACGCCGTCAATTTAAGACCTTGCGTGACTTAAGAGATACACTCATGAAGAATACCCCCTCCATTCAATATCTATCGATGGGGATGACCAATGACTATGAAGCAGCGATTATGGAAGGCGCGAGTCATGTCAGACTTGGTCGGATCTTATTACAAGAGGAGGCCCCGGATGAAGAAAAATGAATCCGCTTATGAGCGCACGGAATTCATTAAAATTGATGAATCGGTCGATGTGTTCAAATTGGCAGACAAACTCATGCGTCGCCAACCCCTCATTTTGAATTTTGAAGGGTATGATGCCATCGAGAGTAATCGCATCATCGTTTTTTTAAGCGGTGTCATCTATGCGCTCGATGGCAACGTAGAAGTCATTCGTGACCGTATTATGGCATTTGCGACCAAAAAAGACCTTAAAGATAAATCATTAAGGAAATTCATTAACAAATATAAGGAGTAACCCACATGATGCTTGCGACCAACCAATTCATGTACTTGTTCTTTTCAGCCATCTATTTTGCGCTGAACATATACTTTTACATGATTATTGCTTACATATTGCTTTCATGGATTCCAGAAATCCGTGAATCGAAATTTTATTACCTACTTTATCAAATAGTCAGTCCATACATGCGCTTTTTTAGAGGCATACTGGTGTTTGGACAAATGGATTTTACCCCAATTGCGGGGATTATGTTGCTGAGATTCTTTTTGCTTTTCATGAATGATTTCATGCAAACGTTATAATGCTTGCATTTTATGGTTCAAGCAACTATAATACCATTGATACTATCGATGCAGCGGACGCGCTTTAATATGTCGTTTTAAAGAGACCAAGTGGGTGGTGTGAACTTGGAAACGGCCGTTAAAGTATCACCGTGAAGATGGATGAGAGAAAAGTCATCCCGTAACTGCGGCGTTAACGCATTAAGTGCCAGCTACTGGAAACAAGGTGGAACCGCGGACTCAATCGTTCGTCCTTGTTTTTCGGGGCTTTTTTTATTAAGAAAAGGAGTGTTGAATGTGAGTAAAGATTACAAAGACACATTACAAATGCCTAAAACCAGTTTTCCCATGCGCGGAAATTTAGGTAAAAACGAACCCCACCGCCAAACGTTTTGGTTTGGGGAAAATATTTATCAAAAACGACTTGACAAAAACAAAAACAACCAGGAATTTGTTCTGCCTGATGGTCCCCCCTATGCGAATGGTGATATCCATATCGGGCATGCCCTCAACAAAATCTTAAAAGACATGATTGTGCGCGATAAAAGCATGCGTGGATATTACACGCGCTATGTACCGGGCTGGGATACCCATGGTCTTCCGATTGAAACCGCACTTGTCAAAAATGAGAAGGTTGACCGCAAGGCGCTTTCAACTGCGGAGTTCAGACGTCGCTGTGAAAACTACGCCCTAAAACAAATTGACAATCAACGTCGTCAGTTCAAACGTCTTGGCGTGCTTGGTGAGTGGGACGATCCTTATATGACCATGGCGCCGCACTATGAAGGCAGCCAGCTTGAAGTGTTTGCGGACATGGTTGAAAAAGGTTTGGTATTTAAAGGCCTCAAACCGGTCTTTTGGTCACCAAGTAGTGAAACCGCACTTGCCGAGGCAGAAATCGAATATAAGGACAAACGCGATGCGTCCATCTATTTCACATTTGACAGTGTTAAGCATGGTGCGTTTGAGGCTGGATTTAAGTTTCTTGTGTGGACGACCACCCCGTGGACGATTCCTGCCAACCTTGCGCTTGCTGTTTCCAGTGAAATCGATTATACCTTCATTGAATATAACGGGACAACCTACGTCCTAGCGACCGCGCTTTTAGATACGCTTAAAGAGAAATTTGGATGGACTGATGTTACCATCATCCGCCATATCAAAGGGAAAGACTTGCTCGGTCTAACATACAAACACCCGCTTTATGACCGTGAAAGCCCTGTGGTTGAAGGTCACCATGTCACCATTGATAGCGGAACGGGTCTTGTGCATACGGCACCAGGACACGGTGAAGATGACTTTATCATCGGAAAAGCAAATAATCTGGACGTTTTATGTCCTGTAGATTCTAAGGGACACATGACACATGAAAGCGGACCTTATGAGGGCATGTTCATTGAAAAAGCAAGTAAAGCCGTGATTGACGATCTAGATAAAGCGGGCAGCTTAATTTTAACTGAACACATTGCGCACAGTTATCCACATGACTGGCGTACCAAAAAACCCGTTATTTTCCGCGCAACCGACCAATGGTTTGCGTCGATTGAAAATTTAAAAGATGACCTCATGCAAGAGGTAAAGAATGTGGAGTGGCATCCATCCTGGGGTCAAACGCGTATGGAGAACATGATTCGTGACCGTGAGTCATGGTGTATTTCGCGTCAACGTGTATGGGGTGTGCCTATACCAGTCTTTTACCATGAAAACGGAGACGCCATTTTGGATTCAGACATCATTCGCCATGTCGCCGGGTTATTTAAAGAACACGGTTCAAATATCTGGTTTGAATGGGACGCGCGTGATTTATTGCCCCAAGGGTTTAAAAGCGAAAAATCCCCCAACAATAAATTTGAAAAAGAAACAGACATTCTTGATGTCTGGTTTGATTCAGGTACGTCACACAAAGGCGGCATGACGGATTTTGGCATGCCTTATCCTGCTGATCTTTATTTAGAAGGGTCTGATCAATACCGTGGATGGTTCAATTCCAGTTTGACAACCGGTGTTGCATCAAGAGGAAAATCACCTTATAAAGGCGTCCTGACACACGGATTCGTCCTTGACGGAGATGGACGTAAAATGTCTAAATCCATGGGCAATGTCGTAGACCCACTTAAAGTCATGGACCAACTCGGCGCGGATATTTTAAGACTCTGGGTTGCGAGTGTTGATTATAGTGGTGATGTGCGCATCAGTGATTCCATGATCAAACAGGTCAGTGAAACCTATAGAAAAATCCGCAATACCATCCGCTTTATGCTCGGATTGCTTTCTGATTATGATCACACCCGTGATGAAGTGTCATTTGAATCTATGGGTGAGACTGACCGCTATATGATGGTGTCGCTTGATCGTTTGATTGATAAAGTCAATCAGAACTATGACGCGTACGCATTTGATGATGTGAGCCGTGAGATCAACCATTATGTTACACGGGAATTAAGCGCCTTTTATCTTGATTACATCAAGGATATTGTCTATATTGAAGCGCCGAATGACCCTAAACGCAAGAGTGCACAAACCGTTGTCTATCACACAGTCTTATCGCTACTCAAAATGTTGACACCTATTATTCCACATACAACAGAAGAAGCCTATAAAACCTTAGAAGGTAATGTCAATGAAGAAAGCGTCTATCTTGAAACCATGCCTGCGAGTGGACATTATCAAGACGATGCGATCGAAAAGAAATACCGTGCATTTACAACATTGCGCTTCAATGTTCTTAAAGCACTTGAAGATGCACGGAATCAAAAAATTATCGGTAAATCACTCTCAGCCCATGTTGTGCTTTATCCGAAAGACTCACAAACCCGCGAGCTGCTCTTAAGCATGCATGATTTGGCGCAACTTTTCATTGTTTCAAAAGCAACAATTGAAGACGGCCAGGGCACGTATGATTTTGAACATCTCTCAGTGGATGTACATGCTGCAGACGGTGACGTGTGTGCGCGTTGCTGGCAAGTGACATCTGTAAACGACGAAGGGGTGTGCGAACGCTGTGAAACTGTGCTCGACACCCTTCGCTCGCATTGATTTTTCCTGCGACATAACGTAAAATAGCAGATGAATCAAACCCTCAAACGTCGCACACCGTTTCATAAATTTTCAGTCCGTGTCATCATATATTTCATTGGATTCCTAACCCTTTCATTAGGCATCCGCACCGTCATCGCAAGTGACCTCGGTGCGGGGCCATGGGATACAACCAGTTATAATTTACACCGTCTCATTCCCATGACGCTCGGTACTGCGAGTTTTCTCGTGCAGTCCTCAGTCATGCTCTTGGTACTTGCATTCAGACGCAAACGTCGCTACTTGTTGATGATTATTCCGATTATCGGAATCGCTGCAGGCATTGACTTTTGGGACCTTGTCGTATTCACCCATTTTGACTTTTCCGGCACTTCCTTTGCACTAAGGACCATCCTTTATGTCGGTGGTACCATGTTCTTATCATTTGGACTCTCCATCATTATACAAAGCGGATTTCCTGCAGGGGTTTTTGATGAATTCATGTTACTCCTCATGGATGCCTTTAACACACAAAGTTATCTTTATTCACGATTTTTCGTCGAAGGTCTGGCAATTGTACTGGCGATTATTTTTGGATTTATGGCCGGCATTGGGTTTGGCCAAGTCAATGGTGGCAGTGTGCTCCTGGTTTTCTTGCTTGCACCATTACTTAGTTTGCATATGCGCTGGACAGGGGCGTTGATGTATGAACAACATGCATGATCTAAGTTTTCAACTGAAAGACATGTTGCTTTATATACTGGGAACCGTTTTTGTGGCACTCGGTGTCGTCCTTATTTTTAAAAGTGATTTGGGGGTAAGTTCCTGGGATGTGCTCCATACCGCCCTCATGCTTACAACCCCTTTAACCTTTGGTACTGCCATTATTCTTGTATCTGCAGCCATTACCTTGTTTGTGATTGTCTATAACAAGGACATGAAGTTTTTATTCATGACCATTCCCTTTGTTTTGGTTGGTCTGCAGGTTGATTTATACGACCAAGTGCTGCTCAGGGATTTTGCGCCAAGTGGATTCATGCAATATCTTGTCTTTTTGACAGGATTGTTGATTATTCCCCTCGGAACCGTATTTTTAGTGCTTTCAAAATATCCTGCTGGCATATATGATGAGCTGATGCTAACGCTTATGCGTATGTTCAATACCAATCGCATGGCGCTAGTGCGCGTTCTTATGGAAACCATTCCGGTGCTAGTTGGGGTGACGCTTACAATGAGTGTGCATCAACATGCCGGCAATTTACATGTTGGCACCCTGGTCATCGTCGCTACAGCCGGACCATTAATACAAACATATTTAACACTATATAGGAGGTTAACGCATGGAAATCAACAAACTGATTGACCATACGTACTTAAAAGCATTCGGCACCAAAGATGACATCGATACCATATTAGAAGAGGCCATCACGTATGACTTCAAAAGTGTTTGTCTCAACCCAAGCTGGATCACGTATGCAGTGGAAAGCTTAAAAAAAACCGACGTACTTGTTTGCACAGTCATTGGCTTTCCCCTTGGTGCCAACACCACAGAAACCAAAGTCTATGAAACCACTGACGCATTGAAAAAGGGCGCCCATGAAATTGACATGGTTCTTAACATTGGCTGGGTCAAGGACCAACAATTTGATCGTGTAAAAGCAGAAATTGAAGCCGTCCGAGAAGCCAGTCGCGGCGTGACGCTCAAAGTCATTTTAGAAACGTGCTATTTGGAAGAAAAAGAAATTGAAAAGGCCAGCGAAGCGGCCATTGAAGCCGGCGCTGATTTCATCAAAACATCCACTGGCTTTGGCACAGGCGGCGCAACAGCGTCTGATGTCGCGTTAATGAAACGCATTGCCGGTGAATCACGAGGCGTCAAAGCCAGCGGCGGCGTAAAAACCATTGACGATTTAAATGCCATGGTTGAAGCCGGTGCCACGCGCATTGGTGCGTCCAGTGGCGCGAAACTCATGCAAGGTCTTTCAAGCGATTCAGAATATTAATTTATAGGAGGAACCAATATGGCTACACCACACATTGAAGCATCAAAAGAACAAATCGCACCCGTCGTTCTTATGCCCGGTGACCCACTGCGCGCAAAATTTATTGCGGATACGTTTTTAGACAATGTCGAACGGTTCAATACCGTTCGCAACATGTTTGGGTATACGGGAACCTATCAAGGCAAACGCATTAGTGTTATGGGCAGCGGAATGGGCATGCCATCCATCGGAATTTATTCTTATGAACTCTATAAGTTTTACGATGTAAAAACCATTATTCGTATCGGTTCAGCCGGCGCGTATACCGATCAGCTCGATCTATATGATGTTGTACTTGCGGACAAAGCGTACAGTGAATCATCTTACGCTAACGTCCAAGACGGTGAATACGCCGAACCTTATACATATCCAAGTGAAACACTGAATAACCGCATTGAAGACGCGGCGAAAACCCTTGATATTCCCCTGAGAAAAGGCACCATTCATTCCAGTGATGTCTTTTACCGTGAAAACCATGATGATTTCAAGCGAATTCGCGATACCTATGGTGCGCTCGCCGTTGAGATGGAATCCTTTGCGCTTTTCCATAATGCGCGTGTGTTAGGCAAAGAAGCTGCATGCTTGTTGACGATTTCTGATTCACTTGTTACCAATGAAGCCACCACAAGCGAAGAACGTCAGAACGCATTCACAAAAATGATGGAAATCGCGCTCTCTTTAGCAGAATAAAAAAGTGCTTCGGCACTTTTTTTTGGAGGACTTACATGCAATATATAAAGACCACAGTCAATCAAACCCCACTTCATATCATTGAAACTGATAAATTTAAAAATGTACATATTGCGGTGCGCTTTTTTGATACGCTTGATCCATTAAAAGCCACCAAACGTCATATTCTTGCGTCCATGATGCGTTCAAAGACACAAAACCATTCTAGCCGCAAAGCCTTATCACGAACACTGGAAGGCCTTTTTGATACTGTCCTCAATGCGACCAGCAATAAACTTGGAATGGTGCATATCAATCAGTTTGAACTCTCATTCATTCACCCTTCCTACGCCGATGATGCGCACTTTTTAAACGATGTGCTTAGTGTCTTAAAAGACGTCATCCATGCACCGCTGCTTGATGAGAAGAGTTTTAAAGAAGAAAAACAATTCTTAAAAGATTTCTTTGATGCGGAGTATTCAAATAAAACCCGTTATGCAAGTAAACGTTACTATGAATATTTGTTTGAAGACCATCCCTACAAGGTGCATCCCTTCGGCGATGAAACATTGATTGATTCTATTTCCCTTAAGGATATTATTGATGAATGGCACCATATGATTACGTCCAATGCGGCCCTTATCAGTGTGACAGGAAACATTGAGGTTGAACCTTTGAAGGATTCCCTTGATCAAATGTTTGATTTATCTGAGCGCGCCCTTCCCACACGTCCGTTCATAAGACGACAAATGCAAGTCAAGCACCCTGTTCGCGAAACCATGAATGTCACCCAGGCACGGCTTTTCATGACGCTTTCAAGCAATATATATTATACCGATGATGATTATGTGCCCATGCTTGTTTTCAATGCACTGTTTGGTGACAATTCTGAAGCAATGCTGTTTCAGACCATCCGTGAAAAACATGGACTGGCTTATTATGCAAGCAGTGCGTATGCGCCTTCAAGTGGTCTTGTGACCGTCACATCCGGCGTGGATGAAGCCAATGTTGAGAAAACCAAACAATTGGTTCGTAACATTGTTTCAATGATTCAAGCAGGAACCTTTGATCAAAACGCGTTGATGCTCGCTAAGACCCATCTGAAAGCATCCCTCAAGAAAAGTTATGATGCACCTAGAACAGTGTCCAATAAAGCATTGCGTCACGCCATCTTCCATGTACCGTTTGAAAAAGATGCGCTGATGCAGGCTATTGACAACACCACGAAAACGGATATTATCCGTGTCGCAAACACCCTTGAATTTATTTTTACATACGAGCTGGGACGTGTTGATAATGACGCTTAGATCTTACGAATACAAACAATTTGGTGAATCGTTTTATTATGGACGTATAAAGGACCGTTTGCCCATGTACTATATTCAAAAACCAGGGTTTACGAAAAGTTATGTCACACTTTCCTTACCACTGGGAAGCATTCACAGGGGCTATATGGACACAAACGGTTTCCATGATGTTCCCCGCGGTATCGCGCACTTTTTGGAACACAAAGTATTTGAAAAAGACGGCATGGACCGCTCCAGGGAATTTTCTATCGATGAAGCGTCGATCAACGCATTCACCGAACACCACCAAACGACGTATTTATTTACGACGGCCAATCATGTCAAACGCAATACTAAACGGCTCATTGACATGGTTTTCCGCCCACAATTTTCAAACAAAGGCATTGAAAATGAGAAAAAAATCATCACAGAAGAATTGAACATGCATTTAGATGACCCAGGATATAAACAATATGTTGGTCTGATGAATAATTTATATGTCAATCATCCATTAAAGGATGATATCTTAGGCACAAAAGAAGACATCCTCTCAATGCATAGTGATGATTTGACGTCCATGCATGAAGCGTACTATCGCCCAGAGCGCGCCGCATTGGTTGTAGTAAGCGCCCTTGATCCATATACGTTTTTTGAGGAACTCTCAAACGATGTAATCTTACCCCCACTCAGTGATAAAGCCCCTAAAACGGTGCCTTATGACGAACCAAGCAATGTAGGTAAAGCAAGTGAAGACGTGTCGTTAGATGTGCGCATGCCTTCCACACTGTTTGGCATTAAGTTTAGCCCTTCACAAAACGCGGATCCATTTGAGCGGATAAAAACCCGTATGGCACTTTCAATGTGGCTTGATTTGGCATTCGGACGTTCAAGTGACACGTATGAGTCACTGATGGACCAAGGGGTCATCAACGATTCATATGCACTTGAGCTCAATTACACCAAGGATTTTGCGTATGCGCTCATCGGTAGTGAGACCTCAAGACCCGCCGCACTTAAGGAGGCCCTTGGTGCATTGCTAGAAAATCCGAGCGATATCACCATAAATGAAGCGGATTTTAAACGTCTCAAACGCCAAATGATTGGTAGCTTCATCCATGTGCTGGATTCTCCTGAAAATATTGCGCATCAGTTTGCGAACTATGTATTTGAAGGTGTTGCATATTATGACTTGATTGAAGCGGCGCGTGCGATTACATTCGATATGGTTGTGGATCAGGCAAACACCGTACATCCCGGTGCGATTAGTGTGCATACGATTTTAAATGCCCTTTAAACTATACATTTTTAACATATTTGTTATAATGATGACACGCTTTAAGGAGGGGTAATATGCGACAACGCATACAACTGCTTAAACAAATGATTACCGTGAATTGGCGTACATTAATACCATTCGCAATCATTTACCGAATTCTTGGTGTGTTAATCTTTTTTCCGATTATACGCTTTTTGTTTTTATTTGCCATCCGTATTTCACCGTATGAGTATGTGACCATCAATGCCATGGCTGACTTTTTAATGTTGCCAAGTACGATTGGTCTTGTCTTGGTGATTGGTATTTTACTTGGGGCATACGCTGCACTGGAACTGCTCGCACTGAGTGTGCTTTATCACCACAGTGCTTATAATCAAAAACTCGGCTTGTGGCCGTTTTTGACCATCA
>Ga0207421_10007436_pt1 | contig 11653 bp, 13 predicted proteins | sample SodLakKL_010_SED_4_FD_187542 | JGI IMG/M metagenome (GOLD analysis project Ga0207421, IMG submission 187542) | Alkaline sediment microbial communities from Lake Tanatar, Kulunda Steppe, Russia - 8KL_010_SED (SPAdes) (version 2) | ecosystem: Environmental > Aquatic > Non-marine Saline and... | reverse complement strand
GGCCCCGGACGTACAGGTCACCCTGCGCCTGCCGGTGCGCTTCTAGGCAGCCCGGGGGCGGCGCTCAGCCGCCCCCGTAGCCGCCGCCACCGGGGGTCTCGATGACGACCTGATTGGCCGCGGCGAGCTCCCGGGGGGCAGTAACTGGACACGAAGACCATCTTTTTTTAGCCTTCGTGTCTATTACTACGCGGGTGCTTGCCATGCGCCAGAATACTGCACTCAAGATCCTCAATGCCCAAGCCGATGCGGGCCGCGCCGTCTTTACTCGGCGCGATCTCGACAGTTTGTTCCGCTCGGATCGCACCAAGGCCCGGAAGGCAGGGATCGCTCGGCTGGTCGAAGCCGGCTGGCTAAAGCCCGCTGCCCGCGGGGTCTATGTCTACCCACCCGGATTGCCTCAGGATGGTTACACACTGGAGCGGATTGCCCGGGCCCTGCGCAGGGGTGAGTACAATTACATCAGCCTTGAGTCCGCTCTCTCTGAGTGGGGCGCCATCTCACAAATCCCGCTAGGTCACCTGACGGTCATGACCACGGGCCGCAAAGGGGTTTTTCGGACCGCGTGGGGTACACTCGAATTGACCCACACTGCCCGCCCCGTTCAGGACATCCTTCAGCATACCGTCCACGACAGGCAACGGCCGCTTCGCATCGCCACCCCGGAGGCCGCCTGGCGAGACCTCAAGCGCGTAGGACGCAATACGGAAATGGTGAATCAGGAAGAGCTGCAAGACATCATTCAAGACCGCGCGGAGGCTCTGCTTGGAACTCCGGCAACTGACTGAAGCGGCTCTGGCTGAGATCACCGGTGGCGAGGTCATGCGCCCGGTGATCGAGAAGGAGTTGCTCCACTACGACATCCTCCGCGCGCTGGAACAGAGCAGCCTGCTGGGTCGCCTAACCTTTCAGGGGGGTACCGCGCTGCGGCTGTGTTACGGCTCCGCGCGTTACAGCGAGGACCTTGACTTCGTCGGCGGCCGGGAATTCGCCGCCAGTGACCTCGCCGAACTGGCCGAGGTCATCGAGGCATTCATCGGAAAGCGCTACGGACTGGAAGTACGGGTCAAAGAACCCCCTTCACCGGGAACCCCATCGCCATCGGGCGGGATCACCGTGCACCGCTGGCAGGTTGCACTGGTCACCGCGCCGGCCCGCCCGGACATCCCCAAGCAGCGAATCCGGATCGAGGTCACCAACGTTCCCGCCTACTCCAGCGAGTTACGCGCACTACAGCGTAATTACGCAGCTTTGCCCGATGGCTACGAGGATATCCTCGTTCCCGTGGAATCCATCGACGAGATCATGGCCGACAAACTCCTTTCACTGGTTGCCAACGATCAGCGGATTCGGCATCGCGACCTTTGGGATCTACCCTGGCTGCAACAGCAAGGGATCTCACCTTCCATCGAATGGCTCCAGTTCAAGATCGCCGACTACGGGGTTCGCGATTACGAGGCAAAGCTCGCCCGACGACGGGCCGAACTCCCTTCGATCATCCACGGGGACGCCTTCCGGGAGCAAATGACCCGCTTCATCCCGCCGACCGTCGTGAGACGGACGCTTGAGCGCCCCGGCTTTCTCGACTATCTGCAGCACACGAACCAGCAGCTGCTGGACGCTGTGGCCCGTGGGCTCACGGGAGGCCCCGAGGGGCCGGAATTCCCCATGTAGCGCGGGCACAGGCGGTGCGTCCATCCGAGGGCGGCGCTCAGCCGCCCCCGTAGCCGCCGCCACCGGGGGTCTCGATGACGATCCGATCCCCCGCGGCGAGCTCCCGGGTGGCGGTGCCCGGCAGTTCCTCGACGCTGCCGTCGCTGCGCTCGATGGCATTGCGCCCGCACGCCGCATCCCCGCCCCCGGCCAGCCCGAAGGGCGGCACCCGGCGCCGATTCATCAGCGTGACCACCGTCATCGGCTCAAGGAAGCACAGCCGCCGGATTACGCCATCCCCGCCGGGATACGCCCCGGCACCGCCGCTGCCGTGGCGGATGGCGAAACGCTCGACGCGCACCGGGTAGCGCCACTCAAGCACCTCCGGGTCGGTCAGGCGCGAGTTGGTCATGTGCGTATGCACCGCCGAGCTGCCGGCGAACCCCGGCCCGGCCCCGGCACCGCCACAGAGGGTCTCGTAGTACTGGTGGCGCTGGTTGCCGAAGGTCAGGTTGTTCATGGTGCCCTGGCTGGCGGCCATCGCCCCCAGCGCCCCGTAGAGGGCATCGGTGACCGCCTGGGAGGTCTCCACGTTGCCGGCGACCACGGCCGCCGGGTGGCGCGGGTTGAGCATCGAGCCCTCCGGCACGGCGATCTCCAGCGGCTGCAGGCAGCCGTCGTTGAGCGGGATATCATCATCGACCAGCGTGCGGAAGACGTAGAGCGTCGCCGCCCGGGTGATGGCCAGCGGCGCATTGAAATTGCTTGGCAGCTGCTCCGACGTGCCGGCGAAGTCGATGCGCGCCCGGCGGGCGGCGTGATCCGGGCGCACCGCCACGCGGATCCGCGCCCCGCTGTCCATCTCCACGGTGAAATCACCGTCACGGAGCCCATCGATGACCCGGCGCACGTGCTCGGCGGCGTTCTCCTGGACGAACCCCATGTAGGCCTGGACCACCGGCAGGCCGAACTGCTCGACCATGCGCCGCAGTTCGGCCACGCCCTTCTCGTTGGCGGCGATCTGCGCCTTCAGATCGGCGATGTTCTGCGCCACGTTGCGCGCCGGATACGGCCCGGCGCCCATCGCCGCGGTGAACGCCTCCTCCAGAAAGCGCCCCTCGGCGACCACCTGCAGGTCGTTGATGAGCACCCCCTCCTCGCTCACGCAGGTGGAGTCCGCCGGCATCGACCCCGGCGTGCGGCCGCCCACATCGGCGTGGTGACCGCGGCTGGCGCAGAGAAAGAGCAGCTCCTCCCCATCCGCGGAGAAGACCGGCGTCACCGCCGTGAGATCCGGCAGGTGGGTGCCGCCGTGGTACGGGTCGTTGAGCAGATAGCAATCCCCGGGACGCATGCTCGCGCCACGGGCGCGCAGGATGGCGCGCACCGACTCCGACATCGAGCCGAGGTGGACCGGGATGTGCGGCGCATTGGCCACCAGGTTCGCCTGGGCGTCGAAGAGCGCGCAGGAGAAGTCGAGCCGCTCCTTGATGTTCACCGACTGCGCCGTGCCGGCGAGCGTCGTCCCCATCTGCTCGGCGACGGAGCGGAACAGGTTGTTGAACACCTCCAGCAGCACCGGATCGGGACGGCGGGTGTCGACCTGCGGCGCCTGCGCCGGCGTCCCGGCCCCCACGGTCACCGCGCGGCGCAGGATCAGGTGATCGCAGGCGGTGACCTCGCCCGCCCAGCCGGCATCGATGACCGTGGTGGCATTCTCCTCCTGGAGGATCGCCGGCCCCGGGATGCGCATCCCCGGCACCAGGTCGGCGCGGGCGTAGACCGGCTGCTCGGCCATCCGTCGGCCGTCCCAGGCCTGCACCCGAGCCAGTGGCTGCGGCGGGTCCGCCGGCGACGGCGTCTCGTCTCCGGGGGCCTCGACGGCCGCCGCGCGGTGGATCGCCTCGACGCTGAGCGCCTCGATCACCCGCGGGCGGTCTTCCAGGACGAAGCCAAACCGCTGCCGGTGCGCTCGGGCGAAGGCCTCGTCCAGGGCGGCCACATCCGCACCACCGGGGACCACCAGCGCGGTATCGGTGCCGGCGTAGCGCACATGGGCCTGCACGTGCACCGTCGCCGCATCGCCAGCCAGCCCCTGCTCGGCCAGCTCGGCCCGCGCCTCGGTGGTGAGCTCGTCGATGACGCGCTCAAGCAGCGGCGCGCTGGCCGGCTCCAGCGGCGCCTCCACGCTACGCTGGGCCATGGCGGTGATATCGGCCAGGCCCATGCCGTAGGCCGAGAGCACCCCCGCCAGCGGGTGGATGAACACGGTGCGAATACCCAGGCAGTCGGCCACGGCGCAGGCGTGCTGACCGCCGGCACCGCCGAAGCAGTTGAGGGCGTAGCGGGTCACATCGTGGCCGCGCTGTACGGAGATCCGCTTGATCGCCTGCGCCATGTTCTCCACGGCGATGCGCCGGAAGCCGGCGGCCACCGCCACCGGATCGCGGGCGTCACCCGTCTCGGCGCGGATCCGCTCGGCAAGCTCGGCAAAGCCCTGGCGGACCCCGTCGGCATCCAGCGGCTGATCGGCGTCGGGGCCGAAGAGATGCGGGAAGAACGCCGGCCGAATCAGGCCGAGCAGGACGTTGCAGTCGGTGACCGTCAGCGGGCCGCCCCGGCGATAGGCCGCCGGCCCCGGATCGGCGCCGGCGGAATCGGGCCCGACCCGGTACTTCATGCCGTCGAAGTGGCAGATGGAGCCGCCGCCGGCGGCGACGGTGTGGATCTGCATCATCGGCGCGCGGATGCGGTTGCCGGCGATCTCGGTCTCGAAGGTGCGCTCGTAGGCGCCGTCGTAGTGGGCTACGTCGGTGGACGTCCCGCCCATGTCGAAGCTGATCAGCCGCTCGAACCCGGCCATCGCCGCCGTGCGCACCGCCCCGACGATGCCGCCGGCCGGACCCGAGAGGATGGCGTCCTTGCCCTGAAAGTGCGCGGCACTGGTCAACCCGCCGTTGGACTGCATGAACAGCAGCGGCGCATCGCCCAACTCCGCGGCCAGGCGATCGACGTAGCGGCGCAGCACCGGCGAGAGGTAGGCATCCACCACCGCGGTGTCGCCGCGGCCGACGATCTTCATCACGGCGGCGGCCTGCGCACTGGTCGAGACCTGCGTAAAACCCACTTCGCGGGCGATACGCGCCACCGCCTGCTCGTGCCCGGCATCCCGCCAGGCGTGCATGAGCACCACCGCCAGCGCCCGATAGCCGGCGGCGTGGGCGGCGGCCAGGCGCTCGCGCACGCAGGCCTCATCCAGGGGGCGGACCACCGCGCCGTCGGCACCCAAGCGCTCGGGGACCTCCAGGACCTCCGAGTAGAGCATCTGCGGCAGGCGCACGCGGCGGTCGAAGAGATCCGGGCGGTGCTGATAGCCGATGCGCAGCTGATCGGCGAACCCCTCGGTGACGGCAAGCACGGTGGGCTCGCCGCGGTGCTCGAGCAGGGCGTTGGTCGCCACCGTGGTACCCATGCGCACCGACTCGATCCGCTCGGCCGGGATCGGGGCGTCGGCGGGAAGGCCGAGGATGGCGCGGATCCCGTGGAGGGCCGCATCGCTGTACTGCTCCGGGTTCTCGGAGAGGAACTTGCGGGCGATCAGACGCCCATCGGGGGCGCGGGCGATGACGTCGGTGAAGGTCCCGCCCCGATCGATCCAGAACTGCCAGCGCTCTCCCGCCGCATGGCCGTCCGTCATGGCCCACTCCTGCGTCCGAACACGACCGGGCATCTTCGCACAGAGCGCGGACGGGAGGCATCCGCGGGGCAGCGGACGGGGTGCAGGGCGCCTGCGAGGCAATCGGCGAACGTGGCGCCCCGGGCAGGATTCGAACCTGCGACCTATCGCTTAGGAGGCGATTGCTCTATCCGACTGAGCTACCGGGGCCGGAGCCCAACTTGTACGCATCCACCCACCACCGGTCAACCGGCACGGCGGTGGCGCAGTAGGACGTTGCGCAACCGATACAGCAGGAATGCGGCAACGGCGACCAGAAGCAATAGCGTAACCACGGTGCCATAGGTGCCCAGATAGGCCTCCACGCGCGCCCAGTTGGAGCCCGTAGCGTAACCGGCGGCCAGGAGCACCCCGTTCCATACGGTCGTGCCGAGCAGGGTCAGCAGCAGGAACGGCCCGAGCCCCATGGGCAAAAGCCCAGCGGGGATGGAGACCAGGCTGCGCACAGTGGGCACGAAGCGCCCGAAGAGCACGATCCACGCCCCGTGGCGACGGAAGATCGCGGTGGTCACCGCCAGGTCGCGCTCCTGGATCAGGTACCAGCGGCTGCCGCGCCGGACCCATGCGCGCACCCGCTCCCCGCCGATGGCGCGCACCACCAAGTAGATCAGCGTCGACCCTAGGGTCGCCCCGGCGCTGGCGGCAGCCAGGGCGGTCAGCGGATCGAGTTCCGCCCGGTAGACGGCGTAGCCGAGGAAGGGCATCACCGCCTCCGGCGCCAGCACGATCATCACCGCGAAGATCCCCACCCAGCCCAGCAGCTCCACGGCCTCGACGATCAACTCCGGCATGCACCCTGCCTCCTCTGCGGTTGGACCCCCGACGCCCGGAAACGCGGGCCGATGCACAGCCTAACAGCCCGGCCCGGATACCACCCGGGCAACCCCTGTAAGGGCGGGGCAACACCAACAGCATCCACGGCAAAGCGCCGCACTGCGCGGCCTCGGCACCGCCACCCTCGCCAAGCGTTACACCGGCGCAGCACTCGCCCCCGCGCGACCACTCAGTCGCCGCGTCCGACCAACGCCACATCCCCTTTTTAAACAACATGTTAGGCACCTCGCGCGGAGTTGGCCCGACAATTGCTTAGAAGAGGATGCGGCGCCGCACGTCCCCCCAGGCGGCGCCTCCGCGGAGGCCCGGCCCCGACGGCCGGGCCCCGCGTTAACCACAATGACCGAGAGAGAGGGAACGACATGATCAAGCAGACGACGCTCGCCAGCACCCTGGTCCTGGCCATGGCCCTCGGCAGCACCGCATGGGCCAACCCGCAGAACACCGTCGAGGGCGAGGACAACGAGGTCAGTGCCTCCGTGAACTCCGACGCCGAAGGTGGCAGCTCCGCCGCCAGCGAGGGCTCGACGTCCAGCGTCGACAACAGCACCAAGGAGGGGTCCTACAACACGGACAAGACCTACAGCTCGGAGCGGACTTACAACAAGGATGACAACTCCGACAACAGCCTGACCGACTCCCAGAACAGCTCGAGCAGCTCCGAGATGTCCTGGAACAAGGACGACAACTCCGACCGCAGCACCAACGTGGCCGACTCGCACAACGACAACTCGGACCGCAGCGACAACTCGGACCGCAGCGACAACTCGGACCGCAGCTCGAGCGTGGCCGACTCGCACAACAGCGAGAAGAACTACAGCTCGGAGTTCACGTACAACAAGGATGACAATTCGGACAACAGCGTTGCGGATTCACACAACTCGGAGAAGAACTACAGCTCCGAGCGGACCTACAACAAGGACGACAACTCCGATAACAGCTCCAGCATCGCCGACTCGTACAACGACAACTCGGACCGCAGTGACAACTCGGATCGGAGCCTGACCGACTCCCAGAACGACAACTCCGATCGCAGCACGAGCGTTGCGGACTCCAACAACTCGGATAGCAGCATCAACGACTCGCTCAACAAGGACACCAGCGATCACTCGGACAACAGCATCGCCGACTCGTACAACAGCGACGATAGCGACAACTCCGACAACAGCATCGCGGACTCCTACAACACCACGGACTCGCACAACACGATGAAGGACTCGCAGAACGAGATCACCGACTCGTTCAATCACTTCCTCGACATGGAAATGACCGTGGCCAGCTCCGAGCTGCGCGGCACGGTCAGCGGCAACACCCTGCGCATCGGCGGTGACGACGACGCCTGGCTGCACGTCAACAACCGCATGGCGGAAGGCTCGGTCTCCGGCAACGCGGGCATCACCCAGGTCTCGCAGAACGGTGGTGTCGGCAGCCTGATCCAGCAGAACGTGACCATGCAGGGCAACGTGCGCATCAACCCGGGCCAGTAAGGACACGGCCGGTCACAACAAGCCGGAACCGGGGCGGGCCTCACCCGCCCCGACCTCCCGGTAAGGACGTTTCAGCAGGGACAGGACCGCCCGGCAGCGCCGGGCGGACCGCATCGGGAGCATCCTTCATGAACGAGATCAAGCAACAGCGTGGCGGGCGGGCCCGGGTTTGGGCACCGGCACTGACCCTCGGCGCAGCGCTGGCGGCCCTGCCCGGGCTCGCGACGGCCGACGCCCTCGCCTTCGAACAACTGCTCGGCACGCCGGTGGCCGCCGAGGATCTGGACGAGCACCGCGGCATGGCGGACACCTTCCTCCACCAGGCCAGCACCATCTCGGAACAGGGCACGGTCCTTGGCAACGTCGTGGACTCGAGCCCCAGCGGCATGAACATCGTCCACGACGGCGCCCTGCGCGACAATCACGGGCTGACCACGATCATCCAGAACTCGGGTCACCACGTGATCATCCAGGAAGCCACCAACATCAACGTGACGGTCAACCCATGAGCCACCGCGCCACGGCACTGGCCACCCTCGGCGCCCTGGCCTGCCTGGCCCTGGCCGCGCCGGCCCCGGCCCACGCGGCGGGGCTGCCGATTCAGCAGCTCGGCGGCGGCCACCACGTCCAGGTGGAGAGCCTGCAGTCGGTGCGCTTCCGCGGCGTGGTCCGCCAGGCCCTGGACTACAGCTGCGGCTCGGCGGCGGTGGCCACCCTGCTCAGCTACCACTACGACCATCCAAAGGACGAGCCCGAGGTCTTCGCCGGCATGTTCGCGGCGGCGGATCAGGAGACCGTGCGCACCGAGGGCTTCTCGATGCTCGACATGCAGCGCTACCTGGCCGAGCTGGGCTACCGCGCCGACGGCTTCAACCTCCCCCTGGCGCAGGTGGCCGAGCTACGCATCCCCTGCATCGTGCTCATCGATACCGGCGGCTACCTGCACTTCGTGGTGATCAAGGGCATCCGCGACGGCCAGGTGCTGGTCGGCGACCCGGCCATGGGCCTGCGCACCTACAGCAAAGAAACCTTCGAGCAGCTGCGCCGCGGCCCGATGCTGATCGTCCGCGACCGCCACGAGCTCGCCCAGTCGAGCTTCAACCCGGACCGCGCCTGGGCCGTGCAGACCCGCCTGCCCTTCGAGCACGCCCGCGAGCACCAGGGGCTGAGCGACTTCACCGGCAACCTGCGCCGCCCAGGGGCGTGGTGATGGTCATGGCCGCACGCCTTATCCAGCGCACCGGCTGGGCCCTGAGCCTGGCCTTGGGCCTCGCCCTGACCACCCCGGTCACCGCCAGCGAACCGCCCCACGACCCGTGGGACGGCCTGGCGCGGGTCCCCTCGTCCGAGCTGGAGCAGTGGCGCGGCGGCTGGACCAGCAGCGATGGCGTCCTGGTGCGCTTCGGCTTCGAGCACGCCGTGGCGGTCAACGGCGAGACCCGCGGCAGCATCGAGCTGGATACGATCACCCTGCCGCTGGGCGACCGTGCCGGCGCCCGCCGCGCCGCCCAGGAGATGGCGGAGGCCTTCCGGTTCACGACCACCGACGGCGTGCAGCTGCACATGGGCGACCAGGGGATGGCCCTAGTGCTCCAGAACAGCCTCGATGGCCAGATGATTCAGGTCCTCCAGGACCTGGACGTCCAACTCGAGGGGATCCCGGTGGAGCGCCTCGGCCGGCTGGGCGAGCTGATGCAGACGCAGATGCTGGAGGGTCTGCGCTAAGGCGCGCGCGCGAGGGCCGGCTCAAGCGTGCTTGAGTGGGCGCCAACGCTTCCGACGGACAGGCAGCCATGCGCACTGCGCGTTAACATGGCGCCATGCAGTTGCAGACGGTCTTTGCGGAGCCCCTCTGAGGCCTGGGGAATGCGACTAACCCAAAAGCAAATCATGGCCATTCATCGTGCTGTCGAGCAAATGACCGGCGGCACAGCACGCGTGCACCTCTTCGGATCGCGGGTTTTCGATGACGCGCGGGGCGGCGACGTCGATCTGCTCGTTACCCTCCCCGAGCCGGTCGACGATGCGACCTGGCTAGCGGCCCGGCTTGAAGCACAGATCAGCCGCGCGCTGGAAGGCCGATCGGTGGATGTCATCCTGAAGGCCCCGAACCTTGAGGTGAGCGCCATCCACCGGATTGCTGAGGAGCAAGGAGTCGAGCTTTGAACCACGAGCAGGCAGAAGAGGCGCGCCTTCAGTTTCTGACCCGGATCGCTGAACGCGAGCGCAGGCACCTGCTCGCAACCGATCAGCGGCTGTTCGAGGCACCGTTCACGACGGAGCGAGCGCGCGCCTTGGAGGATCACCCGCAAGAGGCTGAGCGGGTTGACGCCTTTGTGGCGCGCTTCGGCCGGCTCCAGGACACACTTGGTGACAAGCTGATCCCGGCGCTGCTGCGCGCGCTCGGCGAGCGCGTAGGTCCTGCCCTCGATAACTTGGATCGTGCCGAACGGTTCGGCTGGATTCCTTCCAGCGACGACTGGTTCGCGGTCCGCAAACTGCGCAACCAGATGGTGCATGAGTACATCGAGGACCCGGCGGTCCTTGCCGATGCCCTTCAGCGAGGGCACGCGTACGCGCCGGTGCTGGCACAGGTGACGGACAGCCTGATTGCGATCACAAAAGAGCGGGGTTGGGCGTAACCCGGGCCGTCCGCGACCCCGGGAGCTAAGATCCAGAGCCTCCCTGCTCGATTTCGGTGCTAAAATGGATACTAAATCAAGTACCCGAGGTCGCACTGATGGAGAACGTCATTTCCGCACAAGAGATCAAGCGCCGTGGCATCAGCGCGGTGGATCAGGCATTGAAGAACGGGCCGGTGCACGTCATCCAGCGCAACCGGCCCCGCTACGTGATCCTGAGCGAGGAGTCTTACCAGCGCTTGTCGGAGGGTACCCAGGCCCGGCAAAGGCTATGGGATCGCCTGCTAGGGGATGACGAGGCATACGGCGCAGCGCGCAACCGTGCGGAGCTGGACCGTGAGCTGCAATCAGAGCGCGAAGGCTGGCGCGATTAATGCGTGTTTTTCTGGACGCCAGCGCCATCATCTATCTGCTGGAGGGAGACAGGCAGACCCGGGACGCCACCCGGCAGGTGCTTGGGGGACTGGAACGCGGCTCTGACGAACCGCCGGTGCTGATGGCCTCAGCCTTGAGCCGGCTGGAGTGCCGGGTGCGCCCGCTGCGAGAATCCGACACGCAAGCATTGGAGCGACTGGATGGCTTCCTCGACGACCCGGGGCTCTCGGTGATAGCGCTGGACACCGCCGTGCTGGACAGGGCTACGGAGCTGCGCGCCCAATACAGGCTGCGCACACCCGATGCGATCCAGGCAGCTTGCCTGCTTACGGTGGACCCGAGGGGCGCGTTCGTCACGGGGGATGGCGACTTCGAGAAAGTCCCCGGCCTGCACGTCCACCGGATACCACACTAAGCCCGGCGGACAGGCAGCCATGCGCACTGCGCGTTAACATGACGTCATGACACAAGATCGCATCGAGGCCATCCAGCAGGCCGTCCAGCCCGTCCTGGCAGCCTTCCCGGACGTGCAGGCCGCCTTCCTATTCGGGTCCCACGCGACGGGGCACGCTCGGGCAGACAGTGACGTCGACCTGGGCCTCGCCGGGCCGCCGGAGCGCCTCGAGGCACAACGCCTGGACCTGCTGACGGAGCTGACCCGGGCCGGCCTTGAGCGCATAGACCTGGTCCTCCTGGAACGTGCCGATCCGGCCCTGCAGTTCGAGGCCGTCCGCCACAACTGCCTAATCTACGCGCGGCCCGACTTCCAGCATCACCTGGACGACCTGCGGGCGCTTCAGGCGGTCTTTGCGGAGTTCCTCTGAGGCCCGGAGAACGCGGTTGCCCCCTCGCTGCACCTGTGATTTCATGACCGCTCACAACCTGAACATCCCTCGCCGGACGGGCCTTCCTCAGGCGTCACCGTC
>Ga0207421_10007435_pt1 | contig 11656 bp, 10 predicted proteins | sample SodLakKL_010_SED_4_FD_187542 | JGI IMG/M metagenome (GOLD analysis project Ga0207421, IMG submission 187542) | Alkaline sediment microbial communities from Lake Tanatar, Kulunda Steppe, Russia - 8KL_010_SED (SPAdes) (version 2) | ecosystem: Environmental > Aquatic > Non-marine Saline and... | reverse complement strand
GTTAGAAGTTACTAAGACGAGTCAACAATATAATATACTCAGATGAACCTAATCCTTTTCATAGCAAAAAGATATTTACTGGCCAAAAAATCACACAATGCCATAAACATCATCACACTTGTTTCAATAATCGGTGTTGCTGTGGGGACTATGGCGCTTGTTATAGTACTATCAGTTTTTAATGGTTTTGAAAAAGTTATAATGAGTCTATTCAATGCTTTTAATCCTGATATAGAGATCACTCAACAAGAAGGCAAAACATTTAATATTGAAGATTTACCGATTGAAGACCTGAAGAATTTACCCGGCGTAGTGTCCTTAAGTGAAGTTTTGGAGGAGTCAGCATTACTGACATATAGAGACCGCCAACACCTGATTACATTACGAGGCATTGATAATACTTATAAACAAACCACTAACGTTGACACCCTTTTGATAAACGGTGATTTCACTTTAACTCAAGGAGACAATGATTATCTTGTTTTAGGGCAAGGTGTGGCACATGTGCTCAATACTAACATAAATGATTACATGAATCCTTTAACAATATATGTGCCCAGGAGAGGGCACACTGTTTCTATGCACCCCGCACAAGCTTTTAATGCCAGTTCTAATTTCGCATCAGGCATATATGGTATGCAATCCGAATATGATGCGGAGTATGTTTTTGCACCAATCAGATTAGTTCGATATCTTCTCGAATATAATGGCCGAGTATCAGCTATTGCTTTATCTATTGATCCTGATTACAATTTAGGCAGGGTTCAGCGACAAATTGATCAAATAGCCGGAGAAAATTACAATGTTAAAAACCGGCTGCAACAACAAGAATTTTTATACCAAATATTGCGATCCGAAAAACTTGCTATTTACCTCATTCTAACTTTTGTACTCATTATTGCAACTTTCAACGTAATAGGCTCCCTTACAATGCTGGTAATAGAAAAAAAGAAAGATATTTCTGTTCTTTGGAGCATGGGGGCAAGAAAAAAACTTATCAAGAGGATCTTCCTGGCAGAAGGTATGTTAATAAGTCTGGCTGGCGCTATTACAGGGCTGATTTTAGGTTGGCTTGTATGTTTTCTTCAAATTCACTTTGAACTAATCACCTTACAGGGAACCGGCACCTATATCATAGATGCTTACCCGGTTCACATGCAATGGACTGATTTTGTTTATATTTTTCTTACTGTAATATTTATAGGATTTGTTTCTGTAATATTTCCACTTAGACGATTATTTGTAATGATACAAAATATTCGACCTGAATAAAATAGCACAACTTAAGGCTAACTAATCTTACTCCAGGTTTTTTTCGTTAAATAAAGCTCCTCATATCTTTTTCGTAGTGGATAGTTTTGTGGTTTTTCAAGCATTGGATCATCTTCTATTATTTTTACAGCGTAATTCCTGGCAATTTTAAGTATTTTTTCATCTTTTACAATATCGGAAATTTTCAACTCTAATATTCCGCTTTGTTTAGTTCCTTCAATATCACCGGGACCTCTTAACTTAAGATCTGTCTCTGCTATTTTAAACCCGTCATTTGTTTCAACCATTGTTTTAATACGCTGTTTAGCATCATTGGTCAACTTATAACCTGTCATTAAAATACAATAAGATTGTTCAGCTCCCCTACCTACACGTCCTCTCAATTGATGCAGTTGAGAGAGGCCGAATCTTTCGGCATTCTCTATAATCATAACAGAAGCATTAGGAATATCTACACCAACTTCTATAACAGTAGTTGATACCATAATATCGGTCTCGCCCTTTGCAAACCTCTCCATTTCATAATTTTTGTCGGCTGGTTTCATCTGACCGTGAACAATACTTACAGAATATTCGGGCATTGGAAAAGCCCTTGCAACACTTTCATAACCATCCTTCAAATCTTTAAGATCAAGCTTTTGTGACTCTTCAATTAATGGATAAACTATATAAACCTGCCTGCCTTTATTTATTTGATCGCGTATGAAACCAAATACTTTCAAACGATTAGTATCATATTGATGAATCGTCTTGACAGGCTTTCTACCTGGAGGTAATTCATCTATTACAGAAACATCCAAATCACCATAAACTGTCATAGCAAGTGTACGGGGGATTGGTGTTGCGGTCATAACCAACACATGAGGGGAAATCTGGTTTTTATACCACAACTTTGCTCGCTGAGCTACACCAAAACGATGCTGTTCATCAATTACAACAAATCCTAAATTTTTGAATTTAACAACCTCTTCTATTAACGCATGGGTTCCAATGAGAAAATGAAGTTTCCCACTAACAAGGTCTTCCAATATTGTTTTTCTTTCACTATATTTCGTAGAACCGGTAAGCAAACCTACATTCACACCTATATCTTTTAATGATTCTGATATTGTTGTATAATGTTGTTGTGACAATACTTCAGTAGGAGCCATCAAGCAAGCTTGATAGCCATTATCAATTGCAATTAACATAGACATAAGCGCCACAACAGTTTTCCCACTGCCAACATCCCCCTGCAACAAACGATTCATCTGTTTGCCTGACTTCAAATCTTGCCTAATCTCTTTAACAACCTTTTTTTGGGCTTTTGTTAATTCAAAATCAAGAACATCATTGTAATATTTATTAAAAAAATCCCCCACTCTTTCAAAGACAACTCCACGAGCTTTATCAGTTCTGATTTTTTTATGCCTCAATAAATTTAATTGAATAAAAAACAATTCTTCAAACTTTAACCTTGTATTTGCTTTATTGAGTAAATTTAGATTTTTAGGAAAATGTATGTTAATGAAGGCTTCATGCCTGTTGATAAGCTTTAATTCATCCAAAATTGCAGAAGGAAAATTCTCTTCTATTTTCAATCGTGAATCTTCTATTAAAGTCCTAATAAGCTTATTTATTCCCTTGCTGTCAAGTCCCTTGTTTTTAAGCTTTTCAGATGAACTATACATTGGTTTCATACTGGAGCCCTGACTAATACGCCACTGCTCCACTTTTTCTATCTCAGGATGAGCGATGTTAATTTTACTACCGTATTGAGTGGGTTTGCCAAAAACAATATATTCAGTACCGGGATTAAAGGCATTTTTTAACCACCTAAACCCCTTGAACCAAACTAATTCAATTCGTCCTGTTTCATCCGCGAAAAATGCAGTCATACGCGTAATGCGTCTTTGGCCATGCGACTGAATATTTGAAATATACCCCTTAAGCTGAATATAAGCCATATCTGGGGTTATATCCTTTACTTTAAACAATCTGCTGCGATCAATATATCGATAAGGGTAGAATGAGAGAAGATCTTCAAGGTTGTCTATACATAACTCCTCCCGCAATAGCTTTCCACGCTCAGGGCCAACACCTTTAAGGTACTCTATTGATGTTTTTAAAAAGTTATTTGACATTTCCCCGCAATAGTTTTGCTAAAATTTTCTTAGGGAAAAATGAAAATTATATCAAAATTAAATAATAAAAAAACGTACAAATTATGATTCGTTTATCTTTTTTGCATTTATCTCAGCCTTAAGGATAAAAAACTCATTTTCTCCATCCAATGGTAAAAACTGATAAACAAGTTTATTTCTTGTTCTTTTTGCTATTTCAATAAGCCCCAAACCTGCACCTCCTTTTTCAGAAATATCCCCTTCGGTAATTTGTTTTTTATACATGGACTTAAGCTCATCTCTATCGGCTGAATTTACAAGCTTTACAGTTTCTTCTAAATATTTTTTCTTTTGAGCTGTAACCTTATTTGCAGTGATTACATAATAAATGCCATCTTTTTCTCCTATCAGAAAAAGACCTTTACCAATATGAAATTTATCAACAATTTCATCAGAATGCTTGGTTATATTTTGTAATGTTTCCACCAGCACCGAATATACCTTGCGTATAGTAGCTTTCTCTTCATCTTTTCTGCCCATATCCTCCTCTGCCATACGGGCAAACATTTTTGTAACCTGGTGATGAAAACCCCCGAGGTAAACTATTGACATGCCGTTTTCCGTCATCTCATCATATATGTTCAACACCGATTTAATAAAGTCAACTGTAAGTTTCATATAAATTAAGTTTTAAATTTACGTGGAATAATATTATAATTTTTTACTATTGCATTATTCATAAACAATCGGACAATGAATAAATAAAAAATTTATTTATATAAGCAGTGCTAAATTAACAAAAAAACCGAATTAACAAAGCAGTGTTTTACATAATACAATATAATTAAAAATTATTACATTAAAAATAAAACTATAAAAAATTGTTAAGTGTTAAAAACCAATAGTTTAACTACTCTTAGTGTTTAAAAATTTTTTCAGAAATTCAGAAAATTTATTTAACTTAAGGAAATCCTTAATAATTAATTATACCTATGAAACAAAACCCGCCTTTTTTCAAAAAATATTGTTTCATACGTTATCAAAAGCTTTATACAAAAGAGTTATTAATTTTGACGCATGCTTGAAAGGATTGTAAAAATATAGAGTTAAATACAGCGTTTAAAAAATTGCAGAAAAAGCATATTCCTATAACTACTTATAAAGGTGGGTTATGTTTCACTACGCCTGTTATGACACAACTTATAAAGTTGATATAATAAATTATAATGCGGGTCTGCTGCACGAATAACAAATTCTTCATTACAAGAAGTAAACCTCAAAGTAGTTAAAATTAAGTGTATTTATCCCCACAGATAAGCCTTTAATGGACCTAATTAAAATATTTAATTTTAAAAGGTTTTTTGACAATAAAAATAATTATTTTTGAATTAAATTATCATGTAATGTAAATCAAAATGACTCTAAACGAAATAAAATCTCCTATTAAAAAACACATAACCGAGTTTGAAGATAGGTTCAAAAAATCCATGAAAAGCAATGTACCATTGCTTAACAATATTACCAGGTATATTGTCAAAAGAAAAGGCAAGCAAATTAGACCAATGTTTGTATTTTTTTCGGCAGAGATGTGCGGAGAAATAACTGACAAAACCTACAGGGCAGCTTCACTTATAGAACTTTTACATACCGCAACTCTTATACATGACGATGTAGTTGATGATTCTAACGTACGCAGGGGGTTTTTTTCACTTAATGCTTTATGGAAAAACAAAATTTCTGTCCTTGTTGGAGATTATCTTTTATCAAGAGGATTGTTGTTAGCGCTAAACAACAATGACTTTGAGCTGTTAAAAATTGTTTCAAACTCCGTAAGGGAAATGAGCGAAGGAGAACTTCTGCAGACAGAAAAAGCCAGAAATCTGGATGTTTCCGAAAAGGTATATTTTGACATAATTACAAAAAAAACCGCATCACTTATCGCTTCATGTCTTACTGCAGGTGCAGCATCTACAGATGCCAACCAGGAAACAGTTGATAAAATGCACCAAATAGGAATTAACATTGGAATTGCGTTCCAAATCAAAGATGACCTCCTGGACTTTAATAAAGGTAAAAATATTGGTAAACAAGCCGGAATGGATATAAAAGAACGAAAACTTACTTTACCCCTTATTTATTTAATTAACAAATCCAATTATATTCAAAAAAGAACAATAATCAATATAATTAAAACCCATAACCACAATCCCGAACAAGTCAATAATTTAATCAATCAAGTAAATGAAAGTGGCGGAATTGAATACGCCACAGAAAAAATGAACCAGTTTAAAGATGAAGCCCTGAAAACACTTAATACATTTCATGATTCTACTGCAAAAGCTTCTATGGAAAAGCTAATTACTTTCACAATACAGAGGAATAATTAACAAACTTAACATCCCTTAATTCTATATATTTATATAATTGACACAACTCCATGAAAAAAGGGGAATTGTTAATAAAAAAGTTATTAACAATTCCCCTTTTTTAGGTAAAAATTAAATTAGACCCGGATTAAGAATTACATTTTTCAATGCATTCTACTATTCTTTTTAAAGCATCATCTTTAAGAGAATAATAAGTATTTTTTCCACTTCTTCTGCTTTGAAGAACACCCTTATTCTTCAGAATGTTCAAATGATGCGAAGCCGAGGCCTGTTCGATTTTTAATTTTTCGTAGATAGAGGTAACATTCATTTGCTTGTTCTTATCAAGCATTTCTATAATTGCTATTCGCATTGGGTGTGCTATAGCACGCAATTTACTTGCTGCATCTTCAAGTTTTCTTGCGTCAAGCTTTTGATTTCCCATAATTTTAATTTATTTATAATTTTTCATCACATATCATTATCAATTATCAAAGGTATAAAATATTTAAATATTAATTATAGTTTTCTTTCTTTTTATATGTACTTTTTAAAAAAATGGTTATTTTTTGGTTTTTAGTTTACTTTAGCTTTGGTTTACAGACCTTCGCTTTAAAAAATTCGCGATTCATACGAGCAATATATTCAACATCAATTTCCTTAGGGCAATCAACCTGGCAGCTATAAGTATTTGAACATGCACCAAATCCCAGATCATCCATTTTATTCACCATTTTTTGGACTCTTCGTGCAGCTTCGGGTTGTCCGTGGGGTAGTAAAGCTAACTGAGACACTTTAGCAGCTACAAATAACATGGCTGATGAGTTTTTACATGCAGCGACACACGCACCACATCCAATACACTCGGCAGCTTCAAAAGCTTTATCTGAAGCATGTTTGTCAACTGGTATGGAATTGGCTTCAGGAGCTGATCCTGCATTAACACTAATATAACCTCCTGAACGAATAAGTTCATCTAATGCCGTACGATCAACCATCAGATCCTTGATAACAGGAAATGCTTTTGACCTCCAGGGTTCAACTACAATGGTACTACCATCATCAAAAGCACGCAAGTGCAACTCGCATGTTGTTGTCTTCTTTTGAGGTCCATGTGGACGTCCGTTTATATACATACCGCATGCACCACAAATGCCTTCACGGCAATCATGATCAAACACAACCGGATCATCACCGCTTTTTATCAGTTGTTCATTTAAAAAATCGAGCATTTCCAAAAAAGACATTTCAGGAGATACGTTTTCCAACTTATACTTAACAAAACGCCCCTTTGCCTTTGCGTTCTTTTGTCGCCATATTTTTAATGTGATCTTCATTGTTGTAAATATTTATAGTTCTGCTGTTAACTTTAATATATAATCTGCAGTATACAGTAAACAGACCTTTTTTAACATGTTTCCGCCTGAAAACTGAACAATTATTATTTTTTGCAAACAGAATAAGCAATAATAACTTTAATGCACTTATTTATAGCTTCTTTGTTTAAGTTCAACAAATTCAAAATTCAGATCTTCTTTATGCAAAGTATGCTTTTCATCCTTACCTTTATATTCCCATGCGGCAACATAAGCATATTCTTCATCAATTCTCAATGTTTCCCCTGTTTCTGTTTGCGACTCCTTCCTGAAATGTGCTCCACAAGACTCTTTACGCTCCAAAGCATCCTGAATCATTAAATGTCCTATTTCAAAAAAGGTTTCAACACGAAGTGCTTTCTCCAGTTCCTGGTTCAGCTCTTTGCCATTACCCGGTATAGCAAGGTCTTTGTAAAATTCCTCTTCCAGTTCTTTCAATAATTGAGACCCCTTAAGCAAACCTTCTTCGTTTCTGATCATTCCGCAATAGTCCCACAATATTTTTCCGAGTCTCCTGTGAAATGAGGAAGCCGTCTCATTACCTTTTATATTGACTAATCTTTCTATTCTCTCTTTGACATCATTTTCAGCTTTTTCAAATTCAGGAGTATCTGTTGGTATTCTTGGTGTTTTAATTTCGTCAGCAAGGTAATCAGCTATTGTATTGGGAAGTATAAAGTAGCCATCGCCTGAGCACTGCATCAGTGAATTAGCACCCAGCCTGTTGGCACCATGATCGGAGAAATTAGATTCTCCTATGGCATATAAGCCGGGAATAGTTGTCATCAGGTTATAATCAACCCAAAGTCCCCCCATTGTATAGTGACCGGCTGGATATATTTTCATGGGCTCATCATATGGGGAAATTCCTGCGATTTTCTCATACATTTCAAACAAGTTTCCATACTTGTCTTTAATAGCATCCTTTCCATGTTTATTTATAGCATCTTTAAAGTCAAGATAAACAGCAAGACCGGTATCTCCTACTCCATAACCTGCATCGCATCTCTCTTTAGCAGCTCTTGAACCGACATCTCTGGGCACAAGGTTTCCATAGGCAGGGTACTGGCGCTCCAGGTAATAATCCCTTTCTTCCTCGGGAATTTCGTTAGGATGGCGCTTATCGTCTTTAGCCTTGGGAACCCACACTCTTCCATCATTACGCAAAGATTCTGACATGAGCGTCAATTTCGACTGGTATTGATTAAGGACGGGTACACTTGTAGGGTGTATTTGAATAAAACTAGGATTAGCAAATAATGCACCTTTCTTATGTGCTACCCATGCAGCCATTGGATTTGAATTTAAAGCAAGAGTAGAAAGGTAAAAGACCGTACCGTATCCACCCGTTGCCAATACAACAGCATGAGCAGAATATCTTTCTAATTCACCGGTTACCAGGTTGCGGGTTATAATACCGCGAGCTTGTCCGTCAATTATAACTAAATCAATCATTTCACGGCGGGAATACATCGTAACAGTACCCTTTTCAACCTGCCTGCTTAACGATGAATAACTGCCCAACAAACATTGCTGACCCGTTTGGCCCTTTGCATAAAAGGTTCTGGAAACCTGTACACCGCCAAAAGACCTGGTATCTAACATGCCGCCATAATCATGAGCAAAAGGTACACCTAAAGCAGTATAATGATCGATTACTTTATTGCTTACTTCAGCCGCACGGTATACATTTGCCTCCCGGGCACGATAATCGCCTCCTTTGATAGTGTCAAGAAATAATCGATAAACACTGTCTCCATCATTTTTATAATTTTTTGCAGCATTCGTCCCTCCCTGGGCTGCAACAGAATGTGCCCGGCGGGGAGTGTCCTGAAAACAAAAAACCTTGACATTATAACCAAGCTCACCCAATGAACTTGCAGCAGAAGCACCTGCCAAACCGGTACCAACAACGATAACATCAAGTTTCTTACGATTGGCGGGACTTACAAGCTTTAAACCGTTTTTATGGTTCTCCCACTTATCGGCTAAAGGTCCTGCTGGTATTTTGGAATCAAATTTTGTCATGGCTCAAAACTTTCCTGGTTGATAATTTATTAACTATAAAAAAAATAAAAATATATTGGTATAATTGCAAAACCAACTGATATAACAATGGCATAAATTGTACCTATAACTTTTATCGCCGGTGTGTATTTTTCATGATTCAACCCAAGGGACTGAAAAGCTGACTGAAAAGCATGTTTCAAATGAAAGCCCAAAAATACTAAAGCAATCAAGTAAATTACACTATACACCGGATCTTGAAAAAGCACAACGGCCATAGGGAAAAAATCATAAGCCGAATCAGCATACTCCGGTACAGATACTAATCCAATTTTTACAAAGAAAAAGTTCATAAAATGAATAATAAGAAATATAAAAATGATCACACCCGTATGTATCATATACTTAGAAAACAAAGACTTCTCAGTCTTTAAACTTTTGGCATATTTTACCGGACGTGCCCTGTAATTATAAATCTCTAAGATGACACCCAACAATATGTGAATCAAGAAGCCACCAAATAATACATACTCCATTATTTTTATTAATGGATTAGTTATCATAAATTGTACAGCCTCACCGAATAACTCGCCATCATCCCCAACTATCATCAACAAATTAATACCTAGGTGTACTACCAAAAACAGCATTAAAAAAATTCCCGCCAAAGCCATTATATACTTTTGGCTAACCGTAGTAACTCGCATCCGTTTATTGTCCATTGCTTTATAAATTGTATATGGTAATAAATTTATTATTGCCTGTTTTTAAATATATATTGTTTTTTCTATTTTTTCGTTTGCTAAAAAATAATGATTTTTGTAATACACAAATATTATATGTACCAAAAATCAATTATTTAAAGTTAAAATTATGTAGAAAAACTTCGTTTAAGCAAATCAATTTTTTAGTTTTTTGTAAATATAAATTTTATGGTGCCGAATATAATAATTTTTCTTAATACAAATACTAAATATCAAAAAATATTTTTTTAATTTTAGCCATTGCTGTCCAAAAAAACGTAAACATGATTACGAGATTCTTCACTTTGCTCAGAATGACAGGCTGTCGCAAAACATCAAATGCTTTGTCATTCTGAGCGAAGCGAAGAATCTCGTAGTTTTTTTTGGACAATAGTGAAATTTAGCTTTTTGCAATTTATTATTTAACCCAACTCACTGAATATGAGATATTTACCATTAAACAATTCTCTTTTTAAAAAAAACCGATCTGGTTTTACAGCTATGATGCAACCAAATTCAATGGCTATTTTCTTATCCAATGATAAAATTCCACTAAGCAATGATCAATTTTATCCCTTTAGGCAAAATCCTAATCTGTTTTACCTTACCGGTATAGATCAAAATAAAACCGCTTTATTAATTTACCCCGACTGCCCAGACTCCAACCTGCGAGAAATTTTATTTATACCAGACGAGGATAAAAACACGGCACTATGGGAAGGATATACATTTACAAAAGAAAAAGCAAAAGAATTATCAGGAATAGAAAATGTTGTATGGAAAAGTTCTTTTGATAAATATATACAAAATGCAATGTCATTTGTTGATTATGTTTATCTCGACACTAATGAGAGTTTTGGCAACTTTTATGATGAACACAATTCCAGCAATTTACGGTTTGCTCATAAATTAATGCACAAATATCCTCTACATAATTACCATAGAGCTAATCCATTAATATCAAACCTCAGAATGATTAAGTCGGAGGAAGAAATAAAAGCTATTAAAACCGCTATTGATATAACATCAAAAGCGTTTTACAGGATATTAAAGTTTGTTAGACCTGGTATTGCTGAATACGAAGTAGAAGCGGCGCTTATGTATGAATATTTGAGTAACCGTGCTACAGGACATTCGTTTAATCCGATTATTGCTTCCGGCTCTAATGCATGTATTTTACATTACACTACAAATAACAGTATTTGTAAATCAGGAGAACTTTTACTCATAGATACCGGCGCCGAGTATGCAAATTATTCAAGCGATATCTCAAGAACAATTCCTGTCAACGGCCGGTTTTCAAAAAGACAAAAAGAAGTTTACAACAGCGTATTGAAAGTGTTTAAAGAGGCAAAATCAATGTTGCTGCCCGGCATAACCCTTAATTCATATCATAAAGAGATTTGTAAATTAATGGAGAGTGAACTCATAAAGCTAAAATTGATCAGCAAGGAAGAAGTAAAAAAACAAAACCCGGATAATCCATTATATAAGAAATATTTTCCACATGGGATTTCACATTTCATTGGGCTTGACGTACATGACAGCGGAAACAAATTTGAACCCCTAAAGCCGGGTATGATATTGTCATGTGAGCCCGGAATATATATTCCGGAAGAAAACATGGGTATAAGAATTGAGAACGACATACAGATTGCAGAAAAACAACCCATTGACCTTACTGAAAATATACCCTGTGAAGCCGAAGAAATTGAACAGCTAATGAATACATAAACAAAAACAGCTATCAGTAAATCAATATTGGTATAAGTTTGTTGTTCGTTGTTTGG
>Ga0207421_10007434_pt1 | contig 11657 bp, 9 predicted proteins | sample SodLakKL_010_SED_4_FD_187542 | JGI IMG/M metagenome (GOLD analysis project Ga0207421, IMG submission 187542) | Alkaline sediment microbial communities from Lake Tanatar, Kulunda Steppe, Russia - 8KL_010_SED (SPAdes) (version 2) | ecosystem: Environmental > Aquatic > Non-marine Saline and... | reverse complement strand
TTATCCTTTATCTCTAAGCCTTAATCCTCGGTTAACTTCAGTTTTGCCAACTGATCCGCAAGACCGGTATTGATCGGTTCTTCCTTTTCTTTTTCCTGTTTCTTCAAAAACTTTTGCACCTCTCCCTTAGAGGCTTGGGCTCCCTTTTCCTTTTTCCGATTTTGAAAGGCCGACAGTTTTTCCCGGTGCCCGCAGGGACAGGTGAAAATCTGACCTTCTCCCTGTCCTCGGAGTTCCATTTTTTTGTGACAGTTGGGACATCGGGCATTGGTAGCCTTTGCCACATTTTTACGATACCCGCATTCCCGGTCCCGGCAAACCAGCATCTTTCCCCGTTTCCCCTTGACTTCCAAAAGGTATTTGTCACATTCAGGACAGCGGTTTCCCGTAATATTATCGTGTTTGAAGGTGGCACTGCTGCTTTTAACATCTTTTACCACAATTTTGGTATACGCTTTCATTTCCGATACAAAATCCTTTTTCGAAAGTTTTCCTGCGGCAATATCCGAAAGCTTCTGCTCCCAGTTCGCTGTCAGGTCCGGGGCCTTTAGATCCTTGGGCACCAGACTCAGAAGCTGTTTTCCCTTGGCGGTGATTCGGATATCCTTGCCTTTTTTCTCAATTAAAAAGGTGTTGAACAGTTTATCGATAATATCTCCCCGGGTGGCTACGGTTCCCAGGCCGCCGGTTTCCGACAAGGCCTTTTCCAGCTTTTTCCCGGTGCCGGTGAGATATTTTTTAGGGTTTTCCATGGCGGAGAGCAACGTACCCTCATTGAAAAATCCCGGAGGGGTGGTCTTTCCTTCGGTAATTTGAAGACTCTTTATCCCTAAATCCTCACCCTTTTTAAATTCCGGCAACTGTTGGTCCTCCTGGTCCTCGGAGTCCTCCCTCTTATCCATATCTTTTTCTATAGATCTCCACCCGGGAGAGATTACTTTTTTGCCCTTAGCAAGAAAAGTTTCTCCCCCTAGACTGATTTTTACAGTGTTTGCTTCATATTCAAAGGGAGGCATTAAGACGCTTAAAAATCGTTTTACCACCAGATCATAGATTTTTCTTTCGGAGTCACTCATTTTACTGATCTGTACCCGCTCCTCCGTGGGAATGATGGCGTGATGATCCGAAACCTTCTGATCGTTTACAACGTTTTTATTTCCCTTAATCGGTTTTTGCAGTATTTTCCTTGCGGCACTTTGATAGTTTCCAAGGGCCACGGCCTTTACCCGTTCTTCCAAGGTTTCCACGATGTCAGAAGAAAGATACCGAGAATCGGTTCTTGGATAGGTCAGGACTTTATGACTTTCATAGAGTCCCTGCATAATTCTTAAGGTTTCCTTCGCCGAGAAATCAAAGCGTTTATTGGCCTCTCTTTGCAGTTCCGTCAAATCATACAGGGCGGGAGGCATTTGTTTTTTCTTCTGTTTTTGAATATCCGAAAGAAGGGCTTTTTCCTTTTCCACCTTTTTTAAAACATTTTCCGCCTTCTCCTTGCTAAAAGTCCGGTTGGAACCGCTTTTTTCATCAAACCAGGTAAAGCTCACCCCTTTTGCTGCAAGCTTCAGTCCATAATAGGATTTCGGGGTGAAGTTTTGAATCTCCTCTTCCCGCTGTCCGATCATGGCCAAAGTCGGAGTTTGTACCCGGCCGCAGGAAAGTTGGGCATTGTGCTTACAGGTCAGGGCTCTTGTGGCATTCATCCCCACAATCCAGTCCGCTTCCGAACGAGCTACGGCGGATTGAAAAAGGTTGTAATAGTCTTTGCCCTCCTTTAAATTGGCGAAGCCTTTTTTGATGGCTCCGTCGGTGACCGAGGAGATCCATAACCGCTTAATCGGTTTTTTCACTCCCGCTTCCTGGATAATCCACCGGGCCACCAGCTCTCCTTCCCGTCCCGCATCGGTGGCAATCACAATGGTTTTTACATCCTTACGGTGCATCAGTTTTTTTACTTGTCCAAATTGTTTGGAGGTCTGGGGGATGACTTCCAGCTTCATGGGCTCGGGAAGCATGGGCAAATCCTCCATATTCCAGGATTGATAACGTTTATCGTATTTTTCCGGGGTTTGCAGGGTCACCAAATGTCCCAGGGCCCAAGTTACAATATACTCCGGCCCTTCCATGTGGCTATGATTTTTCTTGTTTGCCCGAAGGACTTTGGCAATATCCCTTCCCACCGATGGCTTTTCCGCCAGTACTAAGGTTTTACTCATCTGAACCTACCTTTCCGCAGTGCGTATATGCTTTATTCTGTGAATTATTCCTTTATCATGATTTTTTCCAAGGCCAGGGGCTCCACCGGTTGATCCCCTTGATAAACCCGCATGTTTCCTCCGGAGATTTCATCAATTAAAATAATTTCTCCCGTGGTCTTATCCCTTCCGAACTCGAATTTAATGTCGTAGAGTTCCAGGTCCTTTTTTTCCAATTCCTCTTTGATCACCTGTCCGATTTCAATGGTTAACTGTTTCAGTGTCTCATATTCTTCCTTGGACAGCAGTCCCAGCATGGCCAGGGCATCCTTGGAAATTGGGGGATCCCCCCGCTGATCATCCTTCAGGGTTACCTCCACAAAACCCTCCAGGGGGGCACCTTCCTCAATATAAGCGCCGTACCGTCGAAGAAAGCTTCCCACCCCCCGGTACCGGCAAATGACCTCCAAGCCCTTTCCAAAAACCTCAGCGGGTTTTACGGTCATGGTGGCCTGTTCAAGGTCTGCGTCGATATAATGGGTGCGGATCCCTTTTTCCTTTAGTTTTTCAAAAAAGAATTTGGTCAGGGCAAGACCCGCTCTTCCCGCACCCTCCACCGTCAGTCCCACTTCATTGGAACCGGGATCAAAAACCCCGTCGGCTCCCGTCATGTCATCTTTAAAATGCAAAAGAAAGTTCCCGTCGGGGAACCGGTAAACATCCTTGGTTTTTCCATGATACGTAAGTTTCATCGTCTTCACTCCTCATAATGATTTATTCATTTCCGTATTTTTTAAGGAATTGATTTTTCTTCTCCACTATACTTTCCCATTCGTTTCGTAGGAGGTTATCCTTCATCCGGTCTTTTTCAATAAAATACAGGGCCAGTCCTCCAAGACCCACATGGGTTCCGACGGCAACCCCCATTTGCATGATGAAGATCTCTCCGTTAAAATCCGTTTCCGTTTCAATTTTCCCTTGTAAGTTCTTTGCATAGTTAATATCCGAAGTGTATCCGATGATGATAAAATCCGTTAACTCCTCATCCACCCTTTTGTTAAAGGCACTGACGTAATGCTCCAGAACCCGCTTTCGTCCTCTTTCCTTGGCCACAATGGCTCCTTTGGCATCTTTCATGGTCATAATCGGTTTTAATCGCAAAATCTTACCGAAAAAAGCACTGGCATTGGAGAGGCGTCCACTCCGGATTAGATGGTTCAAATCATCCACGGAGAGAAAATGCTTTAGGTTTAGCTTATAGGATTCATTAAAATCAATCAGTTCCTGATAGGTGGCCCCCTGTTCTCTTAGCCGGGCACTCTTTAGAATCAGCCAGCCGCTGCCGTGGCTCATGGACTTGGAGTCCACCACATGCACGGGAATATCCTTATAGGCCTCCTTTTCATGGAAATACTTTTTGCCGAGTTCCGCGGATTGGTAAGAACCGCTGGTGCCGCTGGACATGCAAATACAAAGAATTTCCTTGTACCCGTCGGTTACCGCCTTTTCCATCAGATCCGTAAATTCCGTGGGGCTAGGCATTCCTGTGGTGGGAGGTTCGCTGTAATTCTCAATCTGCTCATAAAACTCATCCGGGGAAATATCCACCCGGTCCCGGTACACCTTGCCTTCAATGGTGATTTTCAAGGATGCCAGCTGAATATCATACTTTTCTAAAATTTCTTCGGATAAGTCACAAGTGGAGTCTGCTATAATTTTTATCATTTTTTCCTCCCTTATTCTTTTAAAAACATTGTTCTTTCTTTCAGTTGATTTATTTTATCATTAATTTGACGCAGTCACAAATATATTTCCCTCTTTCTTCCCTAAAGGACTTGTAAAATAAAGGAATCGTTACTATAATGGAATAAACTTGTTTTGTAAATTCAGTTCATTACATTGAGAGGATGAATACTAATGAAAAACCCAGTGGTTACCTTTACCTTAGAAAACGGCAACACCATGAAAGCCGAGCTTTATCCCGAAGTCGCCCCGAATACAGTTCGTAACTTCATTTCTTTAATTGAAAAAAACTTTTATGACGGCCTGATCTTTCACCGGGTGATCCCCGGTTTTATGATCCAGGGAGGCGATCCCCAAGGCTCCGGCATGGGCGGTCCCGGATATTCCATTCCAGGAGAGTTCCGATCCAACGGTTTCGAAAATGACCTAAAGCACGAAGCCGGGGTCCTATCCATGGCCCGGGCCCAGGATCCGGATTCCGCCGGCTCCCAGTTTTTTATCATGGTGGCACGGTCCCCCCATCTTGACGGAGAGTATGCAGGCTTTGGTAAGATCACCGAAGGCTTTGAACATGCGGAGGACATCGTAAAGGTAAAAACCGATAGGATGGACCGCCCTGTAGAGGACCAACGAATAGAAACCCTGACCGTGGAAACCTTCGGTGAGGAATATTCAGAACCGGAGAAAATTTCTTAGTCCTTTTTAAGGCCCCGGGAAAAATCCAATGATGTTTAAAAAAAGCCGTGACCATCAATAATAAGTGTGGTCACGGCTTTTCTAGCTATTTAAGAATATCAGGAAGGGTTACTCCTCATGGTGTAAAACGATCCGGCCGACTTTTTTGCCCGCCAGCATAGCATCCATCTTCCCTTCCATTTCCTCCAGGCTCACCACTTCCACCATGGCCTGAAGGTTATCGGCTTTCCAGGGTCCTGCTAACTTCTCCCAAATCTTCAAGCGAAGATCCATGGGGCACTGGACGGAATCAATGCCATAAAGGGTCACCCCTCTTAATATAAAGGGATAAACGGAACTTTCAAATTTATCTCCCCCTACATTCCCGCAGGTGGTCACCGCTCCGTCATACTGTATGCTTTTAATAACATCTCCCAGGATACTTCCCCCTACGGTGTCAATGACTCCTGCCCATCGGGATTTCAGCATCGCCTTTTTCTTCTCATCCTGAATTTCTTCCCTAGAGATTACGGATTTCACCCCAAGACTCAAAAGCTCCTCTTTTTGGCTGTCCACTTTTCCTGTGGCCACCACAACCTCATATCCCATTTTCACCAGGATTTTCGATGCAATGTTTGCCACGCTTCCGGTACCTCCTGTAACCAGCACTTCCCCGGCGTTCTTATCCACGTCCTTTGTCAGCTTATACACTGAAAGGGCTGCGGTAAAGCCGGCGGTTCCGTAGACCATGCTTTCCTTTAGGTCCAGACCCTCGGGCTTTTTAACGACCCACTGTGAGGGTACCCGGATGTACTGACCAAAGCCACCCTCGGTATTCATTCCCAGGTCATAACCGGTAAGAATCACCTCTTCCCCTTCAGAAAACTCAGGGTCACTGCTTTTTACAATGGTCCCCGCGGCGTCGATTCCCGGTGTGTGGGGATAATTCCTGGTTACCCCTTTATTGCCCACACTGGACAGGGCATCTTTATAATTCAGCGAAGAATACTGTACCTTTACAATGGTGTCCCCTTCCGGCAAATCCCCAATTTTTCGACTTTCAATCCTTCTGATATACCGATCCTCTTCTTCGATGATTCGTAAAGTCTTAAACAATGTTTGTTCCATAACCACTGGCTCCTTTCATTTTTTTCTCTTTTATTATTTACCCAAAACTCCTCTTCTATACCATCGGGGTCAGGGATCCCCGTTGTATTTCAGTCTCTAGTCTTCCAAGGCCTCTTCGATAATACGGTAATAATCCAGGTCCAGAATTCGGGCAGAGAAATAAAATTTTGCGCTGACCTGGTTGGAAATTTCCTCCTGATAGTCTTCAGGAACCGATACCCCTTCCCGGGGAGTGAATTCTTCGGTTTCTGCGTTGTACTTCCCTTTATCCGTAATAAAACTCCGGTTTTCAAAAATAACCAAGGGGTCGGTATCGGAAAATAAATCTCTTCCCATAAACAGCCGGGAGTCAAATTCCAAGCCCATCAGATTGGATACCGTCGGCATGATGTCTAGACTCGAGGCCGGTTCGGTGAAAACCTTCTCCTCCATATCCGGATGGTATAAAACAAAGGCATTTCGGTAAAGCTCAAAGTTCTGATCCACGGGCTCTCCCTGAAGTTCTTCAATGGTTTCGTGGTCCAGTCCATAGGGGTAATGATCAGAACTCATAACGATTAAGGTCTCCTCGGCAATTCCCTGTTCTTCCAGCTGTTCCAGTAAATGCTCCATGGCCCGGTCCAGTTCCACCTGGGTGGCTAAATAGGCCCTGGCCTGCTGGGAATAGGGGAGATGGGAGACCACCTCCCGATTTTTCATCGCCATGTTGTTTCCTTCAAAACTGTATTGCAAGTGTCCGCTCATGGTCAAATAATAGGTGTGAAAGGGTTCCTCTTCAATATATTCGGGAATCGTCACCTCCATCATTTCCAAATCCGATGCGGGCCAGGTACGGGTAATATCCAGACCGTTTCCGATTCCCTGATACTTGTATCCAAGGTTGGGATGGGATAAATGGCGGTCGTAATAGGTGTAGGTGTGATTATGGTAAGCCCTTGTTTCATAACCCAGGGGATCTAATTGATTTCCAAAGGCAAAGGGCATCGCATTGTCACTGGACTCCCGGAAACTCCATACCCCGCTTTTCGGAATCAGCCCCGTATTGGCAACGTATTCCCCGTCCAGGGTGCTGACCCCCCAAATCGGAGTATAAAAATCCTCAAAGTAATACCCCTCATGAACCAGTTTATAAAGGGTGGGGGTGACTTCTTCGTTCAAGGCCAGATGGGAAAAGGCCTCTGCCGTGATAACGATTAAATTATGGCCTTCATATTTCCCCGTATATTCATTTTTCTCGCTGGGGGCCTGATTCCTAAAATATCGGTGCAGCTCAAGGATTTCCTCCTGGTTTTCTTCTTCCATCAGTTCATCAAAATCAATATTTAAAACATTATACTCCCGGGGCTCTTCCTCCGGCTCTTCCTTGTCTTCATCACTATCTTCAAAGTTTTCCTCTTCCCGGTCCTGATCCTCCTCTACGTCCTCATCATTACTAGTTTCATCGGGATCTTCTTCCAATTCCTCAGGCATTTCCCCAACAAAGACGGGAGTCCAGCCGGTAATCTGTCTTTGAGCATCCAGACGGGTATAGGTGATCAGACCTAAGTTGTCCACAGAAAACCGGGGAAAGTGAATGTTATAGTAAAGATTATAAGGAGAATTCTCCCCTTGGTCCTGGGTATGAACCACCCCGATGCCGATCAGATGAAAAAGAACAGCTGCCGCCAGTATCAATCCCAGGACATAGGGCCTTCTTTTCGGGGTGTTGTTGATTTTTTTACCAATAAACAGATAAAGCCCAAAGGGAACAAAAGCCAAGAGCACCAAATACCAATTCCTCCCGATTTCATAAAGGGCTTCCCTCCAAAATTCCGTGGCCTGCCCCGCATGCCTTACGGAATAGATCGTATTAAAGGTACCGAACATATTATAATATACCAGCTGAGAAGCAAAAATAAACCCCAGAAGAAACAAAATGATTCCCAGGGTTATTCTACGGGATTTTTCCCCTAAAAGGGTGGCCCCACCGTAAATGAGCAGCGCCAGTACGCCTCCAAAGATCAGGGAAAAAAACAGTCCCCAGGAGATCACATTCCCCGAGGTGCCCAGGCGAACCAAGGTCTCAAGGTAATAGATCCCTGCCCATAAAAACCCCGGCAAAAAAAACATAGAAAGCCCCCGGGACTTTTTTTCTTCTTTTTCATTTCTTTTCCGATACACTTCTCTTCGGTTTTTTCTTCGATTCCTATCCATTTAGGATCACCCCATCATCCAGTTCCTATTTATTTTAAGACGCTAACGGGCCATGGAAAGTTTCCGGTTTAATAAAACAAATCTTCTTCCCGCTTTTTCTTTATTTTCTCGGTTTTGTGCATCCCTTCATCGACCTCACTACTTTTGCCTTCCCTTTCTTCTTCTTTTTCCTCTGAAGATTTGTTCTCTGAAGAAAATGGCAACTCCTGATAGTTCTCCAGAATCCGGGTCATATGAATCAGTCTTTGACGATCTTTTTCCAATACCGCCAATCCTTTATCCGCAATCCGGAAAACCTTTTTACGGGAACCCACTTCTTCTACTAATCTGATCAGTCCCTGTTTTTCTAAATTCTCCAAAGCCCCATACAGGGTTCCCGGTGCTACATGCACTTGCCCGTTACTAAGTTCTTTAATTCTGTTAAGTATCTTATACCCGTGACAGGGTTCTAATAACGACACCAAAGTATAATAAGTGGTTTCCGTTAAGGGTAAGTAGGGATCTCGATTCATTAAAACACCTCCAAAATATACCGTTCAACTGAATAAATCTTATGCTTTTTCTTCCGCCACAAGATACTCCTGGTATTTTTCATAATCCTTTTCCTTGCACTCCACCTCTAACAGGGTGCCCTCGGGCTTATACTCCTGGTTAAGGACGGTGGCATTTTGATTTAAGTGGGACACCACCTCCCCTTCCTTAAAGGGAATCAAAAACTTCGCTTTTTTATAGGCTTTAAAAACCTTTCGCTCAATGGCCTCCATCAGTATTTCCAGGCCGATGTGCTCTTTTGCGGAGATATAGACCTTATCTTCGATTAATTTGGGAATTTCAACCTCCGCTAAATCTCCTTTATTGTACACATAAAGCATAGGAACATCCAGGGCTCCGATTTGCTTTAAGGTATCCTCGGTGATCTTCATTTGCTCCCGGTAATCGGGATTTGAAATATCCACCACATGAAGAAGCAGATCCGCTTCCCGAACCTCCTCTAAGGTGGAGTGAAAAGCCTTGATTAAATTATGGGGCAGGTTACTGACAAACCCTACGGTATCCGAGAGTAAAAAGGCCTTTTGATTGGGCAGTTCAATTTTTCGAATGGAGGTATCCAATGTGGCGAAAAGCATATCCTTTACCCACACCTTTTTTGAATCGTCGGCACCGTATTTTTCCACGGCTTCGTTCATTATGGTGGATTTCCCCGCATTGGTATAGCCTACAAGGGCCACCATGGGCAAACCGCTTTTCGCTCTCCGCTTTCGCTGGACTTCCCTTTTTTTGCTGATCTCCTTTAACCGCTTTTGAAGTTCTGTGATCTGGTCTTCAATTCTTCTTCGATCCAGCTCGATTTTTTTCTCTCCCGCACCACGGTTTTTCAGTCCCGCGCCGCCTCCTTGGCGTCCTAAGGCCTCGTAGGCCCCCTTCAGTCTTGGAAGAATATACTGCAGTTGAGCCACATCCACCTGCAGTCTTGCTTCCTTGGTTTTTGCCCGTTTAGCGAAAATCTCCAAAATCAAGTTCGTGCGGTCCAGTACAATGATATCCAAGGCTTTCTCAAGATTTTTCAGCTGCATGGGACTCAGCTCATCATTAAATACCACCACGTCAATTTCCAATTCCTCTAGAAAGGGCTTCATTTCCTCCACTTTTCCCGTCCCTATATAGTAAGCGGGATGAATGGATTTCAGGTTTTGTTCCATTCTTCCGGCTACCTCATAGTTACAGGCCTCCGTTAAATTTTTCAACTCCTCCATGGACTCCTCAAAACTATCTTGAGAATTTAAATTCACCCCTACGATCAGGGCTTTGTGTTTCGTACTCATACAATCCTCTCCTTTATACAACTTCTATTACTATTGCTTCACATTTGAAGCTATAGGGTTATCCATACCCATTTTACCTCTTATTTATTCTCAATATAAGCGTCCTTCGGAGGATTCCTCCTAGGCCCCGGGACGGATGGATTTCTTAATCCTATTGTAACATAAAGGAAATCCGGGCTTCGATGTTTTTTTCCTCTCTTAAGAATGTTTATGATTTTTCAATGAATTCAAATATTTCCTGGCCCTAAATAAATAGCCGTGATACAATTAAATAGGATTAAAAGATGCCCGGAGTATTTCCCGGGCAAAAGGAGGAAAATGATGGATAAACAGTACTTTAAAGAAGCTTTACCCCAGGAGGATTTTTGTGATCTTCGTTACCAGGATTTTTCCCATACCACCATCAAAGGGGACAAAAAGGAAATTGACCAAGTGTCCATCGTGAAAAAGAGCGGCGGAAATGTTCGTGTACTCTCCGGCGGCGGCTTTGGAAGTTTTGCCTTTACGGATCCGAAGGACGTGAATCTGGCCTTTCAGGAAGCCAAAACCGCCAGCGACTTAAATCCGGGGAAGGAGACCTTCCAACGAATTCCTGTAAATAAAGACCATGTAAGGATTTCTCCCAAAGAGGATCCCCGGAACCTGGAAATCTCCGAAAAAAAAGGATTACTGGAAAAATACAGGGAACTGATCCTAGAGCACGATGAGATCGCAGACCTGGAATCCCAATACTATGAACAGTTTACCGACACCTTAATTCTTAATAATCTGGGCACGGAAGTACAGCAGGAGGAATTGATTTGCGGAATGACCTTTAGGATTACTGCCAAACGGGGAGACTTAACCCAACTGACCCGGTTATCCTTCGGAGGCAATGAAGATTTCAGCGAACTGTTGGACAAAGAACAGGAGGTTTTGGAAAAAGTAAAGCAGACCCTTTCCCTTTTGGATGCGGAGCCGATTAAAGGGGGAAATTACGATGTGATTTTAGACAGCGACGTCGGAGGTCTCTTTATCCACGAAGCCTTCGGTCATCTCAGTGAGGCGGATAATTTGATCGGAAACAAAACCCTGGGCGAGACCATGAGTCTGGGCACGGATTTCGCCATGGAAAACTTCAATGTAATAGACGATCCTACCCGACCGGGACACCCGGGAAGTTATGTATATGATCACGAAGGAACCAAGGCCCAACGGGTTTCTTTAATAAAGCGGGGGAAATTAGATGGTCGTCTCCATTCCCTGGAAAGTGCCGACTTTATGGAGGAAGAGCCCACAGGCCATGCCCGGGCAAAGAATTTCGGATTCACCCCTATTGTTCGAATGGGAAATATCTATATCGATCAAGGAGAGAGCTCCCTTAAGGATATGATCGCCTCCATCGATGACGGCCTGTATTTATTCGGATCCGCCGGAGGACAAACCAGCGGTGAAACTTTCACCTTCGCCGTACAGGGAGGCTACCGAATTGAAAACGGGGAAATCACTCATATGGTCCGGGACCTGGCCTTAACGGGACACCTTTTTACCACCCTGAAAAACATCGAGATGGTCGGCAGGGAAGTTACCTTTTCCAAGGCCGGTGGTTGCGGAAAAGGGGGACAAATTCTTATTCAGTCAGGGAAAGGTTCCGCACCGATTAAGATCAAAAATATGGGAATAGGAGGACAATAGCATGCGACAATTACTTAACAAAGCCTTATCCTCCGCCGATGGCGGAGAAGTTTACAAGCGTGATATCCAAAGTACTTCCGTGGATATCAAGCTCGGCAAGCTAAAGGATATTAAATCCGAGAAGAAAAGAGAGGTCTCTCTGCGCCTTACGAAAAATGGGCTGATGGGCACTTCCGTATCCACTTCCCTGGAAGATGATACCCTGGTGGACCGGGCGCTGATTGCCTTG
>Ga0207421_10007433_pt1 | contig 11657 bp, 10 predicted proteins | sample SodLakKL_010_SED_4_FD_187542 | JGI IMG/M metagenome (GOLD analysis project Ga0207421, IMG submission 187542) | Alkaline sediment microbial communities from Lake Tanatar, Kulunda Steppe, Russia - 8KL_010_SED (SPAdes) (version 2) | ecosystem: Environmental > Aquatic > Non-marine Saline and... | reverse complement strand
GGGCGGTCGAACCCGGTTCTCTCCTGCCGGCCCTTCCTTCGTGACGCCCTAAACATACCCCTGGCCTCACGACTTCGTTTGGCTGGGCCGGCAGGATTACGGCGCGCTGCGCGCGCCGCCCTTCGGGCCGCCACCTGCGGTGGCGTTCCGCCCCGCTGGCGGGGCGGTCGAACCCGGTTCTCTCCTGCCGGCCCTTCCTTCGTGACGCCCTAAACATACCCCTGGCCTCACGACTTCGTTTGGCTGGGCCGGCAGGATTCGAACCTGCGAATGCCGGGATCAAAACCCGGTGCCTTACCACTTGGCGACGGCCCAATTGAAACTACAATCACGTGCTGCACTTCGATCCTGCACTTCGGTCCTGCACTTCGATTCTACGCTTCGGCCTCGCATCGTCCGACTGCCGCGCACAGCGGCGAACGATTCTGCAACCGCACCACCCAGCTGCGCCAGGGGACGGGCTGTCGCGCTTGCACCGCATGCGCCGCGGCCGAGTCCGGAAACACGCCGAACACGCAGCCTCCGGTTCCGCTGAGCCGCGCCGAAACCCCTGCGCCTTCCAGCCAGCTCAACGCGGCATCCACGGGCGGCGCATGCCTGCGCACCACCGGCTCGAACACATTGCCCAACGCTGAATAATCCAGGGAGGCAGGATCCGAGGGCGCGATTCTCTCGGCGGGACAGTCTCTTGTCAACTCATCCGCCGCAAACATGCGGGCGGTGGAGATCGCGACACCGGTGTCGATCAACAGGATCCAGGGGGTATCCGGCGTCACCGGGACCAGCCGATCGCCCACCCCTTCGGCCCAGGCGGCCTGCCCATGCACGAAGACCGGTACATCGGCACCCAGACGCAAACCGAGCTGCGCCAGGGTCGCGACATCCAGCCCCAGGTCGTATAACGCATTCAGGGCGACCAGCGTGGTGGCCGCATCGGAGCTGCCGCCACCCAGACCGCCGCCGACCGGGATCCGCTTGTTCAATTCGATTCGCACACCGAAATCGGCAGCACAATGATCGGCGAGCAGACGCGCCGCCTGCAGGCACAGATTATCCGCCCCCGTGAGCGCTTCCGGCGCCTGGATCTCGAAATGGCCCGCCGGCCGCACCGCGAAGCGCAAGGTGTCACACAGGTCCACGAACTGAAAGACCGTCTGCAATTCATGATAGCCGTCCGAACGGCGACCGGTGATGTGCAAGAAACGGTTGATCTTCGCCGGCGCCGGGAACCATGCCTGGAACCGCGCCGCCCCGATCGGCGCCTTCACCTGCCGGGCCCTCACACCCCCGAGCCGGTCGGGTTCAAGCCGGCTGGCCCGGAGACTGCTGGCTCGGGCGCCTGGGGGCGCAACTGCCAACGGTCCACCGACACGCGCAGGCGCATGTCGGCCCGGTGCAGATGCAGGGATTTCGGCATCGAGAACGTTTCGGCGGTCTCCCCGACCGTTTCAAAGGCCCCGTAGCTGATCTCCCATCCATCCTGAATCAGGCGTCGGGGTCGCCCCTCCCGGTCCGCACGCAGATCGAAACCGACGTCCGGCCGTGCCAGGCCCCGCACCCAGTAGACCAGGCCGCTCACGGGAATCTCACGGCCGGTCAGCTGGGCGATCAGGGTATCGGGATCAGCGGCCTCGAAGTGTTCCCCATCGCGGGTGATCAAGAGCGCCCGATCCCCGCCCAGCAGCAATCGGCCGCCGCCCCGCCCCATCGGCCCCGAAAGGTCGATCACCTGCTCGGCTCCTTCGGCACGCCAGCTCAGCTGACCGGACCAGGTTTCGCTCGGCAGTTCCAGCGTCATCCGACCGGCCAGACGCCAATGGCTGATCGGCGCGAAGCTCAACGATCGCTCCGCAAAGGCCACCTCGGCCTGCGCACGATCGGGAGCCGTTTGCGGCACCGCGGCACACCCAGCGAGCGCGAGCAGCAACGACAGCCCGGACAGCATCGCCGCGACCGACGCAAGCGGCCGACGCGTGCCGGCACACGTTCCGCGACAGACCACATCACACCTCACGAGGTGTCTCCAGCGCCCCGACGACGCTACAACCATCGCTCGCACGAACCCACTCCTCGGCTGATCCCACGCGCTGATCACTGGCCAAGGTCGCGGTGCACCCGCAGCAGGCGTTGGTGATCCGGCTCTCGCTCCAGCGCGGCATCCAGGATGGCCCGGGACTCCTCGCGCTCCCCCAGGGCCCACAGCACCACCGCGAGGTTGCTGGCGATCTCGCCATCGGGCAGCAGGGCATAGGCCTCACGCAGCTTCACCAAGGCCTCGTCCAGGCGCCCGAGCCGGTACAGGACCCAGCCGTAACTATCGATGATGGCCGCATCGTCCGGACGTTGTGCGTAGGCGCGCAGGATCAGCTCATGGGCCTCCTCGTAGCGATCCGTGCGATCCGCCAGGGTATAGCCCAACGCGTTCAACGCCGCAACATTGTCCGGGTCGGCAGCCAGGATCGCCCGAAAATCGGCCTTCGCCGCTACCGTGTTCCCGGCGCGTTCGTACACCAGGCCACGCAGGTACAGGAGATCCCGGTCCCCCGGGAACTGGATCAGGCCATGGGCAAGACGCCCCAGCGCCTGCTCCAACTCCTCCATCTCACGGAGCATGTTGGCCTCGGCCAGGTAGGCACGCAGCACCAGTTCCTCGTCGCCATCCTCCTGCAGGGCCGCAAAGTGCGCGCGGCCTGCCTCCGGGCCATCGATCTCGGCCGCCAGCCGAGCCTGGCGCAGGCTGGCGTCATCGGCATGCTCCCCTTCGCCCAGCGCTTCATAGGCGCGCTTTGCCGCCTGGAGATCGCCGGCCTGCTCATGCAACCGCCCCAGGTAATAATGGGCATCGTGAATCCGCCGCCCGCTTGCCAGCAGCCGCTCGAGATACCCCTGGGCCAGACCGAACTGCCCTGCCTCCAGACTCAGCAGGGCGGTGGTCAGAAGCAACTCGGCATCGTCGGGCGCCAGCGCGAGCAGGCGATCGAATTCGGGACGTACACGCTCGAAATCCTCGACATCCACCAGGGCCCGCGCATAGGCCAGGCGCACATCCCGTCGCTCGGGATGGGCCTCGACCGCGGCCGCCAGGGTCTCCCGGGCCGCATCCGAATCCTCGAGTTCGATTAGCGCCCGGGCGAGGGTGATGCGCAATGCCACCGCGTCCGGAAAACGCTCGATTCCGGCCCGCGCAACCGTGCGTGCCCGCACGAAGTATTCCAGACGCAGTGCCAGTTCCGCGTAGGCCTGCCAGCCCGTCGCTTCATCGGAACGAGCCTCGACCACCGCCTCCAGGGCATCGAGGGCAGCACCCGAATCCTCGGCTTGCACCAGCAATGCGACCACGGTGCGGTAGCCCTCCTCCGCACCGAGTCGCTCGATAAGCTGCTGCAACAAGATCGAGGCCTGCTGCGAGCGGGCCCCACCGGTCATCAGCACGGCGGCGATCTGCAGCGCCTCGAGGCTGTCCGAATCCAGGGCCAGCCAGCGTTCGGCGGCCGCCAGGGCGCGCGGATGATGGTGTGCAAACAACGCCAGACGCGTCGCCCGCTCGGCCACCGCTGGGTCCTGGCTCAGCCGGGCCGCGCTCAGGTAATAGTCGCTGGCTTGCTCGTAGGCCCCCATCTGTGCCGCCAGTTCCGCGGCCAGCAGGCTGAACAGGAGCTCGGCCTCGGGATCCACCAAGGCGCGCGACGGACTCCAGGCCGTCGGTGAATCCACTGCCTGCCCCGAAAGGACCGGAGCCCCCGGATCGCCGTGACCCGAAGTCTTCAGACCCGATGCCTGCAAATGGTTTTGCGTACAGCCAGCGAGAATCAACGCGAACAGGGCGACGGCGAGTACACGTGACATAGCGGGGTTCCACACGGTTGGATATTCTCTATCGACGGGCAAATGGCCGGGCAGGTTCCAATGGCATTTCGCGGGATGAACTGTATCCGATGGCGCCAAGCAGTACACTACCGGGTCATTGACCCTGTCCGGATCCGAGTCCTACTATCCCTTATGCTGTTCGCTCTAGGCATCAATCACAAGACGGCCCCGGTCCAGGTGCGCGAACGGCTGGCGGTCAATGACGTCCAGTTGGCGGAGGCGCTCAGTTCCCTGCATTCCGGAGTGCAGGTCCCCGAGGCCGCCATCCTCTCCACCTGCAACCGGACCGAGATCTATTTCCGCGAGGCCGACGATCACGGCGAGGATCGGGTACTGGACTGGCTCGGTGGGTTCCACGGCATCCGGCGCAGCGAGATCGAAGGCTACCTGTACCGTCATCACGACAACGAGGCGGTGTTGCACGCGCTGCGTGTGGCCTGCGGCCTCGACTCCCTGGTCCTCGGCGAACCCCAGATCCTGGGGCAGATGAAAATGGCCTACCAGCATGCCCATGCCGCTGGCACGCTGGGCTTGTCCCTGGAGCGCCTGTTCCAACATGCCTTCGCCACCGCAAAGGACGTCCGGACCTCGACCGCGATCGGCGCCAGCGCCGTCTCGGTGGCCTTTGCCGCGGTTTCGCTGGCACGCCAGATCTTCGGGGACCTGAAGCCGCTGACCGCCCTGGTGATCGGCGCCGGCGAAACCATCGAACTGGTGCTGCGCCACTTGTCCAGCCAGGGCATCGGGCACCTGATCGTCGCCAACCGCACGGTCGAGCGCGCGCACACCATCGGTGATCGTTTCCAGGCCGAGCCCATCCCACTGACCGCCCTGCCCGACTACCTGCACCGGGCCGACATCGTGATCAGTTCCACCGCCGCCCCCCTGCCGATCCTGGGCAAGGGTGCGGTGGAGCGGGCAATCCGCAAGCGGCGTCACCGCCCGATCTTCATGGTCGATATCGCGGTCCCGCGCGACATCGAGCCGGAAGTGGCGGAACTCGAGGACGTCTATCTGTACACGGTCGACGACCTGCATGAGGTCATCAACGACAACATGGCCTCCCGCCAGGCAGCGGCCGAGCAGGCGGAACAGATCATCGCGACCCGCGCCGATGAATTCATGCGCTGGCTGCGTGCCCGCGATTCGGTAAATAGTATCCGCCGCCTGCGCGACCAGGCCTATGACATTCGTCAGGAATCGCTGGCGCGCGCCGAGGCGCAGATCCGTGCCGGTCGCCCGGCCGGAGAGGTCATCCAGCAACTCGCCCACAGCCTGACCAACCGGCTGATGCACGGCCCCTGCAAGACGCTGAACACCGCAGCCCACGACGGGGATACCGACCTGTTCCGCGCGGCTCACCGCCTGTTCTTGCTACCGGACGAGACGGGCCTGGATCCTCGGGATGATTCGTGAAGACGTCGTTCCGACGCAAACTCGAAGGGCTCGCTGAACGTCATGCCGAGATCGCGCAGCTGCTCGCCGCCCCGGAGACGGCCGCGGATGTCGACCGCTTTCGCCGACTCTCGGTCGAATACGGCCAACTGGAGCCGGTAGCCACGGCCTGGGCGGCCTGGACCGAAAACCAGCAGGCCCTCGAGACCACCCGGCTCCTGCTGACCGACGCGGAGTCCGACGTCCGCGCGCTGGCCGAAGACGAGATCGAACACCTGCAGGAACAGAGCCTGCGTCTGGAACAGGACCTGCAGGCGCACCTGATGCCGCAGGACCCGCACGACGAGGCGAACGTGTTTCTCGAAGTTCGGGCCGGGACCGGCGGCGACGAGGCGGCCATCTTTGCCGGGGACCTGCTGCGCATGTACACCCGCTACGCCGAGCAGCGCCACTGGAGCCTGGAGATCCTGAGCGCCAGCGAGGGCGAGCATGGCGGCTATCGCGAGGTGATCGTGCGCATGATCGGCAGGGGCGTCTATTCCCGGCTGAAATTCGAGTCCGGGGCGCACCGTGTGCAACGTGTCCCCGAAACCGAATCTCAGGGCCGTATCCACACCTCGGCGGCCACGGTCGCGATCCTGCCGGAGCTGGACGCCGTGGAGATGCCGGAGATCAACCCGGGCGATCTGCGCATCGACACCTACCGTGCGAGCGGCGCTGGCGGCCAGCACGTGAACCGTACGGACTCGGCGGTGCGCCTGACCCACCTACCCACCGGTCTGGTCGTGGAATGCCAGGACGAGCGCTCTCAGCACAAGAACAAGGCGCGGGCGCTGAGTGTGCTGGCGGCCCGTCTGTACGAGGCCGAACGCAGCCGCCAGGCCGCCGAGCAGAGCGCCGCGCGCAAGAGCCTGGTCGGTAGCGGCGATCGTTCCGAGCGCATTCGAACCTACAATTTTCCGCAGAACCGCATCACCGACCACCGAATCAATCTGACGATCTACAAGTTGGACGCCGTGATGGCCGGCGACCTGGATCCGCTGATCGACCCACTGACCCACGAATACCAGGCCGAGCAGCTCGCCGCCCTCGCCGAGGAATGAGCCGCTCACCCGTGCCGGCCACCATCGCCACCCTGCTGGCCGAGGCCCGACGGCAGCTAGCGGCGTCCGGAATCGAGGCCGCCGGCCTGGAGGCGCGGCTGCTGGTCGGCCACACCTTGCAGCTGCAGACCGCCGCGTTGATCGCCCATGATGATCAGCCGGTCGCTGCCGAGGAATGTGAAGCCATCCACGCGCTGATCCAGGCGCGGCTCGCCGGACAGCCAATCGCCTACTTGATCGGCCAGCGCGAATTCTGGTCCCTGCCGCTGCAGGTCGATCAACGCGTCTTGATCCCCCGCCCGGATACCGAGCTCCTGGTCGAATGTGCGCTGCACCGGATTCCATCCGGCCCGGCCCGGGTGATCGACCTGGGCACCGGATCGGGCGCGGTCATCCTGGCCCTGAAGACGGAGCGCCCGGCGCTGGAGGCCTTTGCCAACGATCACCAGGCCGACGCGCTGGCCGTCGCGGCCGCCAATGCCCAACGGCTTGCGCTGCCCATACACGCGTTCCGGGGACATTGGCTCCTGGCGATCGCTCCGCGCCCGCTCTTCGATGCCATCGTCAGCAACCCGCCCTATATCGACGCGGCGGACCCGCATCTGGATCAAGGTGATCTGCAGTTCGAGCCACGCACCGCGCTGGTGGCACCGCAGCAGGGTCGGGCCGATCTCGAGCTGATCATTCGGCAATCCCGCCCGCGGCTGCGACCGGGCGGCTGGCTGCTGCTGGAGCACGGCTTTGATCAGGGTTCCGCGGTGCGCGCGTTGCTGCACGAGCACGGCTTCATCGCCATTGGCAGCCATCGTGACCCGGGTGGCCACGAACGGGTGACCGAGGGCCAGGCGCCTGGGTGAAAGCCACCGCCTGGCGTTGCAACCCGCCTTCGGGATCGGGATGCACACCGGACACCTGGGCCCGTGATGCAGCGACAATGCAAAACGACGCCGGGAACACTACGATAGAACCATGGACACGACCCTCTGCGCCCGGGAACTGGTCTTCCGCGGTCCCCATCGAGATGCCGATCAGGCCCCGGCAGCCGCACTGTTGCTGGCGAATTCGCCGTTGGTGTCGGAGGTTTCCGTCACCGCCTGCAACCGGGTCCTGGTTCGGTACGATCTGCGCGAGCTCACCTTTGCCGAGATCGAGTCGGCCCTGGAGGAATTGGGCTTTCACATCGACAACAGCGTGTTGACCCGCCTGCGCCGCGCCTATTACCTCTATTGCGAGGACACCCGCCGAGCCAACCTGAAGATCAACCCCAATTGCTTCGGCCAGTGTGCCCGCCGGGTCTTCGTGCGCGAGTACCAGAAACACCAGCACGGCTGCCGGGACCAGCGCCCCTCGCACTGGCGCGAATACCGGTAGCGGCGCGGAACGCCCTCGACCGCCGACCCGACCCACAGCCCGGTCATCCGGCGATGCCACGGCCGGGTGCAGATCGCGGCTGAATCCTCGGTGACGGCTCGATGGGTTGGGGGTGCCTCCCGATTCTCGGTGCGGCTCGATGGGTTGGGATCGCCTCCCGATTCTCGGTGCGGGGGAGGACCTGTTGGCGGGACGCCGTGAATACATCCCTGTAGGCTTGACGGCAGCATCCCTGCTGCCGACACCCGCCAACAGGTCCTCCCCGCACCGAGAATCTGCGCTGTACCGGGGCGGACACGCTGTGCCGGTGGACACGCCACTTTGGCGAACACCTGCGTTGTTGGAGGCTGCAAGCTCGCTCTGAATCGGGAAGAGAAATGGACGAAGACGAATGGTTGTTGCGCTACAGCCGCCAGATTTTGCTGCCGGGCATCGGGACCGAGGGGCAGGAACGCTTGGCGGCGGCGCATGTGGTGGTGATGGGGCTTGGCGGGCTCGGCTCGCCGATCGCCACCTACTTGGCGGCGGGTGGTGTGGGCCACCTGACACTGGTCGATTTCGATCAAGTGGACTTGAGCAATCTGCAGCGCCAGATCCTGCACGGGCAGGCCGACATCGGCCGAGCGAAGGTGGAATCGGCGGCCGAGAGTCTGGCGCGGCTGAATCCCCACTGCCGCGTCGACCGGATCGCGAGCCGCCTGGAACAGGGGCACCTGGAGGCTTTGTTGCGTCGGGCCGACCTGGTCCTGGACGGCACCGACAACTTCTCCAGCCGAGCCCTGATCAACCGGGCGGCGGTAGCCACCCGCACGCCGCTGGTCTCTGGGGCGGTGATCCGCTTCGAGGGTCAGGTGACCACCTTCGATCTTCGCGATCCCGACGCGGCCTGCTACCACTGCTTGTACGGGGAGGGGGACGAACTCGGGGAGACCTGCAGCGAGTCGGGCGTACTGGCGAGCCTGCCGGGGATCATCGGCAGCCTGCAGGCCACCGAGGCGATGAAGCTGCTGATCGGGCTGCCGACCCTGGCCGGCCGCCTGCTGCTCGTGGATGCGCTGACCATGAGCTTTCGCACCTTGCGCCTGAGCCGCGATCCGAACTGCCCTGTGTGCGGCCCCGTCGACCAAACCCGCCGATCGCCGGCCCGGTCACGGGCTCAATAACGAGCCCGTGACCGGGCCCAGCGAGAACGGACCCGCTCGCGCTGCCAATTGCCGTAGGGCCCGCTGCGTTGCCGAGTGCCTGTGCTCAGTGGCGCGTGGAGCCGACATCGGGCCGGGGTTCCGGCGCGACACACAAGGCCTCGGCATCGACGGCATCGAAGCGGTAGTGGGCGTTGCAGAACTCACAAGTCACCGCCACCTCGCCCTCCTGCGCCAGCGTGGCGCGGATCTCGTCGGCACCCAGGCGGGTCAGCATCTCCTCGACCTTGGCCCGCGAACAACTGCAAGCAAAGCGCATTTCCTGGGCCTGATGGAGGCGAACCTGTTCTTCGTGGAACAGGCGCAGCAGCAGGCCTTCGATTGGCTGCTGCAATAATTCGGCGGCCGTGACGGTATCGCCGAGCAGAGTCGTCCGGACCCAGTCCTCGGCATCGCGCGGGGTCGGCGCACCATCCCGGCCCGGCAGGGCCTGCAGTAGCATGCCGGCGGCGCCGTTGGCGTCGGCGGCGAGCCAGATCCGCGTCGGCAGCTGCTCGGAGCGCTCGAAGTACGCATTCAACGCCGCCGCCATGGAATCGCCCTCCAGGGCCACCACGCCCTGGTAGCGATCCCGCCCGCCACCCGGATCCAGCGTGATGACCAGCCGGGCATCTTCCCCGAAAAGGGCTGCAAGCCGGCCTTCCGAAGCGCTCGATTCCGGAGGCCTCGAATCGGATCCGCTCGAATCGGAGGATCGACGCTCCAGGGTCGAGGCCTCTGAACCTGGCACGTCCGGCGTCCCGGAGGGGATCGATTCCACCTCGGCGCCCGCCTTGAGATCCTCGGCACGATAACGCGCCAAGCCCCGCAGGGCCCGACTGCCGGTGGCCTGCACCACCAGCATGTGCAATGGACCCGAGCCGATGATCTGCAGGATCAGCGCACCGTCGAATTTCAGGGTGGCGGCGATCAGCGCCACAGCCGCGTAGGCCTCACCCAACAGATCCCGTACCGCCGGTGGATACGAATGCCGCTCGAGCAGGGCCTGCCAGGCCGCATCCAGGTGCACCCATTCCCCGCGCACCGGCGTGCGTTCGAAGCCAAAGCGATGCAGGGTATCCCGCTCGGTCATCGCAAACTCCGGTTCCACGAATCCCGGGCCGGTGCATCCCCGGCCCATGGCGGCGGCAGGCACTCGGTCATGGGGCCTGCAACCGTTCGCGCAGGCGCTCGTTGACCTGCGCCGGATTCGCCTTGCCCTGGGTCTTCTTCATCACCTGGCCCACGAAGAACCCGAAGAGCTTGTCCTTGCCGGCCCGAAACTGCTCGAGTTGTCCGGGATTGGCGGCGATCACCGCGTCGATGATCGCGTCGATCGCCGCGGTATCGGTGATCTGCGTCAAGCCGCGGGCCGCAATGATGCTGTCGGGATCGCCCTCGCCGGCCCACATGGCCTCGAAGACCTCCTTGGCGATCTTGCCGGAGATGGTCTCGTCCTGGATTCGGGTCAACAACTGCCCGAGCGCCGCGGCCGAAACCGGACTGTGCGCCAGCGCGATCTCCGAACGGTTCAGGGCTCCCGAGAATTCGCCCATGATCCAGTTGGCGGCGAGCTTCGGCGCACCGCACTGGGTCACCACCGCCTCGAAGAAATCCGCAAGCTCGCGGCTCCCGGTCAGCGTTTCGGCGTCATAGGATGACAGGCCGTATTCGGACAAAAACCGTTCGCGCTTGGCATCGGGCAACTCCGGAAGACCGGCGCGCAGCACCTCGATGTCCGCGGCGTGCACGACCACCGGCAACAGGTCCGGATCCGGAAAATAACGGTAGTCGTTGGCCTCCTCCTTGGACCGCATTGGGCGCGTCTCGTCGCGGTCCGGGTCGTACAGGCGGGTCTCCTGCACCACCGTGCCGCCGGATTCGAGCCGATCGATCTGACGCTCGACCTCGTAGTTGATCGCCCGCTCGACGAAGCGAAACGAGTTCAGATTCTTGATTTCGGCGCGAGTGCCGTATTCCGGCGCACCGATCAGGCGGACCGACACGTTGGCATCGCAGCGGAAGCTGCCTTCCTGCATGTTGCCGTCGCAGATCCCCAGATAGCGGACCAAGGCATGCAGCTTCTTCATGTAGGCCACCGCTTCCTTGGCCGTGCGCATATCCGGCTCGGAGACGATCTCGATTAGCGGTGTGCCGGCACGGTTCAGATCGATACCGGTCATTGCGGTAAAGCCCTCGTGCAGGCTCTTTCCGGCGTCCTCCTCCAGATGCGCGCGGGTCACCCCGATCCGCTTGCGGCTGCCATCCTCGAGCTCGATGTCGAGATGGCCCTGCGCGACGATGGGCAACTCGTACTGCGAGATCTGGTAGCCCTTGGGCAGATCGGGGTAGAAGTAGTTCTTGCGCGCGAAGACCGAGTACGGCGCGATCGCGGCATCGATCGCGAGCCCCAGCAACACCGCCTTCTCCACCACCGCCGCATTCAGCACCGGCAGCACCCCGGGCAACCCCAGGTCCACCGCACACGCCTGCCGGTTGGGTTCGGCCCCATAGGCCGTCGGCGCCCCGGAAAAGATCTTCGAGACGGTATTGAGCTGAGCATGGACCTCGAGCCCGATCACGGTTTCCCATTCCATCCTTATTTGACCTCGTCGCAAGCCTTTTGTTGGGGCCATCATCCCCGGCATTGAACCCGCGCGTGTACGGGCGCTTTTTCTGGATCTTGGATAACATATTCGACCACGTGGAAGCTCGGCTGCGTCGGAGGCGGGCCGGCGGG
>Ga0207421_10007432_pt1 | contig 11657 bp, 9 predicted proteins | sample SodLakKL_010_SED_4_FD_187542 | JGI IMG/M metagenome (GOLD analysis project Ga0207421, IMG submission 187542) | Alkaline sediment microbial communities from Lake Tanatar, Kulunda Steppe, Russia - 8KL_010_SED (SPAdes) (version 2) | ecosystem: Environmental > Aquatic > Non-marine Saline and... | reverse complement strand
TTGGGTTGATTACCTTTGGTCTATCCGCTTTCCTGATTATCTTTAACAAACGGCTCTACGCGCACCTGAAGCCGTACCACCCCCTCCGGCTGTTTGGCGCGCGGCAGGAAGAGCCTAAACACACGGAAAAGGATTATACCGATCACGTGATCATTGTAGGGATGAATACCCTCGGCCGCCGCATGGTAGATGAACTACGGGAGCGCGGGCATACCGTCGTGCCCATCGACACCGATCGAAAAAAGCTCCAACAGGTGGACCCTCCACGGGTCCATGGGGATGCCACCGACGGCGAGGTGATGCACCGTGCAAACCTCGCGGATGCGAAGCTGCTCATCTCAACGCTCCACATCGAGGAGCCCAACGAAGTACTCGCGGTGAGGGCTCGTGAAGCTGGTGTGCCCTGTAGCGTACATTCCTTCGATCCCTCCCTTTCTACAGACCTTTTGGCCCTTGATGTGGATTACCTAATCCACTCGAAGCGTGACGGTATCCAGCATCTTCGCGACTATCTTCTACAGAACGAAGCCCTGTCTACATGATCGAAATTGCTGCCCTACTTGGCGTTGCCTCGGTGGCATTCGGGCTGGCCTATTACCTGCGCGTACCGGCCGTCCCTTTTCTCCTGATTGCCGGTGTGGCGCTCGGCTTCAGCGGATTGATCGCGGAGCAAGATTTCGTCGAGGATGTGCTGATTCTGGCCGTGACCCTGCTCCTGTTTATCGCCGGCACGGATCTGAGCGTCCGCCGCGTGGGAGATTACCGGCGCGTGGCTCTACAGATTGGTATCGTGCAATTTTTCCTACTTGGAGCCATGGGCATCGGGGCTGCCATTCTGCTGGGATACGTGATTGAAGACGCCCTGTATCTGGCCCTCGCCCTGGCTGCAAGTTCTACGCTCATTGTGATTCGTTTACTGGCCAAGCGGCGTCAGATGTTTGAACCCTTCGGACGGGCTACCACCGGGGTGCTGCTGGTGCAAGACCTCTTGATCATTTTGCTGATTCCCGTGGCCACGCGATTGCCCGAGGGGTGGCTCGCCGCCGCACTGGGAGTGGGTGGGACCCTCCTGCTGGTAGGCCTGGCCGCCATCATGGTGCGTTGGGTAGCCCCCTACCTTCTCCAGCGCTTGGAGTTGGATACCGAAAGCTTGCTCCTGGTCATCTTGTCTGTCCTGTTTGTTTTCATGGGAATCGCGTGGGCCATACAGGTGCCTCTCATTTCGGCGGCGTTTCTGGCCGGGGTATCCCTGTCAGGCTTCCCCATTAGCAGTCTTGTCCATGGCGAGTTACGACCGATTTCTGATTTCTTCACCGCCGTATTTTTCACGGCGTTGGGGACGGTTATTGTGGTGCCGGGCGTGGAAGGTCTCTGGCATGCCGTCGTGTTTGCACTTGTCGTTATCGTTGTCACGCCGCCGCTGGTCACCCTCATTGCTGAGCGTGCGGGGCTAACGGCGCGTAGCTCGCTGGAATCCGGCTTGCTGCTTTCTCAAACCAGCGAGTTTTCGCTGGTCGTGGGCCTGCAGGGGCTGGTGCTGGGCCAGATCTCGCAGGACCTCTTCACCATCATCGCGCTGACGACGGTGCTGACGATGATCGTCACACCGATCATCTCGTCAGAATCGGTCCTGTGGTACCTCATGAAGTTCCATCCGCTACGCACGCGCGGCCGCCCGGACAAGCCCCCGAAAGATCATATTCTATTGCTGGGTGGTGGGGAAACGGTGCTCCCCCTGCTTGAGACCCTCTTGCTCTCCGGCCACGAAGTCCTGGTGGTAGACGAAGACCCCGGCACGGTCTCGAACCTTCGCGATGAAGGGGTATCCTGTATGCGAGGGGATGCCGGTGATCCCAAGGTGCTGAAGGCGGCAGGCGCTGACCAGGCCCGCATTATCATCTCTACCCTTGCGCGGCCACGCCCCATTCGCCCCGTCTACGCCATAGCTGGCGATACACCCGTCCTCGTCCGGGTATTTGAAGAAGACGAGGAAGCCTCGGTGCGCGAGATGGGTGGCATTCCGATTTCCTTTTCGCAAGCGGCCGCCGAAGAGTTTTTTGCGTGGTTCGACAAGGAAATAGGCGCACCGGACCAAAAAAAGGAACCGGCCTGAGCCTGCTGTGAATTGCGCGTGGAGCCGTGCGGGACCGATGGAACCATCGTCTCCGTGTGGTATACTCTGTGCTCCAACACGGGGCCATAGCTCAGTTGGTAGAGCGCTTGCATGGCATGCAAGAGGTCCGGGGTTCGAATCCCCGTGGCTCCACTATAGCACGCCGCCTTACCGAGCCTCTTTCGCATTGCGCGAAGGAGGCTTTTTCTATGCCTGAAACCGTCTCTTCCGCTGCGGCAATGTGACGTTCGCATACCGCTCCCATGGCTGATGAACGCAACCGGTGAAGGTCCGTTGATGGGCGGCTTCCCCACCGTTATTATCTCCCTATCCCTGCTGCATGCCGGATTCGCAGATACGTGCCGCCCGCCCTGTATGGTACACCGCGCTCGTAGTTGTTGGTGTGGTGCTGATCGCACTTACCATCCGGTCTCCCCTGGCGGCGGTCGGTCCCCTAATCGGGGCCATTCAGGAAGCGACAGGCCTTTCGCACGGGGCGCTCGGGTTTTTGACGACCCTGCCGCTGCTCTGCTTTGCCTTTCTCTCGCTACTTACCCCACTGGCCACCCGGCGCTTTGGCGTGATGGGCTCCCTCGGGCTTGCCCTTCTGATGCTCACCATCGGTATCGCGCTGCGGTCCGTGCCCGGCTCAGGCGCGCTGTTTGGCGGTACGCTATTGCTCGGCATCGCCATTGCGCTTGCGAACGTGCTGTTGCCCTCGCTGGTAAAACAAGATTTCCCCGACCGCCAGGGCCTCATGACGAGCCTGTATGCCAGCCTGATGGGCATCGGGGCGGCACTGGCGGCAGGGATTAGTGTGCCACTGGCAGAGGTGTTACCGGGGGGGTGGCGCACCGCGCTTGGCCTTTGGGCGGTTCCAGCTGGCATCGCCACGCTTCTGTGGCTCCCGCTCGTGCGCCGGCAACATCACGAGCCCACGCGGCATCACCCGTTTGCCGGGCTTCGGGCACTCAGCCACTCGCCCATCGCCTGGCAGGTGGCGCTCTTCATGGGGCTGCAGTCGCTGGTCTTCTACGTGGTGCTCGCCTGGCTCCCCGAGGTGCTGATTGAGCGTGGCATGGCGCCCAACCGCGCCGGATGGCTGCTTTCGCTCTCCCAGGCCACGGGTGTGGTGGGGACACTTGTGACCCCCATGTACGCCGAGCGCCTTTCGTCGCAGCGGGTGCTGGTGCTGGGGGTGGTAAGCTTACAGCTCGCAGGCGTGCTTGGCCTGCTCCTCCCCGGCCTTACCTGGGCCTGGTTGTGGGTCAGCCTGATCGGGCTCGGCGCGGGCTGTAGCTTTGGGTTGGCGCTGCTGTTCATTGTACTACGGGCACCCGACACGCGCGCTACCACGCAGCTATCGGGCATGGCGCAGGCCATCGGGTACCTCCTCGCAGCCGGTGGCCCAGCCCTCTTTGGCTATCTGTTCGAGCTCACCCTCTCGTGGACACTTCCGCTGGCCCTGCTCATTGTAGTCACGCTGGCCCAACTGGGCTTTGGCCTCGGCGCTGCCCGCCCACAGGTCATTGAACAATAGGGCATCGCTCCGTCAGGGAAGCAACGCCTCTATTTGCGTAAACAACGTTTGCCGAGTGAAAGGCTTGCTGACGTAAGCGTCGAATCCGTCTTCGAGAAACCGCTCCCGATCCCCCGGAAGTGCGTACGCCGTCAGCGCTACTACCGGCGTCGACGCGGTGATGTGCTCCTCTTCCCGGAACGTATGCAGCAAATCCGATCCATCCTGCGTGGCGTTCAGGTCAATGTCCATCAGAACCAGGTCGGGCTGGAGGTCGACAACCTGATCTAACGCGTCTTGCGGCGTTCGGGCAATTGCGACGTCGAAGGATAGGCTCAGCAGCCGTTCAAGCAGTAAACAGGTTTCGGCGTTGTCTTCAACAACAAGAAGCGTGGCCATGTGATCAGGAAACTCTCCAGGCGAGTAGGGAAGCGTAAGCAGGACCTATGCAGGAATAAAACTATCAGAGATACTGAAGGCACCGGTTGTTGTTACAACAAGGAAATAGGAAAGAATGTGAAAATAACCGGAGCGCGAGGGAAAACCATGCGGGAGCAGGATGTGCTCAATCCTCAACATTGTTACGAAAGTACGGCTTCTGGTCCACAAAAACACGGATTCCTTGGCCTTTCTTCTGAATCAATGGTATACGCTCGAGGGTTTAGCGAGTGTATTATGAAGCGATTGGTCCATTTTCGTTTGCGAAAACGCTTAATCTCCATGCAGATGACGCCTGTGCTCTCGTGCTGTTGTTTACCCTTTCTACAGGGGGCCTACGGACCGGTGTAACACAAGCATCGCTCAATATACAGATCCGTGCTTTTGCCCTCGTCGCTTTTCGACGCGGGCTTTTTTTATTTCTGCTACTGCTATGCCTTCTTCTCTTTCGCCACATCCTACAGCACCAGGCCCCAAGGCCACGCGCACCAGCCAGGTATGCGATGCCATTGGAGATACTCCGCTGCTACAGTTACACGTGGTAGCGCAGGGACTGCCCGAAGGCGTCAGTGTGTGGGCTAAAGCTGAACACCTGAACCCCGGAGGCTCGGTGAAGGACCGTCCGGCACTGGCGATGGTGCGTGCCGGTCAGCGGTCGGGCGCGTTCGACATGGCCCAGGATACGCTCATTGACGCCACCAGCGGCAACACCGGGATCGCGTATGCCATGCTGGGCGCTGCTGTTGGCTTCTCCGTAGAGCTGGCCCTCCCTGCCAATGCCTCCGCGGAGCGCAAGCAGCTGCTCCGCGCCTATGGCGCCACACTCCACCTGACGGACCCGATGGAGGGCACCGACGGCGCCCAGCGCGTGGTCAGGGAGCGCGTAGCCGAGTCGCCAGGCCGCTACTTCTACCCCGATCAGTACAACAACGAGGCCAACTGGACCGCCCATTACGAGACCACCGGCCCAGAAATCCTGGCCCAGACTGACGAGCAGATCACCCATTTTGTGGCGGGCCTGGGGACGACCGGCACCTTTACAGGCGTCACACGCAGGCTGAAGGCACACGATGCGTCGATCCAGTGCATTGCGATGCAGCCGGACAGTCCGCTTCATGGGTTGGAAGGACTCAAGCATATGCCCACCTCACGCGTGCCGGGCATTTACACGCCGAACGAGGCGGATGCCCACGTCACCATGCAGACCGAGGAAGCCTTCGCCATGACCCGCCGCCTGGCACGTGAAGAAGGCCTGCTCGTCGGGCCCTCCGCCGGTGCCAACGTAGCGGCAGCCCTGCGGCTGGCCCGAACGCTGGACGCCGGCCGGGTCGTGACGATTTTGTGCGATACCGGGGCGCGGTACCTCAGCGAAAGCTTCTGGGAAAACGCCACCGATACGACGTCGTAGCACACCACCTACTATCGAACCGCCCAACCTATGATGACCACCGACCCTATCCTCGATCAGATACGCGAGCACGGGGAAGCCACCTATCCCGAGGAATGCTGCGGCTTCCTGCTGGGTACAGCGGGTGACGAGAACCACGTTACGGCGCTGCACCAGGTGCCCAACCGGCAGGAAGACCAGCGGACGCACCGCTACACCATCACCCCGGCAGATTATCGCACCGCCGATGCGAAGGCCAGCGCTCGTGGGCTGGACATCGTCGGCATCTACCACTCGCATCCGGACCACCCCGCCAGGCCCTCCGAGACCGATCTCGCTGAAGCCACCTTCCCCGGGTACACCTACGTCATTGTATCGGTGATGGAGGGCACGGCTACTGACCTCACGGCCTGGTCGCTTGCTCCTGACCGATCGACGTTCCACGAACAACCGGTCACGGTTGAGGCTCCAAGACCATCGACGTAGTGCACGTCGCCACCCTACCTGTTTCTACTCACGTACCGACCCTCCTTATGGCTACGACCACTGAGCAACCGTCCGTCACTATTCGGATTCCGACCCCGCTGCGTTCATACACGAATAATCAGAGCATCGTGGAAGTGAACGGTGCTACGGTACAAGCAGCGCTCACCGATCTTATCGACACCTATCCAGCTTTGAAGCCTCACCTGTACCACGACAACGGCGACCTCCGGTCGTTCGTAAACATCTACGTGGGCGATGAAGACATTCGGTACCTGGAGGGCCCCCAAACTGCGCTTGAAGAAGACACCGAAGTATCTATCGTGCCTTCTATCGCGGGTGGCTGATCCTTGCTGCGTTCGTTTCTTGCTTTACTTTTGTATCCAAATACTTATGGCTACCACCACGCAATCCGCACCATCCGCCCTTAGCACCGACGAGGTGCAGCGTTATGGGCGACATCTAACCCTTCCCGAAGTCGGCAAGGCCGGCCAGGAGAAGCTCAAGGCGGCGTCCGTGCTCATTGTGGGCGCCGGCGGCCTCGGCTCCCCCGCAGCCATGTACCTGGCGGCGGCAGGAGTCGGCCGGATCGGGCTTGTTGACTTCGATACCGTCGAAGCCTCCAACCTGCAGCGGCAGCTCCTCCATGGCACCTCCGACGTCGGGTCCTCCAAGCTGGCGTCCGCCAAAGCCCGGCTACACGATCTCAACCCTCACGTAGACGTGGAGCTGCACGAGACGCGGCTGACCAGCGAGAACGCGCTCGATATTGTGGACGGCTACGATATCGTGGCCGATGGCACTGACAACTTTCCGACGCGGTACCTCATCAACGATGCCTGTGTGCTGACCGGCACGCCGAACGTGTACGCCTCCATTTTCCGGTTTGAGGGGCAGGTCTCGGTCTTCGCCACGCCCGAGGGGCCCTGCTACCGCTGCGCCTACCCGGAACCGCCGCCGCCTGGCCTCGTGCCTTCCTGCGCAGAGGGCGGCGTCCTGGGCGTACTTCCCGGCCTCGTCGGCACCTTGCAGGCCACGGAAGTCATCAAGATGCTACTGGGGATTGGCGATCCGCTGATCGGCCGACTCCTGCTCATTGACACGTTGCCGATGACCTTCCGCACGCTGAAGATTCAGAAGAATCCAGACTGCCCCGTCTGCGGCGACGAACCCACGCAAACTGAACTCATCGACTACGAAGCCTTCTGTGGCATCCCCGCCCAGAACGGCACCGACGACCCTATGCGCACCGTTCCTGAAACTACCGTTACCGACCTGCACGCACGCCGCGAGGCAGGCACCTCACCCTTTGTCCTCGACGTCCGCAAGCCTCGCGAGGCGGAGATCGCATCGCTGGGCGCTGATCAGCTCATTCCGGTGGATGAGCTGGCCGACCGGCTCGATGAGCTGAACGCGTCGAAGGATGATGAAATCGTCATCCATTGCCGCTCGGGCGCGCGCTCCGCGAAAGCCACCCAACTGCTGCTGGATCATGGCTACACGGATGTCAAGAACCTTGCGGGGGGCATCCTGGCCTGGAGCGAAGAAATCGATTCTTCCGTGCCGCAGTATTAAACGGCCCTCGCACGGAAACCGAAGCACACGCTTAATTACGCACCATCGCCATCGGGTGGTGGTGCGTTTTCTTTTGTGGAATTCTTTTGCTTGAGGCTTGCGGTTTTCTACGGCGGTGGCATTCTTTACCATCCCTCTTCCACCAGACTCTACCCGAGGCCATGCTCAACCGTCTGCTCGCGTTTACCCTCGCCCTACTTCTTCTGCCTACTGCCCTTATGGCACAGGACGACCGCGCCGACTACCGCGACCAAGCCATCAGCATCCTGGAGCGGGTGCCGCTGTTTGACGGCCACAACGACGTGCCCTGGCAGTACCGCAATCGGGTCGACTACAAGTTTTCCGAGCTGGACTTCTTCGACACCACCCACCTCGACCGGCCCATGCACACCGACATTCCGCGGCTTCGCGAGGGGCGGGTGGGGGCGCAGTGGTGGTCGGTCTACGTGAGTGCCAATCAGCCCGAGCCGCAAGCGGTCGTGCAAACGCTGGAGCAGATCGACTTCGTGCATCGCATGGTTGAGCGCTACCCCGAGCACTTTGCGCTTGCCCTCACGGCCGACGATGTGGAGCGCATCTTCGCCGATGGCAAGATCGCCTCCCTGATTGGCATGGAGGGGGGACACTCCATCGGCAATTCGCTGGCTGTGCTGCGCCAGATGTACGATCAGGGCGCGCGGTACATGACCATCACGCACGGCCGCACGCTCGACTGGGCGGATGCCGCCGGCGACGATCCGCAGCACGATGGGCTGACCGCGTTCGGCGAAGAGGTCATTCGCGAAATGAACCGATTGGGCATGATGGTCGACCTCTCCCACGTGACACCCGCCACCATGCGGGATGCGCTGCGGGTTTCCGAAGCGCCGGTGATGTTCTCCCACTCCAACGCCCGCGCGCTTGTCGACCATCCGCGCAATGTGCCGGACGACGTCCTGGACCTGACGGCCGAGAATGGCGGCCTTGTGATGGTGACGTTCGTGGAGACGTTTACCTCCGAGGAGCGGCGCCAGCATTTTGCCGAACGGGCCGCCTATCAGTCCAAAATGGAATACCTTTTCCCGGGGCAACCCGAAGCCGTCGCTGAACGCATGGACGCGTGGGATGCGGAGCATGAAGCCCCCAAGTCCACACTTGAGCAGGTAGCCGATCACATTGACCACATCCGCGACCGGATTGGCGTAGACTACATTGGCATTGGGGGCGACTACGACGGCATTCCCACGTTGCCGCTCGGGCTGGAGGACGTGTCGACGTACCCCGATCTCTTCGCGGAGCTACTGAAACGCGGATACACGGAGGAGGAGTTGGAGCAGATAGCGGGGCTGAATATGCTGCGCGTGTTGCGGGGTGCGGAGGCGGTTGCCGAGCGTCTGCAGGCCGAGCACGGCCCTTCCGAAGCCCGCATCGGCGACTTCGAGTGATGCGGTATCAGTTCATCACCACGACACTGCGCACCCGGGCACGCTGCACATCCACATCCGCCTCGATTAACTCCTCAAACTCTTTCCACTCTCCGGGTTGAAGATCGCGCACGGTGAAACTGGCCGATCCTGTGCGCTCGTTGGTCGGCCCAAAGAGGGTGACCTGTACCTGCGCCACGTTGATGGGGCGCTCCCGTTCGCTTTTTATGCGGCCCGACACCACCGGCGCACCGGCATGATCGCGCTGCAGAGCGATGTCCTCCACCTGAATGTCGTCGGACACATCCTCCAGTCCGCCGCAGGCCGGCAGGCTCATGAGCAAGAGGAGGCAACATACCCCGAGGAGGGCGCGACGTACAGGATGCACAGGCGTGGATGAGGGCATACCAAAAAATGTTTTGTAAGAGACAGCGTGGATGAAGCCGTGCTATTCCGCGGCAAACTCTTCGAGGCTCGCACGCAGGCGCTTGAGTTCCGCTTTCGCGTCGGCCTCTTTTTGCTGCTCTTTCTCGACAATAGCGGCTGGAGCCTTGGTACGAAACTGCTCATTGGCAAGTTTGCCCTGTACGCTCTTCAGGAAGCCTTCCTTGTCGCTGATCTCCTTACGCAGCCGTTCGCGCTCCTGCTCCAGGTCAATCACATCGGCCAGCGGGATGAACACCTCGCTGCGCCGGATCACGACGGAGGCACTGGCATCTGGCTTAACAAGGCCATGCCCGACCGTGAGGTCGCCCACACGCGCCATTTTGGCGAAGTACCCGGCGTACTGGTCCATCACCTGCGCCACGTCGGTGTAGGATTCGGGTAGATTCACCAGCGCGCTTATATCCTTACTTGCCGCGACGTTGTACTGGCTACGCACGTTTCGGATACCGGAGATCATCTCCTGCATCAAATTGAAGATCTCGGTGCCGCGCTCGTCGATGAGCTCATTGTCCGCTTCGGGCCAGTCCGATACAATGCACGAGTCGCTTTCCTCTCGCGGTCGCAACCGCCACCACAGCTCCTCGGTGATAAACGGCATAAACGGATGCAGGAGCTGCACCAGCTGCTCGTAGATCTCCACAGCCAGCGCAATGGTGTCGTCGTCCATCTCCTCGCCATACGGCGGCTTGATAAGCTCCAGGTACCAGTCGCAGTAGTCGTGCCAGAAGAGGTCGTAAATGCGCGAGAGTGCCTCGTTCAGCCGGTACCGGCCGATGGCGTCATCGATCTCTTCGATAGCGGTGTTTAGCCGGGTGAGCATCCAGCGCTCTACCAGCTCCAACTCCTCGAAGCTGCGCTCGCGGCGGTAGTCCGTGCCCTCCTCCATGAACTGGCCGAACACGTTAAACGCGTTCCAGATCTTGTTCGCGAAGTTGCGGCCCATCTCAAACTTGAGCGGGTCCAGCTTGATGTCCTGCCCTTGCGCGCAGAGCACCGTGAGCGAGTACCGCACCGCGTCGGCGCCGTACTGATCCACCATCTCCAGCGGGTCGATGCCGTTGCCGAGGCTCTTTGACATCCAGCGGCCGTGCTTGTCCTTCACCATACCGGTGATGAAGATGTCCTTGAACGGCTCCTTCCCTGTAAAGTACTGCCCCGCCATCACCATGCGGGCGATCCAGAAGAAGAGAATGTCGTAGCCCGAGACCAGCACGTCCGTCGGGTAGAAGTACTGCAGGTCTTCGTTGGCGGCGTCCCGTTCTTCGTCGCCCGTCCAGCCCAGCGTCGCAAACGGCCAGAGCCAGGACGAGAACCATGTGTCGAGCACGTCCTTGTCCTGCACCATGCCCTCCTCCGGCCGATCCACCGCCACCACAAAGTCGCGGCTTTCGTCGATGGAGCCATCGGCGGTGGTGTGGTACCAGACCGGAATCCGGTGGCCCCACCAGAGCTGCCGTGAGATGCACCAGTCGCGGATGTTTTCCATCCAGCGGAAGTACTCATTCGCCCAGCGCTCGGGGTAGAAGTTGACGCGTCCATCCTGCACGGCCTCAATCGCGGGCTTGGCCAACGGCTCCATCTTCACGAACCACTGCCGCGAAATCAACGGCTCGATGATTTCCTTGGAGCGGCTGGAGATGGGCACCGTGTTGGGGATGGTTTCCACCTTCACGAGCAGCCCCGCCCGCTCCAGGTCCTCCACGATCTGCTCGCGGGCATCGAAGCGATCCATCCCTTCGTATCGCCCCCCATTCTCGTTGATGGTGGCATCCGGGTTCATGATGTTAATGACCTCAAGCGCATGCCGCTGCCCAATCTCGAAGTCATTTTTGTCGTGGGCTGGCGTTACCTTGAGTGCCCCTTCGCCAAACGACTGGTCTACATATGCGTCCGCGATGATCGGGATTTCGCGGTCCATCAGGGGCAGCCGCACCGTCTTGCCAACCAGACCGGCGTAGCGCTCATCCTCCGGGTGTACCGCCACCGCCGTGTCGCCCAGCATCGTCTCGGGGCGGGTGGTAGCGATCTGGAGATGCCCGGATCCGTCGCTGAGCGGGTACTTCATGTGCCAGAAGCTTCCCTCCCGCTCTACGTTGTCTACCTCCTCATCGGAGAGGGCGGTTTGGTTCTCCGGATCCCAGTTGACGAGGTAATCGCCGCGGTAAATGAGTCCATCTTTGTACAGCTGCACGAACACTTCCTGCACGGCGCGGCTGAACCCCTCATCCATGGTGAACCGCTCGCGGTCCCAGTCGCAAGAGACGCCCAGGGTACGCATCTGCTGTGAGATGA
>Ga0207421_10007431_pt1 | contig 11658 bp, 11 predicted proteins | sample SodLakKL_010_SED_4_FD_187542 | JGI IMG/M metagenome (GOLD analysis project Ga0207421, IMG submission 187542) | Alkaline sediment microbial communities from Lake Tanatar, Kulunda Steppe, Russia - 8KL_010_SED (SPAdes) (version 2) | ecosystem: Environmental > Aquatic > Non-marine Saline and... | reverse complement strand
AGCAGATTCAAGACAGACATGCCGGATAATGTCACCTATGGTCTGGGATATATCCGGTATATAAAATCCTTTAAGACCAAAGTGCTTTCTCCTGATCAGGTGACCCGGATAATGGACAGTATAGACGAGGGCAGGCTCAGTCCTTCTTTCCAGGCTCACAGGGCGCATGCCAGGAATGTGCAGGAAGCGGTCAGGGAAAAACAAAACAGCATCGCCTGTCCCAGGTGCGGCAGTGAAATGGTCCTGCGCCGGTCCAAGAAGGGCGGCGACCAGAACGCTCAGTTCTGGGGATGCTCCAGATATCCCCGGTGCAGGGGCACAGTCAACATCGCCTGAAAAACCGGCCATGTGAAAAGTCGTTACGGGCAGAAACAAGGCGGCTTTTCATGTCGGCAGCAACTAGCAGAAAAAGCTTGAAAGGATAACCAGTTGGCAACCTGTATACTTTCTTAACGCATCCGGAGGTAGGCATGGAATTTAATCAAAAAGTACGTGATTTTGTAAAACAGTGCGAAGCTAAACTGCCTCACATAAACAGCGAAGAGGGAACCAAGGTTGCCCTGGTCCTGCCTTTTTTGAGAACTCTGGGGTATGATACTACAGATCCCTGCGAAGTGTCCCTGGAATTTACTGCTGATGTGGGGATCAAAAAAGGGGAAAAGGTGGATATTGTTGTTTCTGTAAACAGCCAACCCACCTTTCTTATTGAAGTCAAGCCGTATGGCTCTGATCTTTCCGTACACGATACCCAGCTCTTCAGGTATTTTACCGCCACCAATGCCAATTTTGCCATACTCACCGATGGCATCACATACAAGTTTTTTTCTGACCTGGAATCCACCAACAAGCTCGATAGACAACCCTTTCTGGAGGTTAATCTTCTTGAAGCCGACGATGCTCAGCTTGCCAGACTGCAACAGGTTTTTGACAAAAAGACCCTGGATCTGACGGAACTACCATCCGTGGCCCGCGATCTGAAATTTACAAACAAGATCAAGGAAAAAGCCAAGGAAGAATTCCGCAATCCCGGCGATGAGTTTGTCCGTTTCTGGCTAAAGGATGCCTGGTCTGGAAGGCTGACCCAGAAAATTGTCGACGAGATGCGCCCGGTGGTCAGGGCGGCTCTGAATCAGTATGTTAACGAGATGATTAATGACCGCCTGCGCTCGGCCATGGAACAGGGAGATGATGCTCAGCCTGAAGAAAAGGATGAAAAAGAACCTGTGGTTTCCGGGAGTAAAGACAGCAAAGCGCTGAACGACGAAGAATTTGAAGGATATTACATAATCAAGTCCATTGTTCGCAGAGATGTAGATCCGAATCGTCTTACCTATGAAAAAACAACTTCCGGAATATCTGTCCGTCTGGACAACAAGCTCAGGCAGTGGCTTTGCCGGCTGCGCATGGGCAAGCTCAAAAAATGCGTCGATGTAAATGACGAAGGCGACACCAGGGAAATTTCCAATATCAATGATTTGTTTGAACTCGAAGATCGACTCCGGGATGCTGTAAGAAAGTTCGCAAAATAGATGTGCCGGGTTGTTTGCCTTTTTATTTTATCGGGGGGCTTCTAACCACGCGGAGCGCGTGGCAGGCCAGCGAAACGCGTGACTGAAAACAGGCTAATTTGGGACGTTCACTTGGTGAAATAACTCTTTGAGTTCCAGCCTTGCGGGATTTAATTGGGTTTATCTTGATATTTGAGTATGATGGTTAGGTCCGACCCCGATCCGGCACTGACTCCGTCAAGCGATTGGGTAAAGGAGGAGAGACATATGACAGACATCGTTAAGCGATCGCCAACCGACCTAGTCGATCAACAAGCGCAAAGGGTGGTTGACTTCTTACAGCAATTTGGCCTTCCGTCGGACAATATCATTGCCGAACAGAACGAACGGGCCATCATCGGGCAGAACCTTGCCACATACCTAGAATCGCTCCCTGCTGATGTGAAACGCGACGCGCGTTACCTGTCGAAGTTTGTCGTTGGAGCCGGGATCGGCCTCTTTGACTATTCACTGAATGCGATATGGAACGAAGTAGTTCTCGACCTAAGAAAGAAAGCAATCGCTTACGGGATCGATATCTTCTTCGATTCGGCGGTCGGCGGAAAGGCACGAGAATTCTATAAGACGGATGAGGATCTTGCGTCCCTGAAAGATGCTGTTTTGCTCGACACATGCCGCAAACTCGAACTTATAGCTGACACCACGTACAAAAAGCTAAAGCACATCCTCGAGATGAGAAACGACATCGGAATTTCTCATCCGACAAACTACACGATCAACGCTTTCGAGTTGCTGGGCTGGCTCCAGACCTGTGTCCAAGACGTGCTGAATGACAAGCCCACGGATGCTGCTCTTCAGGTTCAAGCCTTCATCAACAACCTAAAGGAGCACCGACAGCCTCTCGATGAACCAACCAGACGCACAATCGAGGGTAAGATTATTGAGCTAGCCAGCCACCACGTGGCCAGCATTCTGCGAACCACCTTTGGGATATACGTCGCTCCAGACACCGACCCACAGGTTCGGAAGAACATATCTGTTATTGCTCCTGCGGTCTGGTCGAACTGCCTCGATGAGCCGAAGTTCAAGCTTGGTATCACCCTTGAGGGTTATAACACGAATCTCCACCGCGAGAAGTATGAGCTTGGGGAGCAGTTCTTCCGGACAGTGGGCGGTAATCCGTTCCGTTCCTCGAATGAGCGCGCGGTGATCGTCGACTCCCTTCTCGACCAACTCCTTGAGAAGCACAACGGGTGGGACAACTTCCATCATGAAGCACCTGTCGCTGACTCAGTCGCGTCTTACGTGCAGGAGCAGAAGGATATCCTCCCCAATTTCGCAACGAAGTTGGTGAAGGTCTTGCTAATGTGCCGGATTGGCAGGGGAGTCAGCTACTGCAACGGCGTCTCTCCGCGAGGCAAATCGTATTATGACAACATTCTGACGATGCTGGGTGACCAGTATGCTCCCCACGCCATGGCAGCCCTTACACACTACGAGATTCAAAGGAAGCTGGGCTCACCTGTCGCTCGGCAACAGGCGCGAGAAGCCTTGGAACTCATAAGGCAGAACGTGATCAACGGACGTCTGCTTGAGGCCCTGGATTTCCTCATTGCCAATATAGAGAAGAATGGGAAGTGCGTACTGGACAGTAGATTCAAGACGCTGACTAAGGAGTACATTAACTGGTGAAGCGAATGATCCAACAAAGACCTCCAGCTTACAAAATAACCCGCGCCATGCGCGACCCATTTTGAAGCTGAGGTCAAGCGTTATCTCACACGGAAGGAGTTATCATGTCTAAACAGATAGTGAGAGATCAAGAGATTTATCTTGCACCAGGGATTTTAGGAAAATTTAAAAACGGTAGGCCGGTGGCTATCGATGAAAGAAACGACAATGCAATTTTGGATCCAAGAGATCTTGATGACAAAATAACTATTTATGAAAGAGAAGTTCAAGAATGGTTTTTAAAACGAGCACACCATCTCCTGAATTCCAACACATTCGACAATTCTTTTATCGTTTTAATGGTTTGTATGTCGTATCTTGAAGGGGTGGAGCAATATAAAACTGGAGTTTCAAGTAACGGGAGAAGTAAAGAATTTTTTGTTAACTCTATAAATCGTATTTACCCCAATTTCTTCCAAGCACGAGATCTTAAGAAATTATACACTAAGACAAGATGCGGATTGTTCCATAATGGCATGGTCCAAGGTGGAGTCATATTCAATAATTCGTTTTTAATTCCTATCGAATTCATGAACAATGGAGAAAGTATAAGAATAAATCCAAGATTGTTGTTACAGGATATTATGAATGATTATTCATCATATATAAATAAATTGCGTTCCAATAACTCAGAATCTACGACTGTATTGAGGGAAAATTTTGATAGGATGTTTGCAGTATTATGATTCAGAGATAACCTTCCTGCTCCACTCTGCCCGGTGTTCCGCTATCGCTTCACACCGGCAGGTGAGCAGGCCGTTAGAGCGTTTAATACATGCAGCCACCCAAAAGTGAAATTTGCGTCATATGCGGAAGCAACCCCGCCACCACATATGAACATGTGCCGCCGCGGGGCTTCTTTAAGGGACTATCCGGGCAGTTCCGTACTGTGCCCGCATGTAGCTCCTGCAACAATGGAGTCTCCAAGGACGACGAAGAACTACGCCTGTACATCAGCACGCAGGTCGGAAAACAAACGGAAGGTGCAAAATTTTTGTGGGAGAAGGGCGCGCATAAGAGCGTACTCCGTAGCACGCAGTTGCGTTCCAATTTCATGAGCACGCTTTGTGAAGTGCCAGTGGTTCTTCCAAGTGGTGAAGTAGCCAGCCGTCTTGCATTCTTGGTCCCTGTTGCACTTTACCAGCGGGTTTTTGAGCGCGTCACTCGAGGCTTATTTTTTTGGCACACTGGTTCTATTCTCCCCCGAGATACCTCAGTTAATATCCAACTACTGGTTGGCACGCCGGATCTCGACTCTCCGGATCTTAAATCTTTGGAAGCATATACTGTTGCCGAAGGCGCATTTGAGTACAGATTCAGTATTGATCCAGAAAACAAATGTAATACTGTGTGGCTTTTTGGAGTACACCAAGCACACTGGCTTTATGCAACTACCGGAGTGCTCGCAGATGAAGTGCTCTAATCCGGCCTCATCATCGCTCCTTTCAGTCGCTGGACGCTGCGCGATAAAGCAGCGTAGCACCGGAGAACTCTACGTTAGCTCAAGTAAGTTATACACACGACTTAAACTTGACTTTCAGACTTTATGGCAAATTTTTTTCCAAAATGCGCTGATATCGGGAGATTACAGCTATAAGCCCTGTAAGACCCCTTCCTTGATTTTGTAGCCAAAAGCTTGGAGGATCTTGGCTTGATCAGTGTCCGGCTCTTCTATCATGCGCACCGGAAACCGGCAATGCTCCCGGCGGTCGGCCTGCTGGACCTGACAGGGCTGATTGACTTGTATTTTAGGTGTTAGTAATAATTCCGGAAAAGTAAAAACGCCGGGCCTTAGCTCATGATCTTGCCGTGAAAAGTAGCTGCTACCCTGCCCAAAAGCCCGCAAATCCAAGAAGCTGTGTGTTCATGCCCGACAAGAAAAATCTTAGTCCAAGCATAAAAAGAGATGCAAAGTTATCAGTAACCAGAAAGAGACCGGATCAACAACCAGCAGAGGGGCTTGATTGCTTCGGGAACACTCCGGAGCCTGGACAATGGGCATATCCCGAGCCTGTCTTGAATTCAGCCTGAATCCCAGCGGGGATATTTTTCATTGAAATGATAATATACTCCGTTTTCTCCGTGGTAATAAAATCACTGAACGATTTACTGGAGCAAACCCACAAACAGTAGGAAAGGCCCTATATTTGGAAGAAGGCCTGGGTATTCGAGGAAAAATTTATCGGAATCGACTGAATCATGATTAATGAGCCTGTAAACGTACTGGGGAACGACTTCCAACAAGCGTGGCTGAATGTCGTAAGGTTATTAATGACCAATCATTGGGAACTTAATAATGTTATCGTTCACGTCAAAGACGTGAACGCAATGGATCTGGAGTTCCATGACGCAATGGAGTCCTTTGCTAACTCCCAGGAATTACTTGGACCCAAACATGTTGCTTACACTATATTTCCGCACCGTCTTTGTCGGGGAAGGGATGCCGCTGCTCTCTTCACCGACTACAATAAACGGAGAGGCTTATACGAACGAGTAAAGACCAGCTGGGGCACATACTTCCGCCGAATGACAAATTACAAAGGGAAAGATGGGACTGTGAACCAACTTGGCAACATCATTGCTGCCATTCGGGATCGCAAAAGAATTTACAAAACTGCATATACGGTTGTCATTCAGCATCCCGGAGGAGAGACAGTTCGTCCGCTTGGAGGCCCATGCCTGAACTATCTGGCCATTCAAGCGGAACCCGCTCAGGAAGGGCAGTCCTTGACCTTAGGGTTGTTAGCGGTCTATCGTAACCATGACTTCTTGGAACGGGCCTATGGAAATTACTGGGGCCTGTGCAACCTCATCCGATTTCTTGCCAGAGAAGTCGAAGGAAGCCCTGGCCCTTTGACTTGTGTTTCTTCTCATGCCTATGTATCGGGGAATAAGACAGCCTTGAAAGCATTTGTGGAGGGGCTCTAATGCAACGCCACAGCTGTCCCTTGAACCTGAATGAATTAAAGATCGAGGTCACTTATCGTTGCAACCTTAATTGCATTCACTGCTCCAGTGACGCACGACCATCGAACTTGTTAGAGATGTCTCGAGACGACTGCCTTCGTATTCTGGCCGAATCGGCCGATATGGGTGCGCAGGAGGTAGCTTTCTCTGGCGGTGAGCCGTTTTTGTGGCCGCATATCTCCGACGTGGTTGAAGCGGCGGTCCAGTATGGTCTGAAAGTCACACTATACACATCGGGATGCACAAACGACTTTCAGGAGACGGCTGAACGACTTCATACACTTGGTGCTTTTCGGCTTATCTTCAGTGTCTTTGGATCTTCCGCATCAAGTCACGAGCGCATGACACGCAAAGCGGGGAGCTTTGAGAGCACTAAATCCGCTATGAAGTACGCCTCGTTTCATGGATTGAAAACAGAGCTGCATTTCGTGCCGATGAGTAATAACTACAAGGAACTTACTGGCGTCGCTCAGCTTGCCTGTAAGCTTGGAGCAACCCGCGTAAGCGTGCTTCGACTTGTCCCGCAAGGGCGCGCTACGCTGGTTCGTGATCGTGTTTTAACACGAGTTCAGAACCTTGAACTCCGCTACCAGATTCAGGCGCTCAGAACCAAGCATGGACATGACTTCGTCAGGACTGGATCTCCTTATAATTTCCTAATGGTGAACGATTCCCCAGCATGTTTTGCAGCCTTTGACCGACTGGTCATAGGCCCAGATCTTCGACTGTATCCTTGTGACGCCTTCAAGCAAATCGGTGCGAAAGAAATCGTTGAGACGGAAGCGTTCTCCTGCCTCACGGACAAAGGTTTGTCGGATTGCTGGCATAAGTCTCCATATTTGGGGACGGTCCGCACTCACCTTACGACTGACTTGGAAGAACCTTGCGTCTCCTGCAAGCTCTTGGAGGAATGTGCCTCTGGTTGCCTAGCTCAGAAGGTTATCGCTTATGGCTCGCTCGTCAAGAGACCAGACCCGGATTGCCTCGCCGTCGGGCAGAATTTTCTGGGAGATTCGGCATGATCTGCTCATACCAAAATTTCAGCAAGGACGCACGATTCGCGGACCTCATGAAATCAGTGCAATATTGCGACTTGTGTCCGCGTTTATATGAACGTCGAAAGGTACTTTCGTCCGCAAATGGAACCGTGGAGTCAAAAGTCCTTTTTTTAGCAGAAGCCCCTGGACGTTTCGGTGCCGACCATACTGGCGTTCCGCTTTATGGGGACCGCACCGGCGACAATTTCGAGGCACTTCTAGGTAATATCGGTTGGCGGAGGAAGGATGTCTTTATCACGAACGCAATCCTGTGCAATCCTAAGCAGGAAAACGGCAACAACGGTACGCCAACGATAGAGGAGGTAGCGAACTGTTCTGCATACCTTGAAATGACCATCGCTTTGGTGTCGCCTGATGTCATAGTCACACTTGGAGCTACGGCGCTGAACGCTCTCGATCTTTTATCGCCGCATGGTATCGAATTAAGACACAACGTTGCGAAACTGGTGCCCTGGCGTAACTATCGGCTCTTCCCTCTTTATCATCCAGGCCCCCGAGCCATGGTCCACAGATCGCAGGTGAAACAACGGTCCGATTTCATGCTGTTGGCAAAAGTTGTTCACCCGGTCAAAGGACTTATTGAACAGAAGAAGGCGTGCGCCAAGCCTGCGAGCTCGTTTCCTGCTGAAGCCACGATAATGCAACAGGTGGCACGGGTCCTTTTGGAGTTGGGTGGAAGGATGACATATTTCAAGATGACGAAGCTGATGTACATGATCGACCTTGCCTGTCTTGAAAAATTTGGCCATACGGTCGTTAGCCCTATTTATCTTCGCCAAGTGGAAGGTCCTTGGCCTCCTGACCTCAACAAAGAGCTTGAGGCAATGCAAGGGCATGAAGTACGTCGGTTTATCTCTCGAAAGCTTCCGATGGTCGCCCTTGGACCATCTTCACGGTTCAAAGTTCAGCTTGAAGAGGACATTCTAGAAATTATTTTGAATGTCTTCAATACTTATGGCTCTATGAGCAACTCACAAATTAAAACAGCAGTCTATCGAACAGAACCCATGCAAAATATTCTTAGGGAAGAGGATAAGGGCAAACAAATGATCAATAAGGCTGTCCTCTACAAAGACAAGACAGCAAAGGAACTCCATGTGTCAGGATAGTTGCCGCTTAATTGATGTAGTGGGGGTCGTTCATCAAGACCCACTGGGTTATCCACGGCTTCAGGGATATCTGGAGAGCCTTTGTTCTTCGCGTGAGCACAAGCCGGACTTTGTAGCTGTTGAGTACGACCAAAATTACTTTAAGCATATAATTGACCAGAGACCAAAACTTCGGAAACTCGTTGAAAAAGAATGGCCATATCTTTCTGCCGAGGATCACACAACATTAGAAAATTCGTTAGGCTATGAGGGTGATACTCATTGCCGGATCTTTCCCGACTCCAGTACTGTTTGGCTTGATAAGGGAAGAAGTGATATCAAAGTTGAAGACGTAGAACAGTACGCTGAGCACAGAATAAAAATGCTTCGTTGCTGTGCTGCATCAATGTCACAAGATCCCAACGGATTTCTTTGCCGTCTTAGTCGCAAGGTTTGCGACGCGGCACGGGCCAATCGGGATCAACCTGGTAATGACCGGGATAAAAAATTTGCAGAAATGATCAGAAGTCAACTCAAAAACTATGCTGTCGTAATTGTAGGTGCAAGTCATGCTCGGCTAGATGTACAAGATTCCTTCGTTTCCATCGTTCAGGACCTAGGTATTCGTTGCCGAATTCATATTCTTGAGTGATGCTACAAATCTTCTTAAGTTGGGAGTGCATTATTTTTATGGTCTAGTATTGCAGTGCGGAACAGTAATGTTGTGTGCTAACAAGGCGCTTGTGCAACGCAAGCTACGCTGAGCTTCCTTTACGCACATCTCAACGTTATACATACAAATAAACAGAACTTCATCATTATACAGATAAGATGCAACTGCAAAAAGTCCTTTTTGCAGTTGTAGGAGTCAGGGGTTGGGAGTCGATAAAAACAAAGACTTATGAGCTTGTTTTATTGCTAAATTGTTCGTAATCCGACTTTTTGCAGGCGCATCTTATCAGGAAACAATACTAACTGGTTAGAGAACAGCCAAGGAGAATGCTATGGCAAGTAAAGAGGACTTACAGGACTGGGTAATCGAAGCATTGAAAGCGAAAGGCGGCCAGGCCAAAGTATTCGATGTTTGTAAGTACATTTGGGACAACTACGAAGACGAACTCAAAAACTCGGGCCGACTACTTTATACTTGGCAGTATGATGTGCGGTGGGCGGCACAAAAACTGCGGGATTCTGGAGTGATGAAGCCAGTTCGTGGAAGTAAGAACAAGCCATGGGAACTGGCAAAGTAGAAAGTACAGCATTGTCTAACATGGGCTATGGAGCCCGACGCTTGACCGCTTCATCCCTGGGCTGGCGCTCCGGTCAGCCGCCGTCAAGCGCGGCTGATTAACAGCGTTGTTTGCTGAGACTGAAGTTGCAATAGTATTGGATGCTTTATATGATCGAAGAAGCTTACGTACATGAACTCCTCCGACTCAAGGCAAACAATTGCCTTTACCATCGTGAAGGCCAAGAGCTTGAATTCAAGGAACAATTCAATTTCGCCGGGCTTGTTGACTATCTGCGCGATTTTGCTGCTTTTGCGAACAACCGGGGTGGCTATTTAATTTTTGGTGTTAAAGACTCTCCTCGCATTCTGATCGGATTATCTGTAAAATCAAGGAAACAATTTGAGAAGGTTGATCCAGAAAAGATATCTGGTTTTCTTCTTGAGATATTTTCATCTGACATAAGATGGGAACAGTCATTGGTGGATATTGATGGAATGTTTTTTGGTGTTTTTAAAATATACAAAGCCGCCACAAGGCCAGTGATCGCAAGAAGAGACGAGGGAAAAGATCAAGTTATCAAGAATGGTGATGTCTATTATCGTTATGGAGGAAGAACCCAAAGAATACAACATGCTGAACTAGAAAATATCATTAATAGACGCGTTGAACAGAATAATCAGCATTGGCTGGATTTAATGGCCAAGATTGGGCACGCCGGCCCACAAAATGCAGCTGTCCTTGATACTGAGAAGGCTCTTATCGAAAAGGATAATGCCCAGGTCCTTGTAGTAGATGAAGGACTTGCCGAGAAACTTAAGTTTGTAAAGGAGGGGCAGTTTGTTGAAAAAGATGGAGCGGCAACGCTCAAACTTATTGGCGATGTCGTTCCTGTGGATCGAGTAGAGGTTACCAAAAGAATAAAAGAGAATTTGACCAAGGCTTATCCTTTGGCTGCGATGGATTTGGTTGCAGAGGTCAAGAAAGTAATACCCGGTGCAAAGCCAAACGATATTTGGGAAGTTATTCGAGAAAACGGACTGAAAGATAATCCGGATTACTCAGCCTACAATTTTAGAAACAAAAAGCAAGAAGACAAATACAAAGAAACTGGAGAAGTTCCTCCTGTTACACCAAGCATATACAACGAGAATGCTGTCGAATTTATTGTCAAGGTGCTAAAGGGGAAAAAAGAAAAGTAGATATTGAACACACAACCTTCCTGCTTCGCTCTGACCGGTGTTTCGTTGCCGCTACACACCGACAGGTGAGAAGCCCGTTAAGTGCCATGGCAGATAACAAACTCATAAAGAATGCCCTGGGCCAGATATTCTCCGGGATTCGCGGTCTCCAGGAGGCTCATCCCAATAAGCAGTTCACGATTGACGGGCGGCTAGTTGGCGACCTTGGTGAAATGTTTGCGTCTGTGTACTACGATGTCATTATTGATCCGGTGCAGCAGGCCGATCACGACGGAGAGACGTCGGATGGGAGCAGGGTACAAGTCAAAGCGACCTTTAAGGATTCTCTGACATTCAAAAGACGGCCCGAACTATATCTTGGGATTAAATTGTATGAGGATGGACGATTTGAAGAGATCTACAATGGACCGCCGGATCTCATTTGCGCAGAGTACGGACACCGAAAGGGGTTCGGTGAAAATCTTCTGTCGTTCCCGATTAAGCGGCTCCGAGAACTTGGCGGCCAGATTCCAGAATCGAAACGAATTCCGCGAAAGAATGGCACTTAACAATGCGCGGCGATCTTCATCATTATGCAATCAAATAAAGAAAACTTTATCATGATACCCAACACCACCAAACCCAAACAAAGGCACATTCCATGACTTCACGCAAGAAGGGCGGGGGGAAGAAGGAGATTGAATCCTACCGGCATGAGGATAAGGAGCGGGTAATAGATGATACTGCAAAATCTTTTTTGCAGCGGCAGTAGGCAGTAGTCAGTGGTCAGTGATCATTATGAGCATTGAAACCAGATTCGATATACCCTTTGTTGCCCGCCTGGCCCTGCGGGAGAAGCAGATTCAGCAGAACTACCGGCCCATTATCGGGGTGCA
>Ga0207421_10007430_pt1 | contig 11660 bp, 8 predicted proteins | sample SodLakKL_010_SED_4_FD_187542 | JGI IMG/M metagenome (GOLD analysis project Ga0207421, IMG submission 187542) | Alkaline sediment microbial communities from Lake Tanatar, Kulunda Steppe, Russia - 8KL_010_SED (SPAdes) (version 2) | ecosystem: Environmental > Aquatic > Non-marine Saline and... | reverse complement strand
ACCATGACTATGAATACCTGGTTTTGAAAATCAAGCAAAATTGCTCAGGTTTTCCCTAACTATTTCCAGTTAATGGTTCCACTGTTTTGGAGGAGAACCTTCGTTATTATTCTTAAATTAGGTGGTCGGGAATGAATAAAATAGGCAGTTCCAAAACAAAAAAAGAAAAGGGTTGGTCAAAAATTTTAAAAGAACCGGCCTTAAAGCGATTATTTGATTTGGTTTTAAGTCTTATGGCTTTAATAATACTCGCTCCCATTTTCTTTTTGATTGCAATTGGAGTTTTGATCAGCCTGGGACCTCCCATTTTTTTTAAACAGGTAAGGCCGGGATTAAATGGCAAGCCGTTTACAATTATTAAATTTCGGACGATGTTAGAGCTGAGAGATGATGAGGGGGAGTTGTTACCAAATCATTTAAGGTTGACACCGTTTGGGAGTTTTCTGCGCCGTTACAGCCTGGACGAGCTGCCCGAATTGATTAATGTAATTAAGGGTGATATGAGTCTTGTTGGGCCCAGACCCTTAAGAATGTACTATCTTGATCGCTATACTCCAAAACAGGCCAGCCGTCATAAAGAAAAGCCTGGAATAACTGGGTGGGCTCAAGTTAATGGGCGAAATCTTTTAACCTGGAAAGAAAAATTTGAATTTGATGTTTGGTACGTTAATAACAGGAGTCTTTGTCTCGATATAAAAATAATTCTTTTGACTGTTTTTAAAGTAGTCAAAAGGGAAGGAATAAATCCAGAAGGACATTTGACCATGCCGGAGTTTATGGGGACAAAAGGGGAGAAAAAGAATGAATAATATTGTTGTAATAGGAACTGGAGGAGTGGGCAGGGGAACTCAACAAATAATTGAAGATATAAATAGGTGTTCTCCTGAATACAAATTTGTTGGTTACCTTGACGAGGATAAAGCAAAACATAAGAATATAATTGGGGGTCATCCTGTTCTGGGGGGGCTGGAGTGGTTGAATAATAAAAATAACCACCTGGTAGCTATTGGTATTAATAACCCAAGATCCCGGAAAAAAGTTGTAAAAAAATTAAGAGGTATTGGTCATAAAAAGTTTGCTACCCTGGTACACCCACAGGCCTGGATAGCAAATAAAGTTGAGGTTGGGGAAGGTAGTATAATTTATGCGGGAGTTTGTATCAATACAGGATCCCGGATTGGAAGTTTTTCTATTATAAATATGAACGCTACAATAGGGCATGATGTAGTGATGAAAGACTATGTATCTATTGCTCCGGGAGTAAATATTTCCGGTTCAGTTGGAGTAGGGGAAGGATGTAATATTGGTACTGGGTCAGCTGTAATTCAGAACTTAAAATTGGGTGATTATTCCATAATTGGGGCAGGAGCAGTTGTTATAAAAGATATCCCGCCTAATGTGATAGCTTTTGGTGTCCCTGCAGAATTTGATTTTAATCAAAAATGATGAGTTTTATTATTTCCGGAATATTCATTGATAATAAAAGGCCTTTTCCCTGACTTTAAAGGTGGAATTGAATCAGTATATTCTATTTCTATTTCTGCATCCGGTCCCAATGTTTCCCAAAGAAGTTCTCGGATGATATTTTCATCCGGAACCGGGGCAAGGAGAACTAATTTAATTAAATACCGGGATCTATCTTTTTGAATTAACTGATATTGGATTATACTATTAAAAATATCCTCAACATTTTTCACAGTAATACGAATTACTTGATGGTGAATAGGGTTTCCCTGAGTGTCAAAGATTCTTTCAACTATTCGCCCTATGTTTTTTAAGACGGGTGTTTGTAGTTGACAATTGCATCTTTCTGCCAAAACTGCCAGATCACCAGTATCATAGCGGATAAGGGGAAGAGAGTGGGAGAAGAGATCAGTTACGACTACCCGGCCTGTTTCTCCAGGTTTGACAGGCTGATCTTTGTCAATAGCCAGAATTTCCACATGATAGCCAGAAGTGTTGATGTGGAAAAGTCCCTGTTTGCACTGTTGGGCAAGGACCCCTGATTCATGTGTTGCGTAACGGCTGAGTGCCTGGCAACCAAAAACTTTTTCAATAAAGTCCTTTTCCTCGGGCAAGAGTGCTTCTGCGGTTAAAATAATACCCTCTAGGGCGAACTCTCCAGGTTGATAACCCTTAACCTGGCAATATTTTGCTAAGGGACTTAGGGCCGAAGGGAAACTAACAATAAATTTTATGTTCTTTTTTTAAGAACCTCGGCCTTTTCTTTTATCCAATTTGGGTCTATATTGGTGGGGTCAATGAATAGTTCGTTTTGAAGAAATTGTTTGAATCTGGATTTTCTCTTTAGGGAAAAGTTACATAGAATATGCGGATCTCCGATTGCAAATCCAACCCACCTATTAAAAAAAATTATTTCTGCTAAACGCCTGCTCATTTTTTCTTTGTTTTGAAGAAACACCATAGGTGTTCCATAAGAGCCGCTGGTTTGAGTTTTGCCAAGTTGAGAAAGAAGAAAAGAAGAGGATAGAAAAGCATCATAGTTTTTCCGGATGGTTGTCTTTTGCAGGACTGGAAAATCACTTAAAACCTGGAAATCAGAAAAACCATTATAGTGGCTAGTGGTCGAACAGGCGTGGGCAAGAAGGCTTTTTAATCTATCTTGTGGTTTTTCCAGGGAACAGGGTAGCTTTTGGAAATGGTTTTCTATTTCTTCAATATGTTTTGTTACCTGCTTTCCTTTTAATCTATCCAGAAAATTAAACCCCCATCTTCTAATATATGCTGAAATCAACTAAGTCCCCCCTTGTTTTTGGGTAGTAGTTGCTCTCATTATCATGATAAAAAAAAACAGGTTTTGTGATGGAGAGGTATTTATACCCTTTTCATGATAAGAATTAGAAAATTTAGAAGCCCCAAATGTTTAGAGGTCATTTGCTGGAAAAAAAAGAATTATTCTCAGCTTCTTTCAGTCCTGGCTATCTGAATATTCATTGAAAATAAAAGGTCTTTTTCCGGATTTTAGGGGTGGGATGGATTCAAGATATTCTATTTCTATCTCCGCATCTTCCCCCAAAAGTTGACGAAAACCATCTAGGATTATTCCTTCATCTTGAACAGGTGAAAGTACAACCAATTTTATTAAATACCTGGTTTGCTCTTTTTGGATGAACTGGAATTGTATAATGCATTTTAATTGGTCCTCAATTTTTCGCATCCTTACCCGAATGGCAAATGGGTGGACATTTTTTCCTTTAGTATTATATATTTTTTCAACTATTCGGCCTTCTATATAACTTAATACCGGTGTTTTTAAGTGACAACTACATTTCTCTGCTACCATCGCGAGATCGCCAGTATCATACCGGATAAGGGGAAGAGCGTGTGAGAAAAAGTCAGTTACTATAACCCGCCCGTTTTCTCCAGGTTGGACCGGTTCATCGCTGTCAATTGCCAATATTTCAACCAAGTATGAAGAGGTGTTGACGTGGAAGAAGTCTTTTGGGCATTGATGCGCCAGCACCCCTGATTCAAGGGTGGAATAACGACTTAATACCGGGCAACCGAAAACTTCTTCAAAAAGGACCCTTTCTTCAGGAAAAAGGGTTTCAGAAGTGGTAATTATTCCATCCAGAGAAAAATCTTCAGGGTGGTAGCCACTGAACTTGCAAAAATTAGCTATTGGAGACAGAACCGAAGGGTAACCAAAAATAAATTCTATTCTGTTTTTTTTAAGAATTTCAGTTTTTTCTTGGATCCAGCCCTGGCTCAAAAAAGTTGGGTTCATAATTATTTCATTCTGAAGGAACTGCTTGAATTTGCTTTTATGGACACTGGTTTTAAAGAGAGCATGCGGGGTTCCAATTTCAAAGCCAGCCCAACTATTATAGTAAATTATTTCTGCTAACCTACGTTTAATCTTTTCTTTTGTTAAATAAAAGGTCATTGGGGTTCCATAAGAGCCGCTGGTTTTAGATTTAACCAGCTGGGAGGGGCGAAAAGAAGAGGAGAAAAAATCGGCATAGTTTTTCCTGATGGTTGTCTTTTGCAGAACTGGAAAATCGCTTAAATCCTGGAAATCCGAATAATTTTTATAATACGGGGTGGTTGAACAGGCGTGCTCAAGAAGGCTTTTTAATCTATCTTGTGATTTTTCCAGGGAATAGGGTAGGTTTTGGAAATGGCGTTCTATTTCTTCGATATGTTTTATTACCTGTTTTCCCTTTAATCTATCCAGCGCATTGAACCCCCATCTTCTAATAAATGCTGATTTCATTTTAGGTCCTCCAGGATTTTTCTTAAAACATTCTTTTAGAGGTATTCTCTTCTTTAATGTTTTTTCCTTTCCGGGTTTTAAACATAAATCAAGCTCATCCGGCTAGATGATTGAAATAATCATTTGTCCAGGACAGAAATTGAATGAGAGGTGAGAACCATGAAAATACCTATGGCGAAACCAGATATTACCAATAGAGAAATTGAAGCAGTGGTTGATGTTATGAAAGGCGATATCCTGAGTATAGGACCGAAGATACAAGAATTTGAAGAAGCCATCTGTGATTATATAGGGGTAAAAAATGCAGTTGGTGTTAATAGTGGAACGAGTGCCCTGCATTTGCTGGTAAAGGCCCTGGGAATTGAAGAAGGTGATGAGGTGATTACGACCCCCTTTAGCTTTATTGCTTCCAGCAATTGTTTGTTATTTGAAAAAGCAAAACCGGTTTTTGTTGATATTGAGGTTAAAACTCTTGGAATGGACCTGGATAAGGTAGAAGAAAAAATTAATGATAAGACCAAAGGAATTTTAACCGTTGATGTTTTTGGGCAGCCTTTTAATATGGAACAAACAATGGAAATTGCTCGGAAATATAATTTGAATGTAATTGATGATTCCTGTGAAGCTATAGGGGGGGAATGGAGAGGTATAAAAACAGGTGCTTTCACCCATTCTACTTTTGCGTTTTATCCAAACAAGCAAATTACGACAGCTGAGGGTGGTATGGTCGTAACTGATGATAATGGAATTGCCCAGCTCTGCCGTAGTATGCGCAGCCAGGGACGCTCTGTAACTGGTCCCTGGTTTTACCATGAGCGTTTGGGTTTTAATTATAGAATGAGTGAACTCCATGCAGCACTGGGTCTCGTTCAGCTCTCTCGTTTGGATCAAATATTATCCCGGAGGGAAGAAGTAGCCCGAGAATATAATAAACGGTTAAAAAAGATCGAAGGTGTTAAAGTTCCGTATATAGCGCCGGAGGTAACCCGGATGAGCTGGTTTGTTTATGTAGTTCGCCTGGACAAGAAAATCAAGCGGGATGGAGTAATTGATTACCTGAAAAACCAAGGGATCCAATCTAAAGCTTATTTTTCTCCCATTCATCTTCAGCCTTTTTATAGGGAGAAATTTGGCTATAGAAGGGGTGACTTCCCCGTATGTGAAGAAGCAGGAGATACTGTTTTAGCACTACCTTTTTTTAATATAATAACGAAAGAAGAAATAGATTATGTCTGTGATTTTTTGGAAAAAGCTATAGAAATATATGGGTAGTTAACAATTTTTATTTTCAACACCGTTATACGATATAAAGGTAGTTGAAAAAAGGGGGGTTTAAAGGGAATGGCCAAGGTTAGCATAATAGTCCCCTGTTTTAACACCGAGAAGTACCTGCCCGCCTGCATTGATTCCATAATTAATCAGTCCCTGAAAGATATTGAAATCATTTTAATTAATGATGGCTCCTCCGATAGCAGTGGAAACATTATTGATTTTTATGCCCAAAAGGATAACCGGATTATTGCTCCTCACCAGAATAATAGGGGGATCAGTGATGCAAAAAATAAAGGGTTAGAAATTGCTACCGCTCCCTACGTGCTTTTCGTAGATTCAGATGACTATATAGATAAAGAAATGGTGCAAGCGCTCTATCAGCGGGCTGAAAATTCTTTTGCTGATTTGGTTGTCTGCAATATAATTAAAGAATTAGAGGATGGTTCAATTTTTGATATACTTGACCTCGAGGAAAAAGAACTTGAAATGAAAGAAATTGGACTGACAAATTTTTATTCTAACTATGCAACGAGCAGAAAATTAGGCCTGTATAATTGTAATAAACTTTATTATAGGGAAATTATTTTGGAGTATAACTTAAGGTTTTCAAATTCAATTTATTTTGGGGAGGATGCCCTATTCAATCTGTGCTACTATTTGCATATCAACAAAATAGCTATAACCCAAAAATCTTATTACCATTACAGGCAGAGAGCGGGGTCTATAGTTAACTCCATTCAAACCGACAAAATCCTCCAATCTGCTAACCGATTTGAAATTTTTATGCATTACGCCCTTTATTATCAACAGGATCAATTATTAGCAGAAAATTTCCCCTGCCTTTTTTCCCGTTTTTTACAGGGTGGTATAATCAATAGTATTGATAATTCGGTACCACCAAAAGAGTTGTATAAACAGATGGAGGAAGTAGGTGATAAAAGGTTTTTCTTTCCCCTGATGAAAAAAATGGTCGAAATGCAACTAAGGAAAAATAACCTTCCGGCAAATCAAGAGCTGAGATCCATAAAAAAAAGATTTAAGAATGGTTTATTTGCCATTCTTTCTCTGGCAAAAATGTACCGCACTCTGATCTTTCTCTCTCGTGCCTGGAGAAGATACCGCCAAATAAAGATATTTGGCGCCCAAAAACCTAAAAAACTTTTCCCAAATTAATTCTCTAGCTTATCCGGAACAAAAAGAATATGAAAAATCCACACCATCAGTATTTACCACAAAATCATTGATACAGTTTGGCGCCTATAATTTGCTCAGGCTTCTTTGCAAGGGAAAGAACTGCTGAAAGGTGGTCCGTATTTTCAGCTCAAAAACAAATTAAGAGAAAGAGGCAAAAATATCCTGGAACACAAAAAACAATTGAATGAGGCTTACACCTTATAGGAACAACTGCGAGTCCTATGGGATAATGCAACTATGCCTTCGGCTTAACCAATGGGGTAGCATGGAAATAGAAACATATATTCCGGAATAAAAGAAATTTGCAAATAGCCTTGAAAAACATAACTTGACTATCAAGTTACCTCCGGAACTCCTTGGCCTCGAACTATTGTTCTAATATAATTAGACCAATAAGAACTTTAGTTTGGGAGGCGGGGATTTTGGTTCAACAAAAATAGCTCAACTGGTTGGAGTTTTAGCAGAAACTTTCTACAGAAGAATCATGCCGACAGCATTTGTTTGAAAGCTGCTGGCCAGATGGAATTTGGTCAGCAGGTGTGGCTATACCAGCTGGATTTGTTTGAAGAGGAACAACAATTGGGTGAATTAGTGGAATCGGGAGCCTATTTTAGGGTTGTCCCTCAATTGGTATTATTTGGCCTGTTAAAAGCGAGTTCATTAATGATATGAGGCCTTTTTCCAGATTTTAGGGGTGGAATGGAATCAGGATATTCTATTTCTATCTCCGCATCTACCCCCAATAGTTGACGAAAACCATCTCGGATTATTTCTTCATCTTGAACAGGGGAAAGAACGACCAGTTTAATTAAATACCTGGACGGTTGTTTTTGAATAAACTGGAATTGGATTATGCATCTTAAAATATCCTCTATTTTTCTCATTGCTATCAAAATGGCCAAATGATAGACTTTGTTTCCAATTGTGTCATAAATTTTTTCAACTATTCGGCCTTCTATATGACTTAATATCAGTGTTTTTTCCTGACAACTACATTTCTCTGCTACAATCGCAAGATCGCCGGTATCATAGCGGATTAGAGGAAGAGCTTGGGAGTAAAGATCGGTTACGATTACCCGGCCTGTTTCTCCGGGTCTAACCGGTTGATCTCTGTCAATAGACAATATTTCAACATAATAAGAAGAAGTATTGACGTGGAAGGAGCCTTTTTGACATTGATGGGCTAGCACCCCTGATTCAAGTGTGGAATAACGGCTTAACACTAAGCAGCCAAAGACTTTTTCTAATAATATCTTTTCTTCAGGAAAAAGGGTTTCCGAGATGGTAATTATTCCCTCCAGAGAAAAATCTTCAGGATTGTCTCCCCTCAAATGGCAAAACTTTGCTATTGAAGTTAAAGCTGAAGTGTAACCAACCATATATTTTATTTTCTTTTTTTTAAGGATTTCGGCTTTTTCTTTTATCCAGTTCTGGTCTAAATTTTTTGGGTTCATAATTATTTCATTTTGTAAAAACTTCTTTAACTTGCTTTTTTTGTTGTTCGCTGTAATAAACAAATGGGGGGCTCCTATATCAAACCCTGCCCACCTATTAAAAAAAATTATTTCTGCTAACCTACGGTTAATTTTTTCTTTTGTTAAATAAAAGGTCATAGGCATCCCATAAGAGCCGCTGGTTTGAGTTTTTGCAAGCTGGGAAAGACGAAAAAAAGAGGATAAAAAATCATCATAGTTTTTCCTAATTGTTGTCTTTTGTAAAACAGGGAAATCCCTTAAATTCTGGAAATCAGAATAATTATTAAAGTAGCGAGTGGTTGAACAGGCGTGGACAAGAAGGTTTTTAAGTTTTTCTTGTGATTTTTCCAGAGCCCAGGGAAGGTTTTGGAAATGGTTTTCTATATCTTCAATATGTTTTGTTACTGGCATTCCTTTGACCCTATCCAAGGTATTGAAACCCCATCTTCTAATATATGCTGATTTCATCTTAGGACCTCCAGGGATTTCCTTTAAAACGTTCTTTTAGAGATATTCTATTCTTTAATGAGTTTTCCTTTCCGGGTTTAAAACATAAACCAAATCCTCTAATAGCTTAACTCAACAAAAAAAGCGCCAAGAACAAAAGCAATCAGAGGGCTGGGGGTATTTTTATTATCCGATCTGTATACTATAGTTTTTATTTGTCTTTCTTACTGAAAAATGTTTTTTAATTGGGTATAATAACCTATAGGGTGTGGGGGCATGCTATCTGGGAACTATGGGGTAAGAAATGAAAGGGTAATTAGAAACAATTGGATGGTGGAGAAGTTTGGACAGGTAATTGAACAGTTGCTTCCCTGGCCCGACAATTATCCGGACGAGTGAAAAGGGCCTTTGAAGAAAGTAATAGCACATTCGGCTAAAGTTAAAAATGTGAGCTCTATTTGACGCTTACTTTTTATGATTTTTGACTTAAAAGCTACGCAATGGTATTCTAATGCCAGCTATATAAAGAGGAGATCCTTCCAGATGATAACACTGAATAAAACCCTTACAACGGGGTTTATACTGTCCACTATTAACTACCCTTTGATTACTAGATAGAAAGGCTCTTAGCTTTCCTTGCGGGGTTTATTGCGAGACTATTTAGTTCCCAGCTTGGTCACAGCATCTATAGTAGCCAGGGATGAGCTGAAAAAAACAAGAAGTACTGCATACGGCAAACATAATATTCTTGGCTAAATTAATAAACTGAGTGATGTTGAGCTAATATATGATTAGGTGAGCGGCTGGCGGAAGGTTGTTTCTTTTCTGAATCAAAGGAGCGATTAATCTAAGCTTAAGAAAATCTCTTAAATGTATATAGACAATATTTGAAGAGGTGGTAGGGTGAGAATACTTTATTTGCACCAATATTTTGCGGTACCCAAATTAGGAGGCGGGATTAGATCTTTTGAATTTGCAAGAAGATTTGCTAGAAATGGACACAGTGTAGACTTAATAACAGCATATTCGAGAGTTTACGATTATTTTAAGAAGAAAACCCTGAAAATTGATGGGTTTAATGTACATTTTGTTTCAGGAAGGTATTCTAGTAAAATGAGTTTTAAGGTTAGAAAAATAGCATTCTTAAAGTTTGCTTTAGCTTCAACAATAAAGGGCTGGAAAATTGGAAAGCCTGATATCATTTATGCTACCTCTACTCCATTAACGGTTTCAATTCCAGCAATTATTTTGAGCAAGTTGTTTAAGGTCCCTTATGTTTTTGAAGTAAGGGATTTATGGCCTGAAGCTCCAATTCAAATGGGGGTAATTAAAAGCAAATATTTGATAAAATTTTTAAAATGGATAGAGAGAAAAAGTTATGATTATGCCGAACATATTATTGCTTTATCACCAGGAATTGTTGAAGGTATTATAAATTGTGGGATAGAAAAGGAAAAGATAACAATGGTTCCGAATTCAAGTGATATAGAATATTTTGGAATGGTACAGGAAAAAAAAGAAAAAATAAAGGAAAAATTTAACCTTAAAGCTCCAAAAATTTTTCTTTATGTTGGGGCATTTAATATGGCTAATGGGGTGGATATAATTTTAGAGGCAGCGGTGAAACTTGAAAAAATTGGCTATAAGGACATTCACTTTGTTTTAGCAGGAGATGGGGTAAAGCTAAAAGAACTAAAAGGATATGCCCAAGAAAACGCTCTTAAAAATGTAACCTTTATTGGAAGGATAAATAAGGAAGACGCTGCAAAACTTTATTTTATCTCATGCGGTTCTTTTGTGATATTTGACGATGTGCCTATATTAAAAACCAATTCTCCCAATAAATTTTTTGATAGTTTGGCTGCAGGGAAACCTGTAATTACAAATATGGATGGGTGGATTAGAAGTTTAGTGGAGGAAAACCAAGCAGGATATTTTTTCCCAAAGAGGGACACGAATGCATTGTTAGATCGAATTATTAGCCTTTGTGAATTAGAAAAATCCAAAGAAATGGGACAGAATGCTTTTAATTTAGCAAAAGAACAGTTCGATAGGGATAAAGCTGCAAACAAAATTGAAAATATTCTTAGTACTCTCCTTGATAAGAGGATAGGGAGTTAAGTTTGTAATAACTAAGAAAGTGCAAAGAAGCGTGGGAAAAAAATGAAAAGCTTTTATCACTACAACGCAAACCTAAAAAAATTTACCTACAGCTTCCGGAATTTTCTCAGAACCCCGGGTTTTCCAAAACCATTGCGAAGTCTAAAAAACATCAGGTATAATTATTTATCGCAGTTATCATTTTAATATCCCCCATGAATTAACCCAAAAAAGGCAATTTAAAACCACACCTTTCATCATGGGAAATAAAGGAAGGGGTGGTGTGTAGGGAGTTTATCCTCTTTTTCTCAACACTGCATTACCTCCAGAACCTTTTTGCGGTGGGCAAAACGGGCTTCTTCTGCTCTCCTGAAATGGTGGAAAACTACATCGACTCTTCAGGCAATGGTGTTAAAATCTCCTTTTACCGGTATATGGGGGTTTAAAAAGTTAGTTATGTTTGCGAGACGTGTAACTACAGCAAAGATATATTCAAATATTTTGGGGGTTCATCGAGTTTCAACTTTTTCAATACAGCTTTTTGTTCTGGGCTAAGGGGATTAGTCTGCAAAACTTCACCCTTGTTGGTCCGGTGGGTACCTGCGGTTAAAGTCTGAAATTCCTGCTTTAATTTCCCCCAGGTCTTATCAACACTGTTTTCAGCTGTTCTGATCAGTAATACAGCTAACCAGCACAACAGAACATGGGCTCTGATACGATCAGGCAAACGATGATAAACAGGCCTGATGTCAATAGTGTGCTTTAGGTCTAAAAATACCCTTTTTACATCGTTCAACTGCTTGTAGCCCATAACCCCATCTTCTGCTGATAGGGTGTCATCAGAAGTAGATATGAGGAACTTGCCCTCAAACCTTTCTTCATCTTTGATTTTGCCTTTGTCCAACCTTAATTTGCCAGTACTGGTCTGCCTTATA
>Ga0207421_10007429_pt1 | contig 11660 bp, 12 predicted proteins | sample SodLakKL_010_SED_4_FD_187542 | JGI IMG/M metagenome (GOLD analysis project Ga0207421, IMG submission 187542) | Alkaline sediment microbial communities from Lake Tanatar, Kulunda Steppe, Russia - 8KL_010_SED (SPAdes) (version 2) | ecosystem: Environmental > Aquatic > Non-marine Saline and... | reverse complement strand
GCGACGTCGATCCGCGACCATCGTCGGCCGGGTGGTGCTACGGACCGGAGCCACCACGCGAACGAAGGTCCCCTGATGAGGCTCTGCACGATCCTGCATGATGGCCGGGAGTTCGGCGCGGTCGTTCGACCGGACGGTCGACTCGTGGCGATCACCCATGTGGCGCCGGAGCTGCCCGCCGAGCTCCAGGGACTGCTCGAACTCGGCCTCACGGACGAGGTACGACAGCGCCTGGTCCGCCTGGCGAACGATGCGACGGGCGACGACGTCCTGCAGCGATCTGCGGTCTCGTTCGCCCCGCTCTACCGCCATCCACGCAAGATCTGGGGGATCGGGTTGAACTACCGCGCGCACGCCGATGACCTCGGCGCGCCGTATCCGACGGAGCCCGCATCGTTCATGAAGGGCGACCACACGATCATCGGTCCGGACGAGGACATCGTGCTCCCGCCGCAGAGCGAGCGGGTCACCGCCGAGGCCGAGCTGGGGTTGATCATCGGCCGCCACTGCCGCAACGTCGGGGAGGATGACGCGCTCTCCTACGTCGCTGGTGTGTGCCCGGTCCTGGACCAGACGGCCGAGGACATCCTCGGTCGCAACCCCCGGTTCCTGACCCGATCCAAGAACTTCCCGACCTTCTTCTCCTTCGGTCCGGAGCTGGTCACGATGGACGAGGTCCTGGAACGGTTCGCGTCGATCGACGACATCGTGGTGTCGACCGAACACAACGGTGCGCTCCATCGTCAGAACGTCGTGTCGGACATGACCTTCCGACCCGCGCAGCTGGTGAGCTTCCACAGCCAGGTCATGCCGCTGTACCCGGGCGACATCATCTCGACCGGGACCCCCGGCGCCGTGGTGATCGAGGACGGCGATCGCGCGACGTGCCGCATCGATGGCATCGGCACCCTGCACAACCCCGTGGTCCGGCCGGGAGGTGGGCGATGACCGTTCCGGCACCCCTCACTCGCGGCGTCTGGGGCATCCTCGCCACCCCCTTCCACGGTCCCGACCGCGCGGTCGATACCGGATCCTTCGCCCGGCAGATCGAGCTCTACCAGCGGATCGGCGCCACCGGCGTGGTCGCGCTCGGGGTCTTCGGGGAGGCCGCCAAGCTCAACGCGGATGAGCAGGGCGCCATCGTCCGGACCGCGGTCGCCACAGCCGGCGACCTGCCCGTGGTCGTCGGACTCGCCGGGTTGTCGACGGCACCGGTCCTCGCCCAGGCGCGGGCGGCCGCGGACGCCGCCGACGGGAGGCTGGCCGGGTTGATGGTGCAGATCAACGACGCCGACCCGGGCGTCGTCACCTCCCACCTCACCGCCGTGCACGACGCGACCGGGCTGGGGATCGTCGCCCAGGACTACCCCGCGACCAGCGGTGTGCGGATCACCACCTCGGCGCTGTTGGAGGTCGTCACGGCAACCCCGTCCACCGTCGCGATCAAGGCGGAGTCGCCACCCACGTCGGTGGCCATCGCGGAGCTGGTGGCGGGCGCGGATGTGCCGGCGTTCGGAGGGCTCGGTGGCGTCGGGCTGATCGACGAACTGACCGCCGGCGCGGCCGGCGCGATGACCGGGTTCTCCCATCCGGAGGGCCTGGTGGCGGCGATCGATGCCTACCGGTCCGGTGGCTTCACCGCGGCCAGGGCCGCCTTCGCCCCGTGGCTGCCGATCGCCAACTTCGAGGCCCAGGCAGGGATCCAGCTGGCCCTGCGCAAGGAGATCCTGCGGCGGCGCGGGATCATCGACGACGCATCGATCCGCCACCCGGGTCGGGAGCTACCGGGCTCGCTCGCAGCCCTGCTGGACCAGCACCTCGTCGCTGCCGCTGAACTGCTGGCTGGCGGCGGCTGACCGGGCCGGAAGCGACGAACCGTCAGTCCGTCTGGCCGCTGACCGGGTTCGGTGGCAGCCCGACCTTGGCCCGCCACCGCTGCTCGACGTCGATGTAGGAGCGGAACCCCGTCCGCAGCACCTGATCGAAGGTCTCGTCGGCCTGGGTCAGGATCAGCCCGAGCAGCTCGTCCAGCGACTGCTCGTCCAACGCGGCTCGCGGGATCCGACCGACCAGCACGAGGTCCCCTTCGTCGTCGAGCGCGAAGTGCACCGGCAACGGCCGCTGGTTGCGCTGCAGCAGGATCCGGTAGACCTCCTCGTGCCCCTCGTCCGGCACCCCGGCCAGCAGCGAGGTCACGGTCAGCGACCGGTCGCCGAGTTCGAGCAGCACCGGGATGGTGCGCTTGTGCTCGCCTTCGAGCATCGTCATCCAGCGGCCCGGTGCGACCTCCGCGACGGGCAGATCCGTCTGCTCCAGGGTCGTGGCGATCAGCTCACGGTGCGGGTCCCGGTCGGGGGCGCCCTGCGCTGCGTCCGTCATGCGCCCACCGCCACGGCATCGTCGGGCGCGCGCCGCGTGTCGGCCGCCACCTCGGTGTAGATGTTGACCAGGCGGTCGACGGTCCGCTCCCAGGACGAGCGGCGTCCGGTCGTCACGCCCGCCTGCGACGTCGCAGCGGCGAACGCAGGGTCGTCGAGGTAGCGCAGCACGGCCGCGGCATGGTGAACCGGATCGTGGCCGGGAACCAGGGTGCCGCCGTCGCCGACGACGGCTTCGAGGCCCGCGACCGCAGCGGCGACGACGGGCACGCCGCAGGCCTGCGCCTCCAACGCCACCAGCCCGAAGGTCTCGCTCCGGGACGGTGCGAGCACCACGTCTGCAGCGTGATAACGCTCGACCAGATCACGCTGGTCGACGGCCGGTTCGATCGTGACGGCATCGGCCACGCCGAGCGAGCAGGCGAGGTCCCGCAGATGCTGCGGACCCATCGAGCCGGCACCGTTCCCGGAGGTTCCCCCGATGATGCGCAACCGGGTCGTCGGCCGGGACCGACGCACCTCGGCCAGGGTGCGCACAGCGATATCCGGTCCCTTCAGGGGTTGCAGGCGACCGACGAACAGCAGTTCCGGAGCACGGTCCGCCGATGGCACGAACTCGCGGGGACGGAACAGATCGAGATCGACGCCGGCCGGTACGACGGTGAGGCGCTGCCCGGAGATGCCGTAGGAACGGTGCAGGAGACGGGCCTCCCCGCAGGTCAGGACCAGCAGCCGGTCGGCCTCCGTGGCCACGCGTTGTTCGGCCACCAGCCGCAGCGCCGGCTCCGGAACGTCCCCCGGGGCGAGCGTGGAGTTCTTGAGCAGACCGAGGGTGTGGAAGGTCTGGACCATCGGTGTGCCCCACCGCTGCGCGACGCGCCGCCCGACCCACCCGGACAGCCAGTAGTGCGCATGCAGGACGTCGTGCGTGCCGGCCGACGGATGCCGTTGCAGGCCGAGGACGAAGGCGCACAGCAGGTTGGCGACCTCACTCTTCGGCAGCGGCCGCTTCGGTCCGGCCTCGACGTGGTGGACCTGCACGCCTTCGGCGAGCGCGACGGTCTCCGGCAGCTCCGGGTCCTCCCACCGCGTGAAGATGTCGACGTGGATGCCGCGCGCCGCGAGCCGCGTGGCGGTCTCACGGACGTAGACGTTCAGGCCGCCGCCGTCGCCGGTGCCTGGCTGGGCCAGCGGGGAGGTGTGGACGCTGATCAGCCCCACGCGGGAGACCGTCCCGGGGGGTGGTGGTTGGACCTGCGGGTGGACGTGCACCTCAGCCTCGCGCGATCATCAGACGTTCCAGGCGCCGATCGGTGGCGCCGAACCGGTACTTGTAGGGCTCGTCACCGCGCAACAGGTCGAAGACGTGGCAGCCCTCGCCGGCCGCCTCCTCGATCAACAGGTTGATGATCACCATGCCCGGTGCCAGCGACTGCATCGCCGGGTCGAACGAGGAGTTGTACAACCCCCACTGCCCGTTCCGAACCAGCGACACGGTGGTCGCCGCCGGCAGTCCACCGACCTGCAGCCGATGCACCCGCAGGGTGCGGTCATCGACGAACTCCCGCGCCAGGGCGCGGAACCAGGCGTGGATGTCCGTGCGTCCGAAGAACCCCGCCTTGTCCGGGAACGATTCGGCGGCTTCGTCGAGGAAGTCGTCCATCGCGGCCTCGGTCTCGTCGGCCGGCACCTCGACGAGTTCGAGTTCACCGGCGTCCCGGGCCAGCTTGCGCGTCTTGCGGTTGAGTTCCTGGCGCATCCGGCCGGGCAGCCGTGACTGGTAGGCCTCGTAACCGCCCCGCAGGTCGATGCGCGGACAGACGTCCTCGATATCGTCATCGAGGATCGCGAGTCCGTGCGCGTCGGCGGCCCGACGGAACGCATCGCCCCAGCCTGCATCCTCGGCCAGCCCGCCGGCGACCAGTTCGTCCCAGTCCACGTCAGCGGCGAGGTTGCGTAGATAGGCGTCGGCGACGTCGGTGCGGTCCTCCGGGCGACTGACGGGGCCGAGGTAGTCGGTGACCTCCGTGCCGCCCATGAAGCGCCGCAGCTCCTGCGGCCCGGTCGCGCTGCCCTCGAGGTCGTTGGTGTCCGCGATCACGCCGATCAGGCGTCTGTCCGCATGCACGGTGTGGACCCGGATCGGGGACCGCTGTCCGAGCACCTCGCGCCACAGGCTCAGGAAGCGCGGACCGTGGAACACGGTCGCCGTCGGATCCTCGTCGAGCAGCAGTTCCCATTCGGTGCGCGCGGCGCCCTCGGGCATCCCGTCATGTGTGCGCAGCTCGATCACGACCGACCTCCGATGGGGCACGTCGCGAACCCCGGATCTCACGGTGATACCGCCGGGCCATCCGCGAGCCGACGGTGAGGCGATGGTACTCAGCGCAACGAACCGTGGCGCCACCGGCCAACGGGCGGACCTGTGACGCAACGACCGGCTGGCTCAGACGGCGCCGTCGTCGTCCTCGGCTTCGAGGCCGGCAGCCTGGACATCGGCGTCGCCGACGTCCCCGGTCCGCACGACGTCGAGCAGCCCCCGGCGCTTCCCGCCGCTGTCCTGCCGGAACTCCGACAGGGCCTTGAACGAGCGGTACATCTCCAACAGGGCCTGGCGCTGCGCTTCGCTCAGGTGCGGGTCGCGGGCCACGACGCTCTGGAGGTCCTCACCGGGCGCACGTTCCTCGAGGATGCCGGCCTTGACGTAGAGGGTCTCGCTGGAGATCTCGAGCGCCTTGGCGATGGCCTGCAGGATCTCGGCGCTCGGCTTGCGTAAGCCACGTTCGATCTGGGACAGGTAGGGGTTGCTGACCCCGGCGATCTTCGCGAGCTTGCGCAGGGACAGTCGCGCGGACTCGCGCTGATCACGGATGTAGGCGCCGAGTTCGTCGATCGCCCCGTGGCCGCTGCCCGTCCGTGACGTGGGTGCCGCCTCGTCGGAGGAACCCGTGGTCCCCGACGGGGTATCGTCCACGTGCTCACTGTCGCTCACGACCTGCCTCCAGGTGCTCATCTTCGCAAGCACCACCGTAGCAGCGCCGTCGGCCGCGACCGTCGCGTCAGCCCGCGCGGGCGGCGAATCCCCGGACACTTGCAGCTGACCGGACCTGACCGACCGGGCGGCCACCACCGGTCGGCGCGGGGGCGGACCACACCCCGGGTGCCACCAGGCCGAGGGCCTGCAACGCACCGACCGCCGCCGTCGCCGCACCGCGAGCAGAACCGTCCACGATCTTGATGGCGATCCCAACCGGGTCCCCGGACGCATCGACCGCGCCGGCCCCGAACACGCCTTCAGCTCCTGGTTTGGCGACGATCCCCTTCTCCAGCAGTGCCGACTCCGCGCGTCCCTCACCACCGACGAGCCCGGGGTGGGCGAACCCTGCGGCACGGATGCGACCGCCCTGATCGTCGGCCGCCAGCATGGCGAAGCCGCGGGCGAGACCGGCAAGCGGCACCTGGACCGCTGGCGCACCACACCCGTCGACGGCCAGACCCTGCACGGGACCGATGTGTTCGTCGGTGGACGCCAGGATCCGCCGCTGTAGCGGCCCGTCCGGATCGAGCAGGTCATCACCGGAGACGCCGAGGGTGCGGCCCGCCAGGGCGAACAACGCGTGCTTCCCGGAACAGTCCCGGCGAACACGCGTGGCCGTGCCACTCGGATCGTGTTCCCCGACCGCCACCGGGCAGGTCAACGCATCATCGGATGTCCCCGATCGTGCCAGCAGTCGTCGAACCGCCTCGAGGTGGCGTGGCTCCGCGCGGTGCGACGACCACGCCACGGCGATCTCGTCGTCGCCGAGGTCGCGGCCCAGATCACCCAGGAGCTGCAGACAGGCCAGCGCCTGGAAGGGCTTGGCCGCCGACCGGACCAGGGTCGGTCGCTCGGGATCACCGAGTGCGGCGCGCACCTGTCCGCCCGGACCCGTGACCACGAGGTGCCCCATGTGGACCGACTCGACGATCTCGTCTCCGGTGCGCAGGTCACGACGGGTCACCTCAACCAACTCGACCCCGGTCACGGCATCGTCACCGGGGACCCGCTTTGTTCGTGTCCCTGCACGAGGTCGATCCACGCCCGCGCCTGCCCGATGCCGCATGTTCGACCCTGACGCGCAGGTCGTCCGCCCCGCCCGTCGCCACCGTCAGGCGCTCCCGGTCGGATCGCCAGCTCGTGCACCCCGGATGAGCTCCAGCAGTTCCAACGGGCTGAAGGGCTTGGTGAGGTAGGCGTCGCACCCGGCAGCCGCCCCGAGCGCCCGGCCCTCATCGGTGTCCCGACCCGTCAACAGGATGACCGGCAGACCCGCGGTCCGCGGGTCGGATCTCAGGCGACGACAGACCTCCAGCCCATCCGGATCGGGCAGACCGACGTCACAGACGACCAGGTCGACCGCACCGTCGGCAGCGATCCGCAGAGCGGCTTCACCGTCGGACGCGGGGATCACATCCAGGTCCTCGAGGTGGAGCGCGGTGGTCAGCACCTCGAGCAGCGTCGGGTCGTCGTCGACGAGCAACACCCGCTGGCGGGTGTCCGCATCGCCCGACGCCATCAGCGCTCAGCCAAGAGGTCGCCGATGGCTGCACGCCCGTCCTTGTACCGGGCGGCGAGCTCGGAGCGAAGGGCGTCGATCCGCACGAACAGCTGCTGGCGGATCTCCGACAGCTCGTGCTCGTGATCGGTCAGGCGGTCGATGAACGCCTGCAACGTCTCGACGGTGCGGCCTTCGAGTTCCTCGAGTGCCGAGGCGTCGAGCACCGCATCGAGCCGTTCGGTGTACCCGTCGATCCCCTCGGGGACCCGCAGTCGCGTGGCGCGGGCACCCAGTTGGTCGCGGTGACCGGCCGCGCCATCGGACAGGACACTGGAGAGTCGAACCAACAGGTCAGCGGCCTCCGGACTGCCGTCATCGGTGCGTCGGATGAGTTCAGCACGCAGGATGTCCAGTCGGCCCTGGAGCAGCCGACGGACGTAGGAGACCGCTTCCTCCTCAGCCTGTGCGTCGGCTCGACGGGCCCGGATCTCGTCGGTGGACAGGGTGTCGAGGCCGTCGACGAAGTCGTCGGCCAGAACCCGTTTGAGCCGCTCCTGTGACACGTGGCCCTCCATGCCTGTCCCGCCGCCTCTCCCGCTCGCGGTCACGTGGCCGCACCCGAGAGTGATGGGGCAGCTGAGCCTACTGCACTACGATGCCCGCATGCGTGGTGACCTCGTGGAGAAGACGGCAGCCGATGTGTGCCGGGAACTCGCGGCGTCGGAGGCGTCGGGAGTCCTTGCCATCGAGGGTCCCGACGGTCCGGGCCGCGTGGTGTTCGCCGCTGGGCGCATCATCGCTGCCGTGTCGCCGGCACCCCGTGCGCGGCTCGGCGACCGGCTCGTCGGCGCCGGCGAACTGGACCCCGACGACCTCGCCAGTGCCCTGCGGTCACAGGATGAGAGCGGACAGAACCCTCGCCTCGGCGCGCTCCTCGTCGAACGGGGACTGGTCCGTCCGGATGCGGTCCGCGTCTTCGTCCAGGAGCAGGTGCTCGACGCGCTGTTCGAGATCATCCGGTGGCGCTACGGGGCCTTCATGTTCACCGCCGACGACGGCAGCGGCTCGACCGGTATCCCCCTGTCCCTGATCGTCGACGACGCCCTGGTCGAGGTCGCCCGCCGCCAGCAGGAATGGCAGCAGCTGTCGCGCGTGATCCCCGACCTGGAAGCGATCCCGAACTTCCGGCAGGGCGCGGCGAGCGCATCCGCTTCGCTGGAGCCCGACGAGTTCGCGGTCCTGGCGAGTGTCGACGGTGAACGCAGTATCCGGTCGCTGGCCTCCGACCTCGGCTACGGCGAGTTCGAGGCGGCGCGCATCGTCTACGGGCTGTCACTGCTCGGCGTCGTCGACGTCCGTCTGCCGCGGGACGCGATCGGCGCGGCCCTCGAGGACGCCCTCGCCTTCGGCCCCACCGACCGGGACGAGTCCCCCGAGGACCACCCGAGCGATGCCGGCGACGCTCCGGACGACGACGAGCGATCCTCGGCCCAGGTGTACGACATCGGCGCCTCCGACGAGCCCGACGTCTGGGTCTCCCACCCGGATGACGACCCGACCCCCGACGTCGGCCCCGCGGCCCCGCCGCCACGTCCAGCTGCATCGACAGCCATGCCCGACTTCTTCGCCACCCCCCCGTCCGGTCCACGAACGACGCAGCAACCCCCGCGCGATGCCGACGGGGACAGCGACCCGCCGGGTGATGACGGCACGACGCTCGACATCACGTTCGACGTTCCCGAGCCCTCTCCGGACACCCACCGGCAGCGGCCTGAGCCCCCCGAGGTCTCCCCCGCGGACGCGTTCAGCCAGTTCTACGCCGACGATGCCCGCGATGCCGGCCCTCCGCGGGGGGCGACCGAGGGCACGACTGACACAGCTGCAGGCCGCGGGGGGGCTGGCGACCCCGACGACGGAGCCACCATCGGTGAGGAAGCAGACCCCGAGGGTGTTCCACCGCCACCAGCACCGCAGCGAGGTGACGACAAGGACGTCTCGGAGTTCATGCGTGAGCTCAGCCGTCTCTACCTGGACCAGCCGGGCAAGGACTCACCGAGTCGCCCGAAGCCCCCCAAGGCGGATCCACCCGCACCGTCGAAGGACCAGGACTCCGGCAAGAAGAAGCGCCGCGGGCTGTTCGGCCGCGGCTGACGCGCCATCAGACCCGAGGCTGCGTGCCAGGCCAGGTTCGGTGTCAGGTCGGGTACTCGGACGTGTCAGCCGGACCGGGGTAACGCTCCCGCGCCTCCTGGATGGTCTGCAGGGCATCCTCGCGCGGCAGCCAGCCACGCACCTCGACGAGCTTCTGCTCGAGGTCCTTGTAGATGCCGAAGAAGTGGCCGATCTCGTCCAGGAGATGGTCGGGAACGTCGCCGAGGAACCGCAGGTTGCGCCACCGTGGGTCGTGGTCGGCGACGGTGAGGATCTTCTCGTCCCGGCCCTTGTCGTCACTCATGTCCAGCATGCCGAGCACGCGAGCGTTGATGGTGCACCCGGGGAAGGACGGTTCACCGAGGATCACGATCGCGTCGAGGTGGTCACCGTCCAGAGCGAGCGTCTGGGGGATGAAGCCGTAGTCCCCCGGGTACCGCACGGCGGTGAACAGCATCCGGTCCAGCACGAAGGTCTGCCGTTCGAAGTCCCACTCGTACTTGTTGCGCGATCCCATCGGGACCTCGATGAAGACCTCGAGCCTCTCGTCGCTCATCGGTGATCCTTCCTGGTTGGCGGCGCCGGTACGGGACACCGACGCCCCAGAACCTATCGTTGGCGGCCGACGAGCGTGTCGGCCAGGCCGGGTCATCGGTCCGACGCCTGACCACACGCGTGCCGCAGCCACTCCGCAGCCACCCGCCGCGGTAGACACCGGCGGTAGCCACCCGCCGCAACCAAGGAGACGATCATGCTCGACGTCGGCCAGCCAGCCCCTGCCTTCACCCTGCCGGACCAGAACGGCACCGAGGTCACCCTGTTCGATCTGCGCGGCGCACCCGTCGTCGTCTACTTCTACCCCAAGGACGACACACCGGGCTGCACCACCCAGGCCTGCGCCGTCCGTGACCAGTGGCAGGAGTTCGAGGAGGCCGGCGCCACGGTCCTCGGGATCTCGCCGGACGACGTCGACAGCCACGCGAGGTTCGCCGCGAAGTACGACCTCCCCCACCGCCTGCTCGCGGACCCCGACCGTCAGGCGATCGACGCCTACGGGGCGTGGGGTGTGAAGAAGATGTACGGCCGGGAGTACGAAGGCGTGATCCGTTCGACGGTCCTCATCGACGCGGCCGGGAACGTCGCCGAGGTGTGGCCGAAGGTCCAACCGAAGGCGCACGCCGACAAGGTGTTGCATGCCATCGCCGCGCTCGACGACTGACGTCTGCGCTGCTCACGGACTGCGCGATGGCTGACGGCGCTGTGAACGGGCCGCACGGCGCCGTCCACTCCCAGGCGTCAGTCGCTGCTGCGATCGCGGGCAGGCGACTGCTCAGGTCCGAAACGGCGGATCCCCAGGACGATCCAGAACACCAGCAACACCGAGGTGCCGACCAACACCGGGACCGGTCCCAGCTGCGCGATCAGGGGAACGGACGCGGCGGTGAACAGCCCACCGCCGACGACCGGCTCGAACAGCAGCTGCTTGTAGCCGAACGCCTCCAGCCCGCCGGACCGGTTGGGCGGGTCGGCGATGCGCATCAGCAGCAGGCCCGTGACCGTCATCCCCATCGACTGCCCGAAGTCACCGAGCCCTCGTTCGTAGGCGTACTCGGGGACGATCCGCGGCGCGAGCACCAGGAACGCGCCGACGTTCCACGTGATCCCCGCGATCAGCAGGACCAGGAACGCACCGATGTTGTCACCGATCGCCGCGAGCGAGAGGGTGCCGAGCGCCGCCACGATGATCAGGTCGAGCGCTGCCCCGGAGATGCGGTTGATCAGGTGCCGATCGACCAGCGCCGCCCGGTCCGTCCGGTCGAGGACGAGCTGCAGGATGACCCCGCCCAGCATCGCCATCGGGAACAACGGCAGGTGGACCAACAGCTCGAGGCCGTCGTCGCCGCCCCACGTCGCGACCTCGACCACCTCCAACCCCTGCAGGATCAGCCAACCGAGGGCGATCGCCACCGCCACGAAGCCGAAGTGGATCGACAGCGGATCGGTCGACTTGGCCGTCGCGTCGTCCCGGCCCTCCCGGTCGTCGAGGTCATCGAGGTCGTCCTCGGTCGCCTGCCGGGCGGTGTCGACCGGGTCACCGGACTCGTCCAGGGCGATCCGTCCCGTGCGCACACCCCAGTTGACGATCACGGTGCCGATCAGCACGCCGGCGATCAGCCCACCGGTGGCCAGGCCGAGGGCGAGGTCGGTGCCCTCAGAGAAACCGAACTCGTCGAAGGTGTCGGACAGTCCCGCGGCGGTGCCGTGGCCACCCTCGAAGCCGATCTCGATCAGGGCGCCGGCCACCGGGTCCATCCCGAAGACCGGCGAGAGCACCAGCAGCCCGAGCGAGATGCCGAGCACGTACTGACCCCAGGCGATCGACTGCCCGAGCGCGACCTGCGGGCCAGCGACCTCCCAGATGTCGCGTATCCCGGGGATCCGCTTGCCGATGAACAGCGCCGCGAACACCACGCTGATCAGCAGGACGGGCAGCTCCTCCCAGACGCTGATCACCGCGTCCGGCAGCAGCCCGCCCTCCAGCCAGTCCGGACCGCCGGTCAGATCGATGATCCGACCGAGCCCCTGCGGACCG
>Ga0207421_10007428_pt1 | contig 11661 bp, 9 predicted proteins | sample SodLakKL_010_SED_4_FD_187542 | JGI IMG/M metagenome (GOLD analysis project Ga0207421, IMG submission 187542) | Alkaline sediment microbial communities from Lake Tanatar, Kulunda Steppe, Russia - 8KL_010_SED (SPAdes) (version 2) | ecosystem: Environmental > Aquatic > Non-marine Saline and... | reverse complement strand
GCTCCCGGGCACCGTCGAGCTCCCGACGCCCGAGGGTGGCGAAGCGCCGTGGCGCGGCCGCTACCGCACCGACCGGTTGGTGGACCACCTCGGTGTCCAGGCCACCCGCACGTTCGACGACGCCATGGCCGAGATCGCCGAGTCGTGGCGCGACGGCGCTCCCGACGAGCCCTGATCGTGCGAACCACGTCACACCCAGCCGCTGCCCCGTTCGCCCTCCCCGACCTGTGAGGTCGCCATGAACATGACCATGCCCCCCGCCATGGCGAGCTCCCGGCGTGCCGTCCCGGCGCGCCTGACCGACGACCAGCGCGAACGGCTCCGCTTCCTGCTCGACGACCCGGACACCTGGGTCCTGCGGCCGGCCTGGGAGCGGTTCCTGCTCCAGGGCGACCACGCCACACTGGTGGCCACCGACGAGCTCAGTGCGGATCACCGCACGGCCGCACTGGCCTGGTTGCGTCAGCAGCGTCACGCGCTGCACCGGGCCCTGGAAGGCGATGCGGTGGCACCCGACGGGTGGCTCGAGCAACTGCCCCTCGTCGCGCGTCTCCTCGCCCTCGACGCCGGCGAGTGGCCGCAGACAGGCTGAGTGGTCCCCTCCTCGGGCTCAGCGTCGGGCTCAGCGTTGCGGGTCGAGCTGGTCGTTGATGCCGCGCAAGGCACCGAGCCAGCGGTCGATGTCCGTGGCCTTGTGCCGGAGGTGGTCCGCCACCTCGGGATGCGGCAGGATCAGGAAGCGACCGTCCGCGATGCCGGCCATCACCTCGGCCGCGACGTCGTCGGGTTGGAGCACCTTGCCGGCCAACCGCACGACCTGCTCGGCGATCGATCCGCCGGCGGAGCGCAACAGGTCGGTCTCGACGCCCTGTGGACACAGCGCACCGACCTGGATGCCGCGCGAGCCGTAGGTGACCGACAGCCACTCGGCGAACGCGACCGCGGCGTGCTTGGTCACCGCGTAGGGCGCGTCGCCGAGCATGGTCAGCAGTCCGGCCGCCGAGCAGGTGTGCACGAAGGCACCGCCACCACGCTCGAGCATGGACGGCAACAGCGCCCGGGCCGCATGCACGTGGGCGAGCACGTTGATGTCCCAGGACCGCTGCCACATCATCGCGTCGGCGTCGATCCCCGCGTTGGTGCCGACCCCGGCGTTCGAGACCATGATGTCGACCGGGCCGAACGCGGCCTCGGCCGCGTGGATCATCGCCTCGATCTCGTCCTGCTCGGCCACGTCGACCCGCCGGCCGACGGCGGGCGTGCCGGCGGCAGCCAGCTCGCCGGCCACCGCCGCGACGGCGGTCTCGTCGAGGTCGGCCAGCAGGATCCCGGCAGCGCCCTCGGCGGCGAGGCGGCGCGAGATCGCGGCACCGATGCCGTTCGCGCCGCCGGTGACGATCGCGACCGTTCCTTCGATCTGCACGCTTCCTCGTCGTTCGGCGGTCCCGAACGGTAGTGGGCCCGCACGCGGGGAGCCGCACCGGCGCCCACCTCCGCGGGGCGAGGCCGCGCCGCGAGCCCCCTCATGCCAGCGGGAACAGCACCGCGATCGTCCAGGCGAGGAAGCCTGCCGTGCCGATCCCGGCCGCCCACGGACGCTGCACCGGCGACCAGACGATCATCGTCAGACCGATCAGGACCGGTAGCAACGGCAGCACCAGGATCACGAACCCGAGCCCGGCAACGACGTTGGCCGCCGCACCCAGGGCGAGCAGCAGCACCCCGGAAACCGCGGCCCACCACCCGAAGGCCCTCACGCCCCGTCGTTGTTGCACGGCCGCGCCGAGGGTGACCGTCCAGGGCAACAGCGCCGCCCCGAACAGCGGGATGTAGAGCACGCGGCGTGGGATCGGGAACCAGGGCAGCCACACCCGGGACGCCAGCGCACCGAACGCCACCACCAGCACCAACAGCACCACCACGCCCCACACCAGGTCGCGACCATCGGGCGGCCCGGGTCGTGGCCCCGACCGCGACCACACCCCACCGGCCAACGCGAACCAGACGACCAACGTCGGTCCCACCGACATCCCGGCGACCGTGCCGAGCTCCGCGAACGCCCCGACGACCGCGAGCCCCGTGGTGGCCACGATCCCTCCCGCCAGCAGGCCCAGCAGCGGACGACCCCGCGGGTCCGTCCGTGCTTCTCCGCCGACGAGCAGGGGAACCACGGCGCGCCACACCATCACCACACCGACGAGTCCCGTGGCCCACCACCACATCGACCACACGGTGTCGGGGAGGGTCGAGTCCACGCGACCGAGCACCTCATCGAGCCACCGGGCCGCCGCGCGATGCGCGGTCGTGCTGAACAGGATCGATACGTGCTCGACGGCCGGCACGATGTGCAGCTCGCGTGCGGCGCCGAGGTCCATCGCGACGGCGCGGTCCGGGGAGGTGCCACCGGCACGCTCCAGCAACGACTCCGCGTTGGCCACGAACCGTGGCTCCAACTCGCCGACGAGCAGGAGCAGGTTGGGTGGCGAGGTGGCGGTCACCGCGGCATCGGTCGGGGACACCGCGACCACCGCCCGGACCCGGTCCGGCGCCGTCAGTGCCGCCTCGAGCACCGCGCCCGATCCCAGCGAGTGACCGAGCAGCGCCACCTGATCCGCGTCCACCTCGTCGCGCCCGGAGAGCACGTCCAGGGCGGTCAGCACATCGGCCGCGACCGGTCGCGCCTCGGTGTCGAGGGGGGTGCGGTTCGCTCCGTGACCGGCCAGGTCGGGGAGCGCGACCGCGTAGCCGGCAGCGCTCAGACCGAGCGCGAAGGAACGCATCAACTCGCGCGACCCGGAGAAGCCGTGGGTGACGACCACACCCGGGGCCGGGCCGACCGTCTCCGGGAACAGCAACGTGATCGGCACACCGTCACGTTCGAGCTCGACCTCGGTCAAGCCATCCGTCGACTGACCGACCTGCCACCACGCGGCGATCACCAGCAGCACCCCGACGATGCTCACCCCGCGCCGGACCGGACCGAACCGCAGTGGCCGATCCAGGTCGAGCCCGGTCACGCCAGGGCGTCCAACTGCGCCACCTGGGTATCGGTCAGGGTCACCTGGCTGGCCGCGACGTTCTCCTCGAGGTGCGGGATCGACGAGGTGCCCGGGATCGGCAACATCACCGGGGATCGGTGCAGCAGCCAGGCGAGCGCGAGCTGGGCGGGGGTCGCGCCGGTCTCGGCCGCGAGGTCGTCGAGCGGACCGCCCGCCCGGGCCAGCTCGCCGGTGGCGACGGGGAACCACGGCATGAACCCGATACCGGCCTCCGTGCACGCCTCCAGCACCGCCTCGGAGCGCCGGTCGAGCAGGTTGTACCGGTTCTGGACGCTGACCACCTCGAGGTGTTCACGGGCGTGGGCCAGGGCGTCGGCGTCCACCTCGGACAGGCCGATGTGGCGGATCTTGCCCTCGTCCCTGAGCGCTTCGAGTTCCGCGAACTGGTCCTCGGCGGGGACCTCCGGGTCGATGCGGTGGAGCTGGAACAGATCGATCGTCTCCACCCCCAGTCGACGCAGGCTCATCTCGCACGCGAAGCGCAGGTAGGCGGGACGTCCGAGGGTGTGCCACTCCCCCGGGCCGGTGCGGATCAACCCGGCCTTGGTCGCGATGGCGACCCCGTCGTAGGGGTCGCTGCCGCCGGTGTGCAGCGCCTCGCGGATCAGCTCCTCGCTGACGAACGGGCCGTAGCTGTCGGCCGTGTCGATCAGGTCGACGCCGAGCTCCACGGTGCGCCGCACCAACGCGATGGCACCCTCACGGTCGTCGGGTTCCCCCCAGATGCCCTCCCCGGTGATGCGCATGGCGCCGAAACCCATCCGCGTGACGGTCAGATCACCGCCGAGGTCGAAGGTTCCGGCGGCTGCGGCAGGTCGATCGGTGTCGCTGCTCATGGTGGGTCATCCTCGGTCGGACTGGTGGGTCGAGCGCCCGGGGCGGGCGGCGCGGCGCCTCAGCGCTCGGTGGTGCACTGCAACGCGAGCAAGGCCTCGGTGAGCTCGGGCGGCGCCTTGATCGGGCGGCCGCTGTCATCGGTGATGGCCGAGCGGACCTCGTTGGTGGCGATCAGCGTCTCGCCCCGATGGATCTCCTGCAACCAGGTCGCCGACGCCCGCTTCAACGCGCCGAGCTGGCTGCGGACCTCCAAGCGGTCGCCGGCGAGCGCGGGCGCCCGGAACCTCACGTGCGCCTCGACCACCAACAGGTGGAAGCCCAACTCGCGCAGCCGCGGCAACCCGAATCCGATGGCGTCCAACAGGTCGATACGGGCGACCTCGAAGTAGTTGAGGTAGACGCCGTGGTTGACGTGGCCGTAGGGGTCGAGCTCGTAGAACCGTACGTCGATGGTGGTGGGTGCCACGCTCGCTCCTCGCTCGTGACCCGGCAGGCTAATGCGCAGCTCGCCTGCGAGCGCCTCCGGCCTCGGCGACGGCACATCTACGCTGCACATCCGGCGGCTACGGCCGCTCCTCCGAATGTTCCCGGCGATCCGGCGATCCGTATGCGCGAGCAGGTTCAGCTCATCACCTACGTCGACCGGCTCGCCGGTGACCTCACGGGTCTGCGCGAGCTGCTGCAGGGCCCCCTGAGAGGCTTGTTCGGCGGGGTGCACGCGTTGCCGTTCTTCGATCCCATCGACGGCTCCGATGCCGGCTTCGACCCCATCGACCACACCGCCGTCGACCCGCGACTGGGGTCCTGGTCGGACGTCGAGGCACTCGGCAACGAGACCCCGCTGATGGCCGACCTGATCGTCAATCACGTCTCCGCCGACTCACCGCAGTTCCAGGACTTCCTCGCCCACGGCGACGAGTCCGACTACGCGGGCATGTTCCTCACGCTGGACCACGTCTTCCCCGATGGCGCCACCGAGGCGCTGCTCACCGAGCTCTACCGGCCCCGCCCGGGCCTACCGTTGACCCCGTACGTGATGGGCGACCGGTCCCGACGCATCCTGTGGACCACCTTCACCCCCCACCAGATCGACATCGACGTCCGCCACCCCGCCGGGGCGGCCTACCTCGCGTCGATCCTCGACCGCTTCGGTGACCACCGCATCCACTCGGTGCGCCTCGACGCGATCGGCTACGCGATCAAGACTGCGGGCACCTCCTCGTTCATGACCGAGCAGACGTTCGCCTTCATCGACGAGCTGACCGAGCAGGCGCGGGCCCGGGGCATCGAGGTGCTCGTCGAGGTCCACAGCTACTGGAAGCGTCAGGTCGAGATCGCCGAACGGGTCGACTACGTCTACGACTTCGCGCTGCCACCCCTGGTCCTGCACGCGCTGTACACCGGCAACGCCGAACGCCTCCGGCACTGGTTCGGCATGCGCCCCCGCAACGCCGTGACGGTGCTCGACACCCACGACGGGATCGGCGTGATCGACGCAGGCCCGGACACCACCGATCCCGACAACCCCGGGCTGCTCGACGCCGACGAGATCGACGCGCTGGTCGAGGGCATCCACGAGGCCAGCCTCGGCAGCTCCCGGCGGGCCACCGGCACCGCCGCCTCCAACGTCGACATCTACCAGGTGAACTGCACCTTCTTCGATGCGCTCGGTGCGGACGAGAACGCCTACCTGATCGCCCGACTGCTCCAGATGTGGCTACCGGGCGTGCCCCAGGTCTACTACGTCGGACTGCTGGCCGGGCACAACGACGTCGAGCTCCTGGACTCGACCGGCGTCGGACGCGACATCAACCGCCACCACTACACCCGTGACGAGGTCGAGGTCGCGCTCCAGCGCCCGGTGGTCCGACGACTGGCCGCACTGCTCCGGTTGCGCAACACCCACCCGGCGTTCGGGGGCGAGTGGGAACTCGGGGAGGAGGGTCGGAACGCGGGCGGCATCACGATGAGCTGGCGACACGACACCGAGGTGGCCGCGGTCACCGTCGACCTGCGGGCCAGGACCTACGAGGTGACGATCACCGTGGACGGCGAGCAGCGCGCCGTGGTCGACCTCGCGGACCTGCCGGCCTGAAGCACGAACACGCTCCAGCGTCGGGCGGACCGGGTCGTCGGACGACCGAACCGGCCCCGGCCTACCGGCACCCGCGGGGCCGGCCGCACCCGGTCAGGGCGCCAGGGCGTAGAAGGCGATCGCGCCCGCGGCGGCGACGTTGACCGAGTCCACGCCGTGATGCATCGGGATGCGGGCACGCACCTGCGCCCCGCTCAACGCGTCGTCGCTCAGCCCCGGACCCTCCGCGCCGAGTAGCACGGCGACGCGCTGATCGGCTGCCACCGCGAGGTCCCGGAGGTCGATGGCATCGGCGTCCGGGGTGAGCGCGACGGTCACGAACCCGGCGTCGCGGAGGGCGGCGAAGCCCTCGTCGAGGCTGTCGAGGTGGCCGTGGGGGACGTGGAGCACGTGCCCCATCGACACGCGCACGCTGCGGCGGTAGAGCGGATCCGCGCAACCCGGTCCGAGCAACAGCCCGTCGATGCCGAGCCCGCGGGCGGAGCGGAACAACGTGCCGAGGTTCTCGTGGTCGTTGAGTCCCTCCAGGACCGCGATGCGCCGCGCTCCGGCGAGCACCTCGGTGACGCCCGGCGCCGGCAGACGCCCGCCGCAGGCGATCACGCCCTGGTGCAGCTTGAAGCGCACGACCTCGAAGAGCAGCTCACGCGTGACCACGTAGACGGGGGCACCGACCGCGGCCACTCGCCCGACGAGGTCCTCCAGCGCCTCCAGCCGTTCCTCGGCGATCAGCAGGGACCGCACCGGGTAGGGCGAGTCGATCAGCGCCCGGACGGGGTTGGGTCCCTCGGCCACGAGCACGCCCTGCCGGTGTTCGTAGCGCTTGCGCAGGGCGGCGTCGGTCAACGCCGCGTAATCGCCCAGGCGAACGTCGTCGGCATCGGTGATGGCGACGAGCGCGGTGGTGTCGGGAGGGGCGGTGTCGGGAGGGGTGTCGGTCATGGGCGCAGTCTGCCCTACCCGGCGCCGATCACCCACCGGCGCACACCCCCGCTGGCAGCGCACGCGTGGCGGGGTCGACGCACAGCGTCAGCGACCTGGTAACGTTCTACCCACGCGGTGCCCGACGCCGCGGAACACGTGCACCGACCGCCGGACCGCCAGCCCACCCCCAACGCGCGGGGAGGGAGCGGCACCGACCGGGCCTGGTGCGGATGATCAGGCCGCGATCTCGGTCGCGCCGCTCTCCTCCGATGCGTGTTCACCACGCACCGATCTCCCACGCGCCGCGCCGGCACAGCCGCCGACCTCTGCGCGCAAGCGATCCGTGCACGCGCACGCGAACCCTCGACGTGCGTGCACCGACCATGCCCGCGCGCCACGAGTGTCCGACGCGATCCACGCGACGGACCGGCCCGGGCGGACAGAGACCACTTCGTGACCAGTACGACCGCTCCCGACGCGCGCACCAACGCCGACGCGTCCTCCACCAGCTTCCTCGACCTCAATGTCTCCGAGGCGATGGTCCGCAAGCTCGACGCGCTGGGCATCACCAGCCCGTTCCCGATCCAGGTGGCCACCCTGCCCGACGCCATGGCGGGCCGTGACGTCTCCGGACGTGCGCCGACCGGCTCGGGCAAGACCCTCGCCTTCAGCCTGCCGATCGCGACCCACGTCGAGCGTGGCAAGCCGGGCCGGCCGCGCGCGCTGATCCTGGTGCCGACCCGCGAGCTCGCCTCGCAGGTCCGTGACACCCTGGTCCCGCTCGCCGAGCAGCGTCAACGACGCGTCATGACCATCTACGGCGGGACCAACATCCGCACCGACCAGCAGCGTCTGCGCAAGGGCGCCGACATCGTGGTCGCCACCCCCGGCCGGCTGGCCGACCTGATCCAGCGCCGTGACATCAACCTGGGCGATGTCGACCTGGTCGTGATCGACGAGGCCGACCGCATGGCCGACATGGGGTTCCTGCCCGAGGTCAAGCGCCTGCTCGACGCCACCTCGCCCGACCGTCAGACCCTGCTGTTCTCGGCGACCCTCGACGGTGACGTCGACGTGCTCGTCAAGCGCTACCAGAAGGACCCGGTCCGCCACGAGGTCCACACCCCCGAGGAAGAGGTCGGCGACGTGCGCCATGTCTTCTTCGCGGCCGAGCGCGGCGAGCGTCGCAAGCTGACCGGCAAGGTCGTGCGCGACCGCGGACAGGCGATCGTGTTCACGCGCACCAAGCACGGTGCGGACCGGCTGGCCAAGCAGCTCGCCCAGGACGGGATCAAGACCGCCGCGATCCATGGCAACCGTTCGCAGGGCCAGCGCGAACGCGCCCTCGCGGGCTTCCACAGCGGCTCGGTGCACGCGCTGATCGCGACCGACGTCGCGGCGCGCGGCATCCACGTCGACAACGTCGCCGTGGTCGTGCACCACGACCTGCCCGCCACCGACAAGGACTACGTCCACCGTTCCGGTCGTACCGGTCGCGCCGGGGCCACGGGCCTGGTGGTGACGTTCGTCGCGGCGGAACAGTTCAAGGACCTCGACGACATCCAGCGCTCGCTCGAGATGCCGCGTGGCGTGCATGCCACCGACATGGCCGTGCTCGACGAGTCCGTCATCCCCTCCCCGACCCTTCCGGCCGGGATCCGCGAGGACCGCGGTTCACGCCCGGGCGGCGGCAAGGGCGGCGGCGGCAAGGGCAACGGCGGCAAGGGCAACGGCGGCCAGGGCAACGGCCCGCGCAACGGCAACCGTTCGCGCGGCGGCGGTGGGGGCGGTCAGTCGCGTTCGTCGAACAACGGCGGCAACCGGGGCAAGGGCGGCGCCCGAACCACCCGCGGATCCGGTAACCAGGGTTCGGCCCAGCGCGCCGGCCGCTGAGCCGAGCCCACCTGAGCGGGTCACCGCCGATCCCTCACCGTGGCGAGGGATCGGCGTGACATGCCAACACGTACATCGCGTGGCTCCAGGTCAGCGGCACCACCCACCGTGGCTCACCGGTGACCTCGTCGACCTGCTCCGGGAGCAGGTGGGTCGGGGTGCACACGCGTCGCGCGTACTCGATGCCGTCCGCCGGCACGGCGGCGCCGACCGGGCGCCGGGCCAGGCCGAGCCACAGCCGTGCGAGCACCCACGGGTTGCCCCCGATGTAGTCGTCACCGACGTAGCGGCGCAGCCCGTCGTCGGCGGAGGTCAGGGCGCTCGTGACCGCCTCGATGGTCGCGGCCATCCGCGGCTCGTCGGCGGTCATCACCCCGAAGGGATAGACCAGGCCCAGCAACGACACGTCGACGGTGGCATCGACCGGATCGACGGACACGACCGGTGCCGACGGGTGCGCGGCGATCAGCTCGTAGGCCGCCGAGGGTGGTGTGCCCGTATCGTCGCCGCGCGCAACCTCGATGGACCGCAGATAACGATCGTGCTCCGGGCTCCACAGGTGCTCGTCGATACCGGCCCGGACGCGCTGCGAGGCGGCCACCCATGCCGCTGCTCGTTCCGGTGCGTGCCGGGCGGCCATGCTCGCGGCCGCCCGGAGCCCGGCACAGGTGCTGGCCGCCGTGTAGGCGTGCATCCCCATCCGCGTCTCCCACAGCTCCAGCGACGGGGCCGGCAGGCCGGTCGCCGGGTCCAGCATGCGCACGAGCGCGTCGGCTCCCGCGGCGGCGGACGGCCAGAGCTCGTCGTCCAGCGACCGGTCGCCGAGGGTCCGCCACGCCCGTTCGTAGGCGACGATCACCGCTCCCGTCTCGTCGAGTTGGATCCCCCACGAGGGCGCCAGCGTCCCATCGGTCCAGTGACGCTGCAGCCAGAGTCCGTCCCGTCCCTGCGCCCTGGCCAGCCAACGCAGACCCGGGACCGCGAGATCGTCGCGTCCGCAGGCGAGGTAGGCGAGGAGCACGAACGCCGCATCCCGCGGCCACACGAACCCGTACCCGCCGCTGCGTTCGAACGCGCGATCACTCTGCTCCGGCCCCGCGATGATGCCACCCGTTGCCCGATCGGTCAGCGCCGAGAACACCAGCTGGGACCGCCGCTCCACACGAGCGGCATCGCCGTCGACCAGTGGCGGGGAGGGCCGTTGCAAGGTGGCGGCATCGACACGACGCCGTTCCGCGACCAGCGCCCCGGCCCCTCGGACCAGCGCCGAGGTCGCACGCTCCACGGCCGTCGCATGTTCGTGCGCGAAGGCGATGGCGACGGTGGTCGTCGCGTGGACCGTCGTGGCGAGCAGCGCACCGTCCACCTCGCCGTGCACGATCCCGGCGCCGGGCAACAGGTCCTGCGCCAGGTCGAGCTCACTTGCATCACCGTCCTGGCGACGACCGACCCCGGCGGTGGTGGAGACGTCCATCGCCACGGCCATGACCTGATCCCGTCGGTGGAACACCAGCACGCCGCTGGGTGGATCCACGTAGGCGCCCCCCGCCTGCAACCTCCCGGTCAGCTGTGGCCGGACGAACACCCCCAGCCGCCCCGCTCCCTGCACCTGACGGACGAGGACCGGGGCGTCGGACGCGACCACGTCGGTGATCACCACCGGGTCATCGAGATGTTCGACCGACAGCGTGGTCTCCAGAACGTCGGTGTCGACGCGGTAGCGCTGGCGGATCGCCCACGACTCGTCGAGCCAGTGGTGGGTGCCATCGACACGCAGCCCCAGCCGGGCCTCGGCCAGGTTCGGATCGATGTCGAGATGCGGCCAACAGCACTGTTCGAGTTCCCCGCGGGCGGAGAAGGTGGCGAGCAGACGGCCATCGCCGAGGATCGCGGTCGGCCACGGCTGGCGGCGAGCCACCGGCGCGACGTCGGCATCGGTGTCGGCATCGGCGTCGGCGCCCGACGCCGGGCTACGACGGTTCAACCCTTCACCGCGCCCTGGATCAGCCCGGAGGCGATGTAGCGCTGCAGGAACAGGAACAGCACCACGATCGGCGCCCCCGCCAGCAGCGCCCCGGCGGCGAACGGACCCCATCGGGCGCCGTAGTCCTCGGCGATGAAGCGGAACAGCCCCACCGCGAGCGTGAACTGCTGTTCGTCGGTCAGCAGGACGCTCTGGACGATGAAGTCGTTGATCGCCACGATGAACGACAACAACGTGACCACGGCCAGGATCGGGGCGGCCAGGGGCAGGACCATGGTGAAGAAGACCTGCACGTGGCTGGCACCGTCGACCTTGGCCGATTCGTCGAGGTCGCGTGGCACCGTGTCGAAGAACCCCTTCATCAGCCACGTGTTCAAGCCCAGCGCACCCCCGAGGTAGATCGCGATCAGCCCGGCGAGGCTGTTGAGCCCGATCGTCGGGAAGTACCGCGCGATCGAGATCATCAGCAGGTACAGCGCGATGATCGCGAGGAACTGGGGCAGCATCTGCAGGATCAGCAAGCCCAGCATGCTCACCCGGCGACCGGTGAACCGCATCCGGCTGTAGACGTACGCGGCCAGGGCGCACAGGAACGTCGACCCGATCGCGGTCACGCCCGCCACGATCATCGAGTTCGCGAACCACCGCCAGAACGGCGTCGCGAACAGCACGTCGAAGTTCACGGTGCTGACCGGATCGGGGATGAGTTGTTGCCCGGCGATGCTGCCGGTCGGGTTGAACGCCGCGGACGCGACCCACACGGCGGGGAACAACGCGAAGAACAGCGCCCCGGCGACCACGAGGTAGCGCCACCCCACCTGGCGGAACCAGCGGATGGCCCGCTGCGGGGCCGGTCGGCTCGGCGGGGC
>Ga0207421_10007426_pt1 | contig 11662 bp, 7 predicted proteins | sample SodLakKL_010_SED_4_FD_187542 | JGI IMG/M metagenome (GOLD analysis project Ga0207421, IMG submission 187542) | Alkaline sediment microbial communities from Lake Tanatar, Kulunda Steppe, Russia - 8KL_010_SED (SPAdes) (version 2) | ecosystem: Environmental > Aquatic > Non-marine Saline and... | reverse complement strand
CACCCCGCTTCCCTCCACGCTTCAGACCGCGTTCGACCGTCTATTGAGTAACGACCCGGTCGCTGCGACCGACGCATTCTATCAACGCAGCAAGGCTTCCAACTATATCAAAACGGCCCGCATCGCCAAGAATGATTTTTTCACCGTCGATTCATCTTACGGGCCCATGGAAATCACCATCAACCTCTCCAAACCGGAAAAAGATCCAAAAGCCATCGCGGCTGCGCAAAAAAGCGGTCCCCTTTATCCCAAGTGTTTTTTGTGCAAGGAAAATGTCGGCTATTACGGCCGGGCGGACCACCCCGGACGTTCGAATCATCGTGCGGTCAAAGTGCCGATCAACAATGAACCGTTCTTTTTGCAGTTTTCCCCGTATGTCTATTACAACGAGCATGCGATCGTGTTCCACGAATCGCATATTCCCATGGACGTATCGGAAAAAACCTTCAAACGCCTTTTCGATTTCGTGGACATGTTTCCCCATTACTTCCTTGGATCGAATGCCGGTCTGCCCATTGTGGGCGGTTCCATCTTGTCGCACGAACATTACCAGGGCGGCAACGCCATGTTCCCGCTGGACAAGGCGGAGGCGTTCGAAACGCTTACTATGGATGATGTCACGGTCGAACTGCTTAAGTGGCCTTTGAGCGTCATCCGCATGAGCGCATCGGATCGAGCGTCACTCATTGAAAAAGCGGAGCGTCTCCGGCAATATTTCAAAACCTATGAAAACAAGGCGCTCGGCATCATCCCTTATACGGAAGAAACACCCCATAACGCGATTACGCCGATTTTAAGAAAGATGGAAAACAAATATGTGCTTTCCATCGCCCTGAGGAACAATCGTACCGATGCGCATTATCCCGATGGCATCTTTCATCCGCATCCTGAGAAGCATCACATCAAAAAAGAGAACATCGGCCTGATCGAGGTGATGGGCCTCGCGATTCTACCGGGCAGACTGCAGGACGACCTGATCAGGATCAAAGACTATCTCGAAGGAGACAAAACGGATCTGGACGGCCTTGAGGCATATGAACCTTGGATTCGATCTCTTGATGTCCCGGAATCGGAAGAAACACTTTCTTATCTTAAAAGCCAGGCCGGAAAGGTCTTTGTGAGCGGGCTTGAGGATTGCGGGGTCTTCAAACAGGATGACACCGGGCGAGCGGCATTCTCACAATTTTTGAAAGGGTGGATACAATGCGAATCACAGAAACAAAAAAAACAATAGCCGGCAAGACGGTGAAAGAAATAACCGTTGAAACGGACCATTATGTGCTGGAACTCCTTAGTCTGGGCGCATCCATAAAATCACTCAGGACACCGGATTCCGAAGGGGTTTTCGAGAATATCACACTCAGTTATGACGATGAGTCCGACTATGTGTTGAACCCGAAATTCCTCGGTGCGACGGTCGGTCCGTATGCGGGACGCATCCATCCGCCCAAAGTCGAGCTGAACCAGACGACGTATGAACTTGAGGCGAATTTCATGAATCACGCAAACCTTCATAGCGGATCGGATAACATCACTCGCCACAACTTTGATGTGACGATCGAAGAAGACCGTATCCGTTTCACCACGTCACAACGCGAGCGAACTTCCCGTTTTCCGGGAGACATGACCTTCGAAGTGCTCTACATTTGCAATAAACGCGGTTTCGATGTGCGTTTTACCGTCAATACAACCAACGATGCGCTCGCCAATCTCACCAACCACACCCATTTCAACCTGAGCGGCGATGCCAAGCGGAGTGTCATGGACCATACGCTTGAAATTCCAGCCAACCAATATCTCGACCTTGATGAAATGTTTATCGGAAAACGGATTGAAGATGTCGATGGCACCCCTTTTGATTTCAGGGTGGAAAAACCCATTCACAAAGGGGTCAACCCGCTTAAATCAAGTCCCCAAAAAGGCATTGACCATCCCTTCATTCTTGATGGGGACACCGTCACCCTCAAAGATTATGAAAGCGGTCGTTACCTTCAGGTAAAAACCGATTATGACGCCATGGTCGTTTATTCGAACAACCTGCCAAGCGACCGCCCGCTCGAGGGCGGCAAGCCGGACACCGATCACTTGGCGGTGTGTCTGGAGGCCCAGCATGTCCCCAACGACATTCATATGACGAATGATGCACCAAGCATCATTCGCGACGGTGAGAAGAAAACCAACACCATTGCCTACCGCTTTGGAACATTGCCTTTATAAAGACGGTAAAAAGTGGTAAAATTGTTCCAAAGGAAGGTGGTAAACCATGGCGACGATCAAGGAAATAGCCAAAAAAGCGGACACGTCGATCAGCACCGTATCCCGTGTGTTGAATTTTGACGAATCACTCAGGGTGAGCGATGAAAAACGTGAACTCATCCTCAAGATCGCCGAGGAGCTCCAATACGACGTCAAATCAAAACGAAAACGGAAATCGAGCTATAAAATCGGTGTGGTAAGCATGTATACCACACATGAGGAACTCGATGACCCTTTCTATCTTTCCATCCGGCTCGGCGTTGAAAAAAAACTTAACGGAAACGACATCGACCTGATCATCGTACACGACTCCGAATCGGGATTTGACTATTCGAGACTCAAAGGTGTCGATGGCATTGTCGCGATCGGACACTTCACACACACCGAGATCAAAAGGTTCGTCTCCATCACGCCGCATGTTGCGTTCGTCAACTCCGATCCGGATCCTAGTAAGTACGATTCGCTTTTGTTCGACGGAGAAAGTGCGGTCCGCCAGGTCACCGACCATCTTTTTGACCTGGGCCACCGCAAGATCGGGTTCATCGGTGTCCAGTCGGTCAGGCAGAAGAAGGCTATCGACCTCAAGGAAAACCGCTATGAACTCGTCAGCAAATACTTCGGTGAAAAAGGCATTTATGATGAACGGTTCATCTATCACGGCGGCAAGACCTACAAGGACGGCTATGAGATCATGAAGGCCATCATCGACAAAGACGACATGCCGACCGCATTCTTCGTAGGAAACGACTCGATGTGCATCGGCGCCCTGACCGCCCTTTATCAAGCGGGCATACGCGTTCCTGAACACATCAGCATCATCGGCTACAACGACATCACCAACGCCGAGTTCGCCCAGCCCCCATTGACCACCGTGCGTATCCATACAGAACTCATGGGAGAAAAAGCGCTTGAAATGGTGTTAGACCGGATCAAGGGACGTGATGTCCCGCTTAAAATCATCTCTCCGACCCGACTGATCGAACGAAACTCAACCGCAAAAGCGAATGGAAAAACATCATAGAATGTTTTTCCATTTTATTTCTCACGAAAAGGCTTACGTGTTTAGGGCCTTAATAAAGCGAGATGCCATCAATGAAACGTATGATTAAGGTATGTTAATGCTTTCATGAACGGTTGACTACGTGAAAAAACAATGGTAAAATACAGGTAAAATAATATAAAAATTTTACCAAGGAGGAACACAGTGAAAAAAATAACACTTTTGACTCTAACATTATTGTTCGCTTTGACCATTGCAGCATGTCGAGGCGAAGAAGATCAGGACCCGCCTGTTTTTGAAGGCGTGGAAGACACACAGATTCTTCAAGGCGAGAGTTTTGACCCCATGGAAGGTGTCAGTGCTTACGATTATGACGGCAATGACATCACAGAGGATATCGAGGTTGATGGAAGTGTCAACTCGGATATTCTCGGTGAGCACAATGTGACCTACTCCGTGACGGACGATCTTGGTCAGACAAGCACGGAAAACCGCTACATCACGGTTGTGTTTGAGACGGATGAACCGCATGAAGTTTACAACGGGGACTTTTCCCTTGGCACCGGCGGCTGGTCGTTCGACCAACCGGGCGGAGAAGCTGACTGGGACGTTGTGGATGAAATCCTCAATGTTTCGATTGACTCTCCCGGAAACGAATGGTGGCAACTTCAGATCTATCAGCTGATCGAGATTACCGAAGACACTCGTTACCGTGTCGAAATCGAAGCCAGAAGCCCTGAGGGCAAATCACTCGGTATCGGTTTTGAAGACACGACTGCCGGTTATGCGATGATTGCGAATGGCGCATTTGCGGTCGAGCTGTCTGAAGATTTCGAAACGTATGAATTCTACTTTGATTCCGACCGCAGCATCGATGCGGCCAAGTTTGTCCTCTATCTCGGACAAATGGGCGAAGATGAAGGCGAAAGCCATGTCGATGTACGCAACGTCAGCATCGACATCGCGGACAATGATTTCGGCGATGTAGAGTTCAGCGGCACTGATGACACCGTCATCATGCTCGGTGATTCGTTCGACCCGCTTGAAGACGTCAGCGCAGAACTTGACGGCGATGATGTTACGGATTCACTCACCGTCAACGGACTGGTTCGCACCAACGTCGCGAACCGTACACCGTTCCTTGTTCAATACATTCTCGACACCGATGAGGCGTTCCATGTCGTCACCCGGCTTGTCGACGTAGAAATCGGCGCCGCAGCGGACCGTCTTTTCAATACGGACTTCGAGATGGGCATCACTGGTTGGACAGTCGATTTCCCAGGCAATGAAGCGGAAGGTTCAATGACCGTCGTTGAAGACGAGCTGGTCGTGGAACTGAGCGACCTGGGTACCGAATACTGGCATGCGCAACTTTCTCAGTCCGGTCGCCTTATTGAAGAAGGCAAGACGTATGAGCTTTCATTCCGTGCTCGTGCTGAAGACGAAAAAGTTATCGGTCTGGGTATTGAAGACGGCGATGACGACTTTGAACCGTTGACGGACACACTGCCACAGTTCACTGTCGGTGAGGAATATGAAACATTCACGTATCAATTCACGGCGGATGCCGATTATGATAATATCAAATACGCATTGTTCTTCGGCCATATGAGCGGAGACGATGTGCCGACCACAGTGTATGTGGATCATTTCCAAGTCAGAGAAGTGGTTGAGAGTGGCGCAAGCGTCGTTCAAAACCCTGACATGGAAGAAGACGAAGGATGGGAGTTCGATTTCCCTGAAGGCGAAGGCACCATGGAATACGTGGATGGCGAACTTGTTGCCGACATCACGGATACCGGTGATTACTGGTGGCATATTCAGCTTCAGCAAGACGGGATCAATGTCGATGAAGGCGTAAGCTACCTTGTGACGCTCAGAGTCAAGAGCGACGTGGAACGTACCGTCGGTCTCGGACTTGAGGACGCGGACGACGGCTTTGCTTCCGTCATCGACGAGGAACTCAACTATGTTGTGGGTGAGGAATACGACACCATCTATTACCTATTTACTCCAGGAGCGTCGTATGACAATCTCAAACTCGCTTTGTTCCTCGGTAACATCGATGATGATCCGGCAAGCACCGTGACGGTCGATACGTTCGACATGACCGTCGCCGATGATCAGAACATCATGGAGAACTCCACGTTTGAAAACGATGACGTATGGGATTATGACTTCGCAGAAGGCGAAGGCACCATGTATACGGAAGACAACACCCTGATTGCCGAACTGAGTGACATCGGGGATGCCTGGTGGCATGTTCAGCTCGCTCAGCTTGACCGTTCCATCGAAGCGGGTGAGACGTATCTCATTACCTTCAGAGCCTCTTCGACAGAAGAGCGCCGCATCGGACTCGCGCTTGAAGACGCCGCGGATGGATTCCGAGACCTCAAGGGTGATGAACCAGTCGAGTGGGACCTTGATGAGGAAATGCGTACGTATACCTTCCTCTTTGAGTCCGAAGACACCATCGATACTGCGAAAATCGGCTTGTTCTTCGGCTGGCATGTCGAAGGTGACGTAGAGAGCACCATTGAAGTAAAAGACTTCTTTGCCATTCAATTGACAGAATAAAATAAGGGAACCGGTCGCACGATGCTTGTGCGACCGGTCTCAAAAAGGTGATACATAATGAAATTTCTACTGGTATTTCTAACCCTCTTCCTGCTTGCGGCCTGCGAGGCTGACAACGGGAATGGAAACGGGGAGGACCCTATGGAAGGAAAATTTGAAAACCCGGTTTTCGAACCGGTCATAGCGGACCCCTCGATCATACGTACCGAAGACGGAACGTTCTATGCGTATGGGACTGAGGACGCATGGGAACATAGCACGGACTTCCGTTACGCACCCATCATAAAAAGCGACAATCTGGTCGACTGGGAATATGTCGGTGACGCGTTTGAACAAAAACCGGACTGGAAAGGCTTCGCCTATATCTGGGCGCCTGACATCCAATACTTCAACGACCAGTATTATCTTTATTACTCACTGTCCGTATGGGATGATCCGAATCCTGCAATCGGAGTGGCGACGGCCGACAATCCGGAAGGCCCCTTTGAGGATCACGGAAAGCTTTTCGACAGTGACAGCATCGGCGTACAGAATTCCATCGACCCCTACGTGCACATCGATGATGACGGAACGAAATACATGTTCTGGGGATCCTTCCACGGAATTTACGCCATTGAACTCTCAGAAGACGGGCTTTCCACCGTCGGCGAGAAGGTACACATCGCCGGGAACGCCTTTGAAGCGCCCTACATCATCGAACGCGACGGATATTACTATTTCTTCGGTTCGACGGGCAGCTGTTGCGCCGGGGCCAACTCAACGTATCAGGTCCGTGTGGGACGCAGTGAAAACCTGCTTGGACCCTACGTCGACCGCCAGGGTCGTGACATCCGCGGAACCGACGGCTCTTTAGTTGTTGGCGATGGCGAGCAGTTTGTGGGCAACGGACACAACGCCGCCATTCAGGATGATTCAGGCGAATGGTGGATGGTCTATCACGGCATCGATAAGGATGAGCCTTATCTGCCCGGGGGCGCCACCAGACGTCCGATGATGATCGACCGCATCATCTGGGATTCACAAGGATGGCCTCAGCTTGAGAACTTCTCACCAAGTGAAGGGCCAACCGAAGCACCGTATATCGAATCTGAGGAGGAACAAGAATGAAACGTTTAATGACTTTATCCATACTGTTTATCAGCATTTTCACCCTTGCCGCATGTGGCGGCAACGGCGATAACGACCTACAAGAAGGCGAAGTGGCGCTGACGTTCTGGAACATCTTCACCGGACCGGACGGACAGGTCATGCGCGGAATGGTCGATGATTTCAACGATGAATATGACGGAGAGATCCGTGTATCGACCCAGACCATCCCTGAGACGGACTTTTATGATGTATTCAACACATCCGTCCCGCAAGGGGAAGGACCCGATATCGCCATCATGCACATGCGCCGCATTGCGCAGTATGCCGAACTCGGCATGCTGAACGCCTTTGAAGACATGATTGACGCGGACGAGATGGGCGAGAACTATCTTGACGCCGCTTGGGACGGAGGCAGTTTCGAAGGAATCCAGTACGGCATTCCTCTGGACGTCCATCCGATCGGCCTTTATTACAACAAGGACATTCTCGATGAGGCTGGCATTGACGTACCGACGACTTACGACGAGCTGGTCGCCGCATGTGAGGAACTTGAAGGCGTTGTGGACCACTGCATGCCGGTATCGAATACCTGGCCATCACAGAACCTCTTCATCTCTTCCCTTTTCCAGCATGGCGGATCGGATCTCGATGAAAATCATTATCCCGCTTTCAACACACAGGAAGGCTACGACGCTTTGAAAGTGTTCCATGACATGGTGTATGAAGACAACATCTCCATTCCGAACGTTACCGTCGATGAAGACCTTACGCTCTTCAGACAAGGCAACGCCGCGTTCCACATCAACGGCATCTGGATGCTTAACGGCATCAAAGAATCCGGAGTCAATTTCGGAACATCCTCGATCGACACCCTCTTCGGGGATGAACAGCCTGCCGTCTGGGCGGATTCTCACAACTTCGTCATGCCTTATCAACCCGGCATGAGTGAAGAGAAAGAAGAAGCCATCATGACCTTTATCGAGTATATCACCGCAAACGCCATGGAATGGGTCGAAGGTGGACAGTTCCCCGCCGATCTGAGCCTGCTTGAAAGCGAAGCGTTTGAAAACCTTGAATACCATAGCACCTTCGCCGATGTGGATGCGATCACATTCACGACCACCTCTCCATATCTTGAAGATGGTTTTGAACCGATATTCCTGCGCGTGACGCAAGCCATGCGTAATGAAGACGCTGACATCCAGGAACTATTGGATGACGCCGAATCCGAAGGCATCGAGTTAGTCGATGAAGCCACAGGACGCTAAATCACTGCGTTCAAGGCTGGTACCAGGGGCTTTTTTCCTACCGCACCTGATCATATTCTCAATCTTCTTTGTCTTTCCTTTCTTTTATGGAATATACATAAGTTTCTTTGATTGGAATCTGTTCAATCCAGACCTGCGTGAATTCGTGGGTCTGGACAATTTCCGGCGTATCCTGTTCGATTCCGACAGCATTTATTTCCGCTATTTCTGGAACGGACTGAGGAACACCCTCACATTCGTGGTGTTATCGGTTCCACCACTCGTGATTTTCCCCCTGATCATCGCCAGTCTCATGAACGTCGAACCCAAAGGGTATAAAATATTCCGGGCGATCTTCTATCTGCCGAACCTTTTTTCCATTGCCACGCTTGTTTTGATTTGGAGATGGGTCCTTAACACTAACGTCGGGGCGCTCAACCTTACGCTTGGCGAACTCGGCATCGACAATATTCCCTGGCTTTCAGAACAGCCGTTCGCATGGATATCCCTGGTGCTTATGACGGTCTGGTGGACCATCGGGGGAAACATGATCATTTTCACCGCGAGTCTTAAAGAAGTGCCGGACAATCTTTATGAGGCTGGTGACATCGATGGCGCGTCGATTTTCCAAAAGATGCGCTACATCACCCTGCCTTATATCAGAAACCAACTGATCTATATCACCATCATGACGACCATCGCTTCATTCAACGTCTTCGGCCAGCCGCAACTCGGTACCGAAGGTGGGCCTGATGAATCGACCACCGTCCTCATGATGTATATCCGCAACATCGCCTTTACCGGCGGACGTCCGAATCCGGGTGTCGCCACCGCCATGGCCATTGCCATGGGTGTGGTCATTATCCTGATCGGTGTCGGTCAGGCGAAAATCATCAAAAGGATGGGTGATTGACATGGCGCTTAAAGCTGTAGAAGACAAGAAAAAACGCATATCTTTCTGGATTTTGAGCATTGTTTCAATCGTATGGATTCTGCCTATCATATGGGTTATATCCACATCCTTCAAAACGGAAAGTGAAGCGGTGAGCGGCGGACTCAATCTCATTCCGCGCGAGTTCACCTTCGAATCGTATCGCTATATTTTCACCGATGATCAGCACAACGTGCTGTTTTATGTGTTCAACTCGTTCCGTGCGGCCGGTTTGCACGTCTTCTTTTACCTGATTGTGGCCTCACTTGCCGCATACGCATACGGAATATTGCAGTTCAAAGGCCGTGACAAAATGTTTTGGATGCTGGTGGCGACGATGATGATTCCTGTCGTCATGAACCTCGTGCCGCTTTATTCTCTAATGATCACCTTTGAATGGATCAACAGTCTTCAAGCCCTTGTCGTGCCCGGACTGGGCGGCGTATTCGGAATTTTCCTTTTGCGCCAGTTCAATCTCGGCATCCCTCGCGACATCATTGAAAGCGCCCAGATCGACGGCGCCAACCATTTCCAGATTTACTGGAGACTCATTCTCCCATTGACCAAACCCGCTTTGGTGGTCGTGGCCCTGTTCGCTTTCATGGCGAACTGGAACGAATACCTGTGGCCTTTGGTCGTCCTTAACGACGACACCTACCGGACGCTACCGGTCGGTCTTGCCCTGATGCAAGGAAACTACAATATCTATTACTCAAGACTAATGGCGGCAACGACCGTCTCCATGATCCCTGTCATGGCCATCTTCATGGTCGCCCAGCGCTACTTCATCAAAGGCATCACGATGACAGGGTCCAAAGGATGAGAGGAGCATACCTATGAAAAACACATACCCGAGGCCACAGTTTCAACGAAAGCAGTGGCAAAACCTGAACGGACAATGGGGGTTTGCGTTCGATGACGCCAACGAAGGGCTCCGTGACAAATGGTATACCCTTGATACGCTTCCCGGCGAAACACCCATCACCGTGCCTTATTGTCCGCAAAGCCGCCTGAGCGGCCTTTCAGACACTAAAGATCACCCGATACTGTGGTACCGCACGACCTTCACACCCGAAGGTTCGCAAAAACGTACCATCCTGAACTTCGGCGCGATCGACTACCTTAGTGACATCTATGTCAACGGTCAACACGTGAAAACCCACCAGGGCGGCAACGTGAGTTTCAGCGTCGACATCACCGATTACGTTCAAAAGAACGAAAAGAACGCACTGCATATCCGTGTGTTCGACGACATGCACGACATCGAAATCCCCAGGGGCAAGCAATACTGGAAAGAAGAGAGCGAAAGCATCTTCTATACCAGGACTTCAGGCATATGGCAAACCGTATGGATCGAAAACGTCCCTGAAAATCATATTGAACGGATCAAGGTCATTCCCGACATCCTCACGAATTCCGTGAAGATCGGCTATTACCTCTCCGCCAAGGTCGAAGGCGACATCGAAACACGCATCACCTATGGCGATGAAATGATCAGTGAAACGTCCAAGAAAGTCGAAGGCGACTACTTCGAGGCGGTCTATTTCCTCGGCAAGAACAACGACCAGGGGGACCGTCGTTTCTGGTCTCCCGAACACCCGAATCTCTATTCCCTTTCTTTGAAACTCAAAACCGCCAAGGAGACCGACACGGTCGAAAGCTACTTCGGCATGCGCAAGGTCGCCATCGAGAACGGCCAGATCATGCTCAACAACCGGCCTTACTACATGCGCCTCGTGCTCGATCAGGGCTATTACCCCGGCGGGCTCATGACGTCGCCGGACGATGAAGCGTTGAAACGCGACATCATGCTCACCAAGGAAATGGGATTCAACGGCGTGAGGAAACACCAGAAAATCGAAGAAGAGCGCTATCTCTATTACGCCGATACGATGGGGCTCCTCGTATGGGAGGAAATGCCTTCTGCATACAAGTTCTCGTCCCGTTCCATGCTCAATCTCACGGATGAATGGCAACGCATCATCGAACGCGACTACAACCATCCTTCGATTGTCGCATGGGTGCCGATCAATGAATCATGGGGGGTCCCCAACCTCATCGATTCGTCCCGCCAGGTGCATTTTCTTGAATCGCTCTATCACCTTACCAAAGCGAAGGACGATACCCGCATCGTCATCTCGAACGACGGGTGGGAACACGGTACGACGGATCTTCTGACCGTGCATGACTATGAAGCCTCATACTCCGCGTTGAAAGAACGCTACAAGGACAGCGAGACCATCCTTTCGAGTCTCCCCGGCCATCACCTGCTTTTGAACAAAGGATTCACCTACAACGGCGAACCGATCCTTGTGACCGAATTCGGAGGGATTTCCTTCCAGAATGTCGACCAGGACGGGTGGGGCTATTCCGCCGCCAGCGACGGCAAGGATTTTGAAAAACGACTCAGGGCCGTATTTGAGGCCATGTATGATTCCCCGCTCGTAAAAGGGGTGTGCTATACGCAACTTACGGACATCGAACAGGAAATCAACGGACTGCTCACCTACGAACGCGAGCCGAAAATATCCCTTAAAACCATCCGAAGCATTGTGGAAAATC
>Ga0207421_10007424_pt1 | contig 11662 bp, 9 predicted proteins | sample SodLakKL_010_SED_4_FD_187542 | JGI IMG/M metagenome (GOLD analysis project Ga0207421, IMG submission 187542) | Alkaline sediment microbial communities from Lake Tanatar, Kulunda Steppe, Russia - 8KL_010_SED (SPAdes) (version 2) | ecosystem: Environmental > Aquatic > Non-marine Saline and... | reverse complement strand
GATCATAATGCCCAGTGCCACGAACCAGAACCACATTTCTCATCACCTCGCAAACAGCACGTTTATTCTACCACAACACATATCAAAAAACTACCCGATTAAAGGGTAGCATTGAGGTATTTGGGACGAAATTGATACTAGACAAGTTGCTCAATCAGCCAAGATATTTCAGCTTTTGTTGTTTTATGACTTAATGAAAACCTGATTGACTCCGAAACATGTTTCAATGGAAGGCCAATGGCTTGTAGCACCTCTGAGGGCTTTGTGTTACTGCAAGCGCTGCCGGTAGAAGCTGCCAATAAATGGCTTGTTTTCTTTAAAAGGAGTTGATTGTTTAAACCAGGAAATCTTACGTTGATAATTCCAGGGACTCTAAAAAAAGACGCATTGGTTATGCTGATGTGTTCGGAAGCGCGATGTTTTAGTCGAGAAATAAAATATTCATCAATTGTTCTCAATTGTTGTAGAAACTGCTGATAATTTTGGCTCAATAATTCGCATGCCTTCCCAAAACCAACAATATTGGGAACAGCTAAAGTTCCTCCACGATATCCATTTTCTTGATTTCCACCATGTATCAAAGGAACCAACTTTGGTTTTAATCCATCTAAATCATTCCGAATTACGGCAGCCCCTACTCCTTTAGGCCCATAAATCTTGTGTGAGCTGAAAGAGAGGAAATTAATTTTATCATAAAGTTCTAAATTCAAAGGAAATTTCCCGATCGCTTGTGTAGCATCTGTGTGAAAGGGAATGTCATGTTGTGCAGCAATTTCAGACAATGACGAAACATCTTGTATTGTCCCTATTTCACTATTAACCCAGCCAACCGATATTAATTGTGTGTCTTTTCGTATTTCTTGTTTTAAAGTTTCAGGTGAAATAAGTCCTTTTGTATCAGGGTCAAGATAAGTAATATCCCAACCGAGTTGTTCCAAAAATTGCATTACTTCTTTAACAGATGAATGCTCGATTGAAGTGGTAATTATATGAGCGGGTGGGGTTTTAAATGCTATGCCTTTTATCAACATGTTATTACTTTCAGTCGCACCACTCGTGAAAATAACCTCTGAATTCAAAACGCCAATTAACTCGGCTACTTGTTCCCGTGCATTCTCCACTGCATTTTTCGCACGCTCAGCTAAACCATAATATTTAGCATTCGGATTCCCGTATTCATCTTTTAAAAAAGGCGTCATTGCTTCGGTGACTTCTGGTAACATTGGGGTAGTGGCAGCGTAATCTAAATAAATCATTTATTCAAGCTCCAATAAGTGTTTAAATAGTTTTTCGCGATTACCAGCGTAGAGGTACTCTGAATAGAGTTTAGCGACCCCTCGTTCCAAATGAGCTTTCAAATATTTGGTTAAATATTGTTCGTCAGTAAGGGGGACTTTGTGTTTTTGGGAAATCATCGCCTTATAAATTTCATCATGTTCACCAGTCAGAGTTGATCGTTGAAATTCAAAACCCGTGACATCATTTAATTCTATTTCAGGATCTTTTGTGGGGTCTTCCGTTTCGCGAAGTGAAAGGCCTATTGCTATTCTAGCAAGGGACGCTTTAGTAGGCATTCTGAGTGTAGACTGCATTTCATCTAAATATTCGCTTGTTTGTTTTGATGTTTTCAGCCTTTGTTTCATGCAGCTCCACGCCTCTCAAAAAACTCGTTTGTCTTGACCTTTGTTTCATTTGTAGAATAAGGCTGTAGTAGATATCTTTTGCTAATATAATCGGATATACTGCTAAGTGTGCTCCCAACAAACTCTTCATCAGTTGACAATATGATAACTTGTGAAGAAATGCTTTGTATGATGTTTTTTGCAAAACTAATGCGGTTTTTGGCGTCGAGTCTTGCTAATGGTGTATCAAAAACAAACGGCAGCCTTCTTTTGGATAAATCAATAATTGATTTAATGATCGCAGCAATCATAATTTGTTTTTCGCCAGCAGACAAATAATCCATTGAATACATTTGGTTATCAGAACCATACAGTGTAATATCAAAAGTGCTAGGGTTTATATTCATGTAGGAGATGTAATTTGCCTTGTTTGTAACTTCATTAAACGCCTTTAAAGCAAGCTTTTCTATCAAGTAAACTTGTCTTTCAGTCTCTTTTTTTATGTAGGCTTCATTAATCTTTAAAAGGTTTTGCGCAGTTATAAAACTTTTTGATTTTTTTGTGGTGTTATAAACGTTCTTTTCGAACTTTTCTACTTGATCTTTTAAATGGTTTAATTCAACCATAAGCTCATCTTTTTCATTCTGTAAACTATCTAATTCTTCTCTCTTGTGACTAACGTCTTCGCTTCTTTGGCTAATTTCTTCTGTTAGTTGTATTATTTCTTTATTTTCCGTGGAGAGAAGGAGTGCTTTTCTCTTATCATAATGTTTGGTAGACTCTTCCGTTATGTTACAAAAACTTCTGTAATGGTCTTTAAGTCTTTCCTCGTTGGCACTGTTATTATAAAGAGCTTCAAGTTCATCAATAGTATTAGCAGAAGCTTCCTTGTGAATCACTTCAGAACTATGAGCAGAATATTTTTGCATGAATTGATTCATTTCAGATGTCATTGTTTCATTATCGTTTTCTAATTTCCGCAATTGATTGGCGAGGGAATAAGGAAGTTCTTTTTTCATTTGAGTAATGGTTTCTTTAAGCAATTTCGAGTTAATAGCAAAAACATAATAGTTGTCCAGAAAGTTCTTAACAGATTGAAATACATCTTTGCGCCTTTGTTCTGATTCGTTGATAGATTGCTTAGTCTTTTCTATTTCTGTTTTGGTTAAACCACCTAATGATTTAACTTTATTTAGTTGATTGTCTATATATATCTCATCATTCTTAATTTCTTTTTCAAGAGCACTGATTTTTTGGGACAAAAAACTTATTTGTTTTTTTGTTGTTTTAACATCCTGCTTGTTTTTAAGAAGGTTTAATTCATCATTGGTCATTGATTGTTGCTCTTGATATTTTTCTAAGTATTTCCATAAATCATTATTAAAATTATTGAATATTGAAAAATTGAAACAATCGTTAAAAACATGTTTTAAGTGTTCAGAAAAATGATTCTTATCGACTAAAGATGCAACCTGTTCACCATCAAACATAATTGAATCGATTAAGTTAGGGCTAATGATTGTTTTAAGTTCCTGGAAAAAGGTTTCCTTTTCACCTGGTGACAAGGAAACGTCATTTTGAGTTACCTGGACATGTTCCTCTAAGTTATTCTCCACATCCCATGAACGGTGAATCTCATATACATTACGTGTACGTCTTTCAACAACCTCATAAGTAACAGACAAACAGTATTCTTGTACTTCATTTTGCGACTGATTATTGTTCAACATGCGTTTAAGCATCATTATATATGTGTTGGCGTTAGTAGCATATCCATAAGCATGCGAACCAAAAAGCGCTATTTTTAATGCATTAAACAATGATGTTTTACCGCTACCATTATTACCGCCAATCAAAATGACATTGCGTTCTCCCTGGGTGTCAAAATCAATTACATGTTTCCCGGCATAAGGTCCAAAGTTACTGATTTCTAGTTTTTTTAGATGCATATTCGGATTCTCCTATTTCACCTATATATAGGTAATCCATATTTAAGTAGCTTTGAATTTCCTGCAAAGCCTTTTTCCGGACAGTGTTTCCTAAATACTTTTTTTCAATGTTTATAAGCTTTTTGTATAACCCAAAATCTACCTCGTATTCATCACAAAGTTTGCGGATCTCCTCGAGCTGTTCATCACTGAATAGCGGAACATGATCTTGTTCCCAATCTAATTCCTGAGCATATACTTCTCTATATATTTCTGGGACACGATCTTTCATATCGCCATTCTCAAGCCATATACGGCGAATTTCGAACAATTCTTCTTCTGATATTAGCTGTAAGTTAGCTTCTAAGTCTCGTTCAACTTTTAACAATTCTCTTAATATTTCTTTTCTAGCTTCCATTGTAAAAGGACCTAATCCCAGTTGGCCATACTCATTCTCTCTTATTTGTGCAATGATTCTGGGATCGATTGATGAGTCCAAATCAATATTCTTATCTTTAATATATTTCCAAGCTTGCTTTTGACTCTCAAATACTCTCCATTCATTGCCCTCATTATCATGCCAGATTTGACCTTCTTGTTTCATATGTCGATTACTATCTGCTTTTTCTAAAACAAGTTGTTGTCGATAAGTCTTTTTAGGGATAATCATTTGGTTATCTTTTGGGGACCCAACTATAGGGCTAAAATAAACACTTCCCATAGTACGACGTTTCATTCGCATTCTTCGGTCATCTCTAATGGTGGCTAGCCAATTTCTAAATCTTAGAAGCGGGCGAAGCCATTCTTCACCATTTTCGATAAAACCAGATAAGGCTTTATCTTCATTAACGACCGTGCAAGTCCAGCATCCAAAGCGACTATTTCCGCACGAACCGGCTTTCTCCTTCGTTTCTTTATCAATTACAAGGGGGCATTCAGTGCTACTAGAATCAGCATATAGCTCATACAGCTTATAATTGTCAGCTCCCCACGGGGATGGATGGTTCAATAGATAATCCCAAACATCATCTGTAGTGAATGGGCGGATTGGAGCAAAAATAAATGCATTGGTGAGTGTTGAGTGCTTCATTAAATCTTTTCCTTGTATGTGATGATCATTTATCACTTTATCTCTTGAAGCACTTTCGCCCTCACGAATACCTAAAACCATAATGGCCTCGCCATATTCCGAGACAGTTTCCCTTATGAAAGCGTTTGCTGGATTGATTTTAAGTCGATCTGTGCACCAACGGAAAGTTTGATTTGGAGTGGGATAGCCTCGGCCAATTATATTAGCCCAGAAAGATTGACTAACTAACGGTTTGACAATCTGCGTTTGAATAGGGATGTTAAGTTCTTCTGCCCGGGTTTGAATTTTATTCATATTGTCTGCGATTTGTGCCATCACGGGTGGGGTTTCAACCATGGTGTCAGAAGAGATAACATAAACCTGCTTCGTAAGCTCTATACCATCAGCAATCAACTCTTGTAAAGACTCAAAGACCAACTGAGCCACAACTGTTGAGTCCTTGCCGCCACTGTAACCAATTACCCAAGGTATATCATTCAATCTGTACACTCTTTTTATTAATTCTTTTGATTGGGTTATGATGTTTTGCTCTTTAAGACTCTGGAGAACTGATTCCATAAGGAAACTCCTTTAAAGATAGATTGTTATATATAGATTTTAACATAAAAAAAGAAAGTTATTGTTGTAACTTGTCCTGATTAAATTGATTATATTCCAAGTATTGTTTACAAGTAGATAACATCAAAGGTCAGGATCAATCCTATAGCCATTGGCTTTAGCAAAGTAATACAAATCTTTCAGTCTTGTCACGGTATATGAGTGCATTTTCTCCTGAACAATATCATCATGGCAATTCTTTTTGATATTATCATTTCTCTTGGTTAGGCATTCTAAAGTCTTTTGTGTAGGTAATTTCGTGCTTTTTTTAGAATTACAACTTCTACATGAAAAAACCAAATTCCATAACTGGTCGTTTTGAACAAAAGACCATGGTATAAAGTGGTCGATAGTTAAATACTGCTTTTTGCCACAATAAAAACATTTTTGCTTGTCAAGCTTTCCCAATAAATTTCGATAAATAGTTAAATCAGATCTTTTCGTAACATTTTCGATTGCTTCGATAATGTTTCTTATTTTTTCAGCTTCATTAGCTTGCTCTAATAACTTTATAAATTCATAATTATTTAATCGATTAAGTGTTTCTAAGTGTCGTTGTAAAAAACCATAAAAGACAGGATTGAACTGCAGGCATTCTTCAGAGTTGTCAAAGGAATAAATTGACGCCTGCATATCGCCATAAACGGCTCCTACCACGTATTGTTTTCCTGCTTTTTGGACGGTTGAAACAAGATCTTTTTGCTTAGAAGTGGAAAGACTATCAAAGTCAATGATTTGGTTGGATAAATGTTCATGAAAAGTGTTGATTATTTGAACGACTTTTGATGAGTGTTTGTGTCGTAAGGTTTGCTTGAGCCCCAATTTAACAGTCAAGTTCCAATATAACCTACTAAAAGAGGAAAATAAATGGGAATAACTTATAACTAGTTTTGGTGTCGTATTATAAAGGTTTTCGCTTAATGCTCTCATAAAAGCAAGTTTGTATGTTGTGGTTTTTGACGCTTTGCTGAAAAAGTGATCAAATAAACTCCATAAGTCTTGTTCACTAAAATAATGATGCTTAACAGTTCCGCTTTTTAATTTCCACCCTTCCATCTTTGCATCACCTACAAAATTATTATTGAGTGTAGCTGCAAACTTATATAGGGAGTTTAAGAAGCCCCTTTTAACCGATCCCGCCGCAACTATAAAGCATCATTATATTGAATTAAATGTTATTACTTAGTCTCTGGAGCTATAATATCTTGTATCACTTCATCCTTTATTCCCTGGTCATCAAATAATTCTTCAAAGTATTCACTTATGTTCATTAATGTATTAATAGGATCCCTATCAAGTATCTTTTGATCGATGACATCTATACCATATGGAGCAAACTCTAATAAGAAGTTAACTTTGTTAAAACCTTCCTCTTCATATTCGTCATCAAACGCTAAACGCATAAGTGTGTCCTCATCAAATTTTTCTTTAATATCAGAAGTTGTGAGTATAGCAGTTTGAAACAAAAAGTCTAGGGACCGTTTTAAATTTGGTTGGACAAGTGTGTTTCTCGCAACTTCAATTTTGTCTTCTCCAGTGGGTTTTTGTCTTTGATCGTGTACTATGCCAATAGAAATCGCAAATATTAATAAATCAATAAATCTGGAAAAAACACTATTGGCATCCAATGTCTCAAATACGTCTCTTTTATTTGTCTGAAAAGAAATGTCGTTTGTGATTTGCATTATTGTATCCTCCTTACATTCTGATCAATGAAATATTCTTCACCTTTATATTCTTCCACTATAGATTTGTTGGCTTCAGCATTGGTCTTTATTTGATATTTGTAAGGAGAGTTGTCTTCTTCAACCATGTTGTCTATCTGTTCTTTAGAAAAGATAATGATCTGATCAGCAAATTGTGGTAAGTGTTGAAATACATTTTTAATGTGGTCGTCATCTAAATGTGAGAGTGGAGCATCTAAAACCAAGGGATAAGCTTGAGAAACATATTTTACATTAAGATTCTTCAGAGTGTTTAAAATGCCTCCAATGTAAGCAAAAGATATAATTGCAGCTTGTCCCGCAGATAAGGATGTGGACCCAAACTTATCGCTTACAGTTAAAGTGTAATTATCATTTAATTGAATTTCTCTTTTCACACTCAGCATCTTGTCAATCATTTCACGAATATTGGATTCCAGTTGCTTATGATAATAATTTCTATATTCTTCATATCGTTTATTTATTTCTTGGCGACATGTTTCTAGAAATTCAATTTTTTCAGTGATTTCCCGGTTAGCCTCATTATTTTTGAGTGCTTCTCGGTATTTTTTTTCAGCACTTTTAACAAGAGTGTTTAACTCAGATATCTTGGCATTCTTTTGATCCATTTTTTCCTCAAGTTGAGTAATGTGTTTTTCCAATTCTTTTCGTTCTTGAACCAATTGCTGAATATTTTCTAACCTAGAAAGCTCAGAATCAATTTCTTCAATCCTTTCGTTATTGTTATTTATATCATCATAATAATTTGTAACATTCTCGATAATATTAGAAATTTGTTCGATTGCCTCTTTGCTACCCTCTAACCTTTGTTCTGCTTGAGCTTTATAGTCATAGAAAATAGAACTGTACGAATGGGGTGGTAACATATTCAATAACCGATGTAAGTTTTCTCTTTCAGTGGCACTAATATGATTTCCACAAATGCAATTGTCTTTTTTAAGAATGTTGTTGATAATCCTACTGTCCAGCCCACTAACATAATTTTCATCAATTTTACGAGTTATCAAGTCCTGAACATTTTTGATGTTTTTAGATACAATATAATAACTCAGGGTTTCACCGATTAATTTCCCGGTTTTAGATATTGTTTCATCAATACGTTTCTGTAATCGATCATTTTCTTTCTTAAGATTATCTCTTTCAGCGTTTAATTTATTACCTAAATCCTTTTGCCCAATTTGTTCTGACAATTTATCTTTTCTTGCTTGTTTTTCAGCTTTTTCCTTTTTATCTTTTTCTAATTCTTGCTTGATTGTGTCGCGTTCTTCTGCTTTATCAGTCATAAATTTCTGATATGTACTTGCTTTATATTTTCCGTTTGTGTCCTTTTTTCTTCTAGAGAGTTCATAGATGGCATTATTTTTCCTATCAATAGTGCCAATATGACTCATGGCATTTTCATATAGCTTTAAACCAAAAATTGTATTAACGGCTTCCTTTAGTTCTTTATGGTTTCTTCCGGTTTTCTCTCCTAACAGTTCATTCGCCATACCTTCGCCATCAAAAAAGAAGTAATCAGACAATTCTTCTGGCAGTACGTCTTTAATATACAACTCGGGCTCATCAATATGTTGATAGTTTCCGTACTCATCTGCTCTTCTCAATCGAACAAAATTATTAGATTTTATAACCCTGTTCGATCCCTTTTTATAAGTAGTTTCTCTGACGAAATGATGGTCTCGGCCATTATGCTCAAACTCTAATTCACCCCGAATGTCTACAGTATCCCCCTGAAAAGACCTGCGCATAGATGGCTTGTTATATATTGCCTCGCCATCGCGGTCATTTCCATATAATAGCCAATAAAAGAATGAATGAAGTCTTGTTTTTCCATACCCATTATAACCATATATTACAGTGACTTTCCCGTCTGTATTGAACTCAAGGGTGTGCTCACCTTCAAATTGTTTGAAATTATTAATTTTCGCTCTTTTCAGTATCATGGTTTTCCCACCCCTCATCAATTAATTTAATAATTTCTCTGATGACCCATTGTTTGGGCTTTTCTCGCTTCAGATTTTCCCCTTCAAGCTTTAATACTTCTTCAATAAATTTTTCCTTATTCATCTAAAACATCTCCCTTATTCTCATCAATAATATCTTGAACATCTGAAATATCTTCATAAGATAAACCATAATTGTTAAGTAATGTATCTAGTTGTTTTTTTAGTGCCTCATAATTGATTGCCAACCTAGCATATTCATAGTATCGGCGTAATTCAATCTTTGCCACGTTAGGAGTGTCTTTATGGTGTGGGAGAACTATAACATCATAAATGTTAGCATGTTTTTTGTTTCCGTGCATTCTTAGAATTCGACCTCTGCGTTGTATAAACTCACGGGGGTCGTTGCTGCTTGCAAGAATCAAAGCAGAGTGGATTGAAGGAATATTGACTCCTTCATCTAAACAGCGTATGGCGGCTAAAGCATCTATATAGCTTTTTGTAAAATCTTCAATCATACTTCTTCGTTCTTTTAAAGCTTCTCTGGAAGTGAAGCGATGCACTTTATAATTATGTTTATAAAGTTCACGTGTGACTTGATCGATGAAGCGTATATCTTTTTGTGAATTGTTGTCTCTACCGTATGTATATCCATCGCCACAATAGACTATCATATGGTTTTGTGGCTCGATTTGTTTTATAAATTCCATTCGCCGATCATTTTTCTCTTCAGATTGTGCAAGAATGGCATTTCTTTTATGGATGTAGGAGCCTAGTATCTCTGGTTCCTTGATGAGTTTCCCGTTTTGGAAACATGAAGCAATTTGAGCTTGAACCTTGTTATAGCGTTCTTGTTCTTCTTGTGTAAGATGAACGAAAAATGGGTAATAATTATAATTTACAAGATAAGTACCCAAAGCATCTTCTAATGTGTATTTAAAAACAACGCCCCCGAAATATTTGGTCAGTTCTTCAGATTTTTCAGGGTTATTATTAAAGAATGGTGTGGCACTTAATCCTAATTTATACTTGTATGTAATATCTGAAAGTGAGATGTTGTGGTAAAATCGATGAGCTTCATCAACAACCAACATTTTATCATCGGGAATCCTTCTCAAATGTTGCCGAAACCTTTCTAAGGTAAAGGATTTCTGGGTGGTTAAAACGATCAGTGGCGATTCTTCTTTCTGCAGTTTCTTCTTGCTTGCTTCTGTTCTAAACTGTTGTTCCCAGTTTTTATTCGCACTTGATACCCTAATGGTTTTAATGTCAGGGAACAGTGAATTCACGTCTTCACTCCATTGGTCCACCAAATGAATGTAGGGGGCGACAATAATAATTGTTACGGACGAAACATTATTGATTAATTCTTTTATGGAAAAAAGTGCGGTCCATGTTTTTCCGGTTCCTGTTGCCATCTCAAAGAACCCCTGATAACCATTTTCAATCCAGGCATCACGCGCTTGTGCTTGATAGGGTCTCAATTTAACAGGTTCTTTTCCAACATCATAAGCTTGTGGATTTTCTTGAACACGATGAGTATGATGATCAATTTTTGATATAACTTGTTTTTTTAATGCTTCTGGGAAATCATAAGTATCTATAAAGGGGTGTTCAGAAGCCCAAATTCTATCGAATTCATTTTCTTCAGCTTCTATGTATTCATTTTCTGGTTTAATCCAGCTTGTAAACACTCTAATTCTTTCATAGTTAGTAGTATATCCGGACACAGTTTCATTTAAAGACCCAATAAAACAGACTTTATGTTCTTCTTCATCTTCAAGTATGCCAACTTTATCATGATAAAGACCGGCATTCTTTCTAGTAACAATTTTTAATTCTAAAATTCCTTTTTCTATTAACCTCGACACATCATTAGCATTAGTGATACGGGAGTCTATATCTTCATTCTCAATCTGTTCAGAAAGCCTTTTATTGATCAATTTTTCTTTATTTTCATACCCTTCCCGAATTAAACGAATATCCTCATCTGATAAATTCGGGCTAGTAATAATTCTAACTTTTCCACCTTTTTCAACTAATGTTTCCAAACCCTGTGACAGGTGCAATAATGAAGAACACGAAAAATATCCTACACTTCTTTTATAGGATATGGATCTGGCGAGTGCCGGAATCAAAAAATGACTCGAAATGTCAGTTTCCTCTCCCAACGAATACGCTTTATTAAATGAAAAATCCCTTAGTGACATAAGCCCCTCCCGATTGTTAGCGAACATTACCAAAATCTATTATTGCATGAGCTTTTGTATATCTGGTTAAAGTATTATTTTGAAATAACTTTTTTCGACATATACAGTGTTATCAAATGAATAAACGATTGCTCAATAAGAATGTCATAGTCTTGTTTATGATGACATCCAGAAAGCTAAATGTTTCATACAAACCAATGTAGAGAGTTTTAAAAGGACAAGTGTTGTCAATTTATGAGGCAAGGGTTTATGGTTTCAATAAAGAGGAATGTTGTGGTTTACTTTCACCTTTGTCTGATATTTTAGCATAAAATGTAAGGGTTTTACAGAAGTCTCTTTTTTAATTGGATATTGATATAAAATCCTTTTCAAGTTAGCAATGACGCCAACTGTTGATTTTACTATTTCACAACTAAAATAACAAAATTCTTTTTCATTGAAAACCCTTGTATTGGTATTGTCAAAAAAAAGACGGTGCGTCAAGTCGCTTAGAGCCCGTCTTAAAAAATCATTTTTGCTGCTCGTCTTCTTCGACGGTTTCCGCATCG
>Ga0207421_10007423_pt1 | contig 11663 bp, 17 predicted proteins | sample SodLakKL_010_SED_4_FD_187542 | JGI IMG/M metagenome (GOLD analysis project Ga0207421, IMG submission 187542) | Alkaline sediment microbial communities from Lake Tanatar, Kulunda Steppe, Russia - 8KL_010_SED (SPAdes) (version 2) | ecosystem: Environmental > Aquatic > Non-marine Saline and... | reverse complement strand
CTCAATCTTTTGTAGAAAACTTCGGAGGACTTGTCCTAATATTTATGGCTTTCATAGGTATCATGTTATTAGTATTCCAAGACATGTTTAACTAAAAAAAATTATAAACTAGAAGCAGTAAATAAAGATATATGGCTTTTAAATATGTAGCTAAATCTATATTTTATCTAACACTAGCTATGGCTATACCTTTTTTAACGGAAGGAGTAAACAATATATTACAAATAACTTTACCTACTTCTGTAAATATAATGTTTCAGCTTGTAGCTTTACTTTTAGCTCTAAATGAACTATTTAAACTTGTTAAAAAAATAATTAATTGGTTATAACATGGGTTTGAAAACAACTTTTAGAATAACTACATTAATATTACTATCTATAGCAGTACTTTTTTCAGTGTTTACGCTTGTTAATACAGCAGATACAGAAGAAATATATTTTTCTACTTTAATGCCTTCTGAAAGCTTTATAGAAAGCTATCCTCCATTTATAGAACAAGCAGAAGAATATAATAATGTTATAGAAGAAGATGGAGTTTTAAAATCTAATAATTCAGAAGGATATTATAGAACAGCTATATTAAAAAATGAAATATCTGAATTAAACACGATTAGGTACACTAAAGAGAAAGGAAAAGCAGATTTAACAATAGTAGCCTATGAGAATAAAAACAGAAGCAGTATAATAGAAAGTAAAACTATAGAGCTTAAACAAGGAAGTAGAATAGAAGATTTAAACAGCTTTAGTAAAGCAGAATTATTTGATATAGAAATAAATCTAGAAGAAAATACTGCTATTTCATATATAGAAATAGAAGGAGAAGTTTTAGAATATCAAAAACAAGTATTAAGATGGATGTTCTTAATGTTTACAGGATTTATAATCCTGTTACTAATCTATATCTTCTACGGAATAGCTTCCCTTTCTTTGTAGAAAATTTAAATAAAAGCTATTGTAAATAATATATATGTCTAAAAAGTTGTTTTTAATATCAATAATATTAATATTTCTAACTTCTTTAGCTACAGCTGTAGACACTATAGAACATGATACTGAAGTAATAACAGAAGACATAAACAACATAGTAGACATAGGTTACGATTATGCTGATAATAATTTAGCAGTAGCTACAGAAGATAAAATAAAAATATTAGATGTAGAAACAGGAGATACAATAGATACATGGACTACACCAGATAATAAAGACATAAAAGGGTTAGATATAGATGTAATAACATTTAATTCTAAAATAACTGCTATATCAGAAGATGGACTATACATTTTAGAATATAAACAAGAAGAAGAACAGATAGAATTATTAAGACATTATTCTCCAGAATATCTTACTTTAGTATACGATGTAGCTTTAACAGAAGTTTACGACGATACAACAGAAGAAATAGATATAGCAGTGACACATGAAACAGATGAAGCAGAAGATGAACTAAGTATAATAAGATACGACATAGAAGAAGATGAAATAGAAGTAAAACATAGCTTAGGAGATAACATAAATAATGTAGGTTTTGTATACTATCCAACATACGAAGAGGCCTTTGGAATAATAGAAAGAGAAGACCTGTTAATTTATGGAGATTACGATGGAAATGTATTTTTATACGATAGAACCGATAACTATAACTTATTGATTGAAAACACTGATACAGATGTAGATACAATACACGACATAGCTGTAGGATACGATAGAGAAGAATACGACTATCCAGATATTTTAATAGGAGCAGAAAGTGGTTTAAGAAGGCTTTACGGAGGAACTATAGAAGGTTTCGCGGAAAAAATAGAAGGAGAAACAGATAAAGTAGATATTGTAGCCTTTCAATATCCATACGATAACATATATTTTTATGATGGATTTTATATAGGAGGAGATTATAACAGCGATTATAATATAGTTACACCAGCAGAAAGCTTTTTTACTAATCCTAAAATAAGTAACGATTACGACATGGTAGCTATAGATACTAAAAGAGGTAAAGATAACTTTATAGCTACAGAAAACACTATTTACATGAACAGTTATAGGCATGATTGGGTTAAACCAGATTTAGAAATTCTTTCTTTTGATTCTAATTATAAGGAACTAGAGTTTACATATGAAGTAGATTTAAATGATTTTCATGAAGTAGATATATATTTTAGAAGTAGTACAAGGGAAATATCTTATTTAACTACACCGGTAAAAAGTAATATAATAGAAAGTAAAACAATAGAAGAAGGAGAAGACGGACAAATAACAGTTACTTATCACTATGAAGAAGATATGGATAAAGATAGAAGATATAACTATATACCTATAGATTTTACTGAATACGAACATAACTTAACAGCTTATTTAGAGTCGGAACACTTTTTAGAAGAAGAAGAAATACAGAAAAACACTTTAACAAATACATGGAAACAACTAGAATATAAAATAGAAAACCCTGTAGAAATAGCAGAAGACTATGTAAAAATACCTATACATGTACAAACAGCTTCAGAAGACTATGTAGACATAGAAATACACCTTGAAGGAGATTATACAACACATATACATGAAGAAACAATAGAAGAAGATGTACAAAAAGAAATAGAAATAGATGGATTAACTTCTAACACTACTTACGAAATTGAAGGATACTTAGAACTAGAAGACGGATACACTAATACAGCCTCATTAGAAGAAGAACCATTAAGCTTTACAACAACAGAAGAAGAAGAAGAACCTATATTAACTCCAACAGTAGATTTACAAGTTTTAGAAACTAGAAAAGAAGAAGCAGATATAGAAATAAATGTTAACTCTAGAGAAGTATTTAATGAATTTGACTTATATATAGAGTTTGAAGAAGAAGAAAGAGAAGACGACTTAGGAAGCTTTACAATAGTAGAAGGAGAAGAAAAAACAATAGAACACACTCTAGAAGACTTAGGAGAAGAATATAACGATAGCATAAGAGCTAAAGTATTCTATGAAGAAGAAGGAGAAGAACAGTCTATAGATAGTGATTTTAAAACCATAGAATACAGTGAAGAAGAAAACGATACACCAGTTTTTGAAGACTTTGACTTACGAGAAAGTATAAGAAAAACTTTCAATTCACTATTTGGAACAGAAGGAGAAAGAGGAGAAAACATTTTTTCCATGTTTATAGCGATGTTAATAGGTATTCCTTTAGCTGTAATAACTAAATCAGCTATAGCTTTGTTATGGACTACAGTATCTGTTTTAACCCTGTTTACAATTGCTGGATGGTTTCCTATAAGCCTTCTAGTAGTTCTAACACTTATAGGTGCTATAATAACAGGCTTCCTAACAAGAACACTATTAGATTGGGACGGATAGATAAACATGATACCAGAAGAAATAATAAAGATTAGTTTAATGGTTATAGTTATTATAGTAGCTTTTACTTCTTTAATGTATCCTTTAAGCCAAGAGTTCGACCGTATAGATGATATTACTAGAGCAGAAAATATAGAGGACATGGCTACATGTCAATTCGAACCAACACATGAAATTGAAAATTATTTTAGACTTCCAGCTCCAAGAAATTTATTCCGTGACTTGTTTCCGAGAACAGGAGAATACGATTATTACGATGGAACATATTTTATAGACCGTTCAGGAGATATACAGAAAGAAACAGCTTTAGTAGGGTTTGGAACACATAATTTAATACTTACAGAAGGAAGTACAGCAGGAGGGTACCGTATAACACTTCTACCTAACCATGAAGTAACAATAGATAACATAGAAATAATAGCTTTAATGCCTAAGGAAGACCAGACAATAACAATAAATGTAGAAACTTTAGAGATGTTAGGAGGAGAAAACATAGAGTTTAAATCAGAAGAATTTAAATACGAAGAAGTGTTTTCTGAAAGACACACTACTTACCGTATGGAGGATATAAATCTTACAGGTAACCCAGATAGACCTATAAGTGTAACCTTTTTATTAAGTTCTCTAAATGAAGTAGAAGACCAATTTAAAGAAGCTCCTAGAATACAAGAAGTACGGATAAACCATATAGACGATGTACAAAGAGAAACAGAACTTTCTCAATATATAACATGTACTAAAGATATAGTAAATGCTATAGGAGATACAGCTTTTATAAATACAGGTATAACGCCTATAGATATTGTCTTTTCAGTATTTGGAGTTATAACATATATAATAAGCTTTATAATAACAGCATTTCTAACAATAATAGAGTTCTTCATAGTAACACTACCAACAGTATCTATAGAAACTTTTGTACCTTTTTTATCGTAAATAAAGCAGTTTAAAACAAATTATATAAAACTGTAAAATTAAATAAAAATATAAATATGGATAAAGAAAAATTGGAAGAAATTAATCAAAAAATAAGTAACAAGTTTAAAATTTTTTACATGAACCTATACTTTTCTTACGAGAAAATCTTTAAATTATTCAATAAAAAACCACATCCTGTTATTTATTACCATAAAGATATATACGAACATAGGTTCGGTAAACCAGAAGACTACAGCTTTAATGAACCATTTCCAGATGACTATAATCCTTAAATAATCTATAAAATTCTAAGCTCTTTTTTTTAATTAGTTTGTGCAATAATGTTCCACATGAAACAAGGGTTAATTCTAAAATCGATGTTCAATTAAAATGAACACCTAAATTATTATTTAATACGGCTACTTTATTTAATTAAATAAAACTCTATATTATTTAAATAATATTTAAGAATTATATAAGAATTCGGTAAAATATATATCGAAATACGAAATATTTAATATCCTTTTATTATATAAAGAAAATCATTTATAAACTCTTTATATACTTTACGGTTAAAAAATTAGAAAAAAAAGGGTATAGGTACAGGGTATTTAGGAAGTTTATTTAATTAAATAAACTTTATTTAATTAAATAAAGTAAGTTCCATTCATTTACCTATGTCTTTCTCCACATGAAACAGGGGTTAATTTTCATGGGTTAATCTTATAAACCCTATTTAAATGTTAACTATTTAGTCAACAAGAAAAGTATATACTAGAAAGTAATTGTTATAACATATGTTTTCGAACATATGTTTTATATCTCATATATCGAAATACGATATATAATTTACAGCTCTAAATTCTTATTTTTTTGTAGTGATTTATCACATATGTTCCAGTATAATAATATTATATAAAGTAGCAGAATTAAATAAACTTTAGAAGGTGATACACATGACAGATAAAATAGAACATAAAGTCAAATATTACGCAAATAAAACAACTGCTGTTTTAACTACTTTTGATAAACATAGAAATAGACAATATATTACAGTAATTCACGACCGGCGAAATTTACAGATAAGTTCGGAAATAAATAAAGGTAAAACAGAGGATTTTATGATAACAACCCGTTTTTACGAGAAAGGCTACGGAATAGATGAGAATATACACTTTACAAATAGATTAATGTCTATTAAAGAACATGTTGAAGAACTTAAAAAAGATAACAGAGACGCACTAATAGCATTTAGAAAGTAAGGTGTTTTAAGATGTCTAAAAAAATTGTTTCATTTTCAGTAGATTCTGATATATATGAAAGCTTTAAAAACTCTATAAACAATAGAGAAGCTTCTAAAGAAATAGAAAGCTTTATGACTGAAAGGATAGGTAGCTATGAAGATAGAAAACAAAAACTAGAGGATAACATTAGGCTTTTAGAACAGAAGAAAAAACAATTAGATAACAAATTAAAAGGTATTGAGAAAAAGATAGAGCTGAAGAAAAAGAAGAAGCAGGAACTTTTAGAAAGAGCTGAAAAAATGAAAGAGAAAACAGAAAACTGTAACAACAGCTATACTAAAGGATTAACTAAGGTTAATGAGAATTTAGAAAACATAGAAGATAGTGAGCTATTAACAGAAAAACGGAAGGAGTTTAAACAAAAATTAAAGGAAGCTAAGGAGTATAAGAAAAAGTACAAGGATAACAGTAAGATACAGAAAAAGGTAAATAGGAACATAGAGAAATTAGAAGATAAACTAGAAAAAGTAAAGAAATTATTGAAAGATTCTTAAATAGTTTAAAGGTGTTTTAAGATGTCATTAACCGAGAAACAAAAAAAAGTATTTAAGATAGTTTCAAAAATTCAACAGGCTAAAAAAACTTATCAACCAACTATAGAAGAAGTAAAGACCGAGATTTTAAAAAGAGGGGTTTATAAGAGCAGTAAAGTATCTTTACATCATTTTTATAAGTCTATAGAGAAGTTAAATAAATCTATGTATCCTATTAAAGTTGTTGAAACGGATAGCTGTTCTTTTATTTTTAGAACAGATATTTAAGTAGAAAAACTTTTTTATATGATTTTAACCTATTTTTTTTTAGGAGGAAGAGTTTTTCTCTTAAGAAGAAAATGCTTATACCTTTTCTATCTCTTAAGAGTGTTCCCTCTTTCTCCTAACCACCAACAAAAAAAACTTTATCTTACTTTAGTAATTGATTTAATCGGTCTATTAAAACAGTTAAAGTTTTTCCATCCGTTTAAATAATATTTAACGCACATATGTTTTTTTTGAGTTACTAGATAACTATCTATGTTTATCTCTTTTAAAAAAGAGGTAAATAATATAGATTTATGAATACAGTCTCCTTTTTTATTCTCTAATATTTTTTTCACTTCATAGTCTTCTGTTATTTCTTCATAACTTATAGTATCAAATACAGCTTTTTCTAATTTATCTATAACACATTTATTATATTTATCTTTATCTTTACAGATGTCTAATACTTTGTTAACAATTTCTGTAGTTTCTTCTGTAGTTTGAGGCTTATGAGCTAAAGCAGAAATAGTTTTAGTAAAATGAGTATTTCTTTCTTCTCTATATATGTTATCTCTATACTGTAGAAATTCATAGTGTACTATTGATAAAGACGCTACAGCTGAAAATATTAAAATTATAATAAGTATTATTGTTTTTAATTCTATTTCTAAAATGTCTTTTACTTTCATAGTAAATAAATCTTCTTAATTATTGTATATATATGTTAAGTTTTTCTATTGTAAAGAAATTATTAGATTTTTGTAAAACTATTTAAATAATTAATACTAATCTATGTTCATATCTATATGGAAACAGAAAAAGATTATACTATAGCCGACTTATTTTTTGTAGCTTTTATAACTTTTTTACTCTTTACATTATTTATTAAAGTACCAGAAAGCTTAGGAGTATCAACAATAGAAATGACTAGTATAGAAGCTTCTATATGTGAATTAGATTATTTAAAATCAGAAGATTATATTATTATTGAAAAAGATAAATGTAATTTAATCAAAAATATGTATAATAAAACAGTTTTAGAAACAGAAGAACATTTTAAAGAGGTTATAGAATAAATGGATAAAGTAGCTTTCTATGGTAGGGTTTCTACAGAACAGCAGGATTTAAGTAATCAGTTAGAAGCTTTTAATGATTTTATAGATAAAAATACTATTAAATATTATGATATTTATAAAGAAAAAGTATCGGCTGTTGCTGATAGAAAGGAGTTTAACAAGCTTCTGGATAGGTTAGAGAAGTATAATTATATTGTAGTTACTAAGATGGATAGATTAGTTAGGTCTACTACTGAAATATCTTATTTAATTGAAAGACTTAATAAAAATAATGTTTATCTAAAAACTATTTTCGAGCCTATAGATACTTCTAACAAGTTTGGTGATGTTATGGCTACTTTACTAAGTATTATAGCTGATATTGAAAGAAAGAATATTAGAGAAAGGCTTAAAACTAATTATAATAAGGCTTTAAAGGAAGGTACTGTAGGAAGAAATAAGAAGATTAAAGGAGAAGCTGAAAAAAGATTTATAGAACTTGTAAAGAAAGGATTAAATCCTACTACCGTTCAAATGATTTTAAAAGAGGAGTTTGATATAGATATTAGTAGAACTACTTACTATAACTATTTAAACAGATTAGATTTAAAGAAAGATGGTTAGAAGAAAGGTGTTTTAAATGAATAAAAAATTTAACTTAAAATATTTAACAGATAACTTAGAAAACATTAACAAATTTTTAAAAATATTTTTCTGGATAGTATTTTTTAATATAGTAGCTACTATATATATAGGGTTTACTACTGAAATATACACATCATATATAGTTATTAATTCGATTATAGGCTTATTTACCTTAGCTATTATTAGAGCTTTTTCAATAACTCTATTAATGACTTCTAAGCTTTCTTCTGTAGGTAACACTATTTCTAATGTTTTCAAAAACATGAATAATGTAAATGAAATGGAGGACTGAATAAAATGTTAGAATATCTGATGTATATAGGAACAGCTATTTTTATGATGGCTGTAATAGGAGTTATACTTTACTCTATAGGTAAAAAGAAAGGAGTACCAGAAGTTAATGAGTATCTGGAAGATAAATTAAAAGCTTATGACTACTTTAAAGACTTAGCTATTAAGATAGGTAACAATAGTTCTAAGGTATTGATTCAAAACATGGAGGCTAAAAAACAAGTTATTAAATGGATAACAGTAGATAGTCTAATACCAGAATTTTTTACTGCTAAAGAAGAGCAGATACCTATTAAAAAGGGTTTAAACTTTGACAAGGAAGCTATAGATAAGCTTAAAAAAGAGTACGGAAGTATTAAAGTACCTCATAAGGTTTTACTTGTTAAGGAGCTTAACCCTTCGTTATTAGGAAGGATAAAAGGAGATACAGAAGTAGTTTTAGTACCGGAAACTAAAATAGTTTTTGAAAACGATGAGAAGATAGTTTTAGATAAGGATTTAGATTTAAGACCTTTCTATAATTCTGATTTATGGCTTCCTAACTATTTCAGTTCCATTAATCTTTTAACTTCTGTAGCTATACAGGATACTTATGAAAGTCTTTTATCAGTTTTTGCTGAAAATCAGAAGACTATGAACTATCTTAATATTGAATACGCTACAGCTAAAGGTAAACTAGAAGCTGTAGATAGTGATAACTTTAGGATAGGTGTAGCAGGAGATATAAACGAGAATTAGGTAGGGTATAGGAAGCAGATAACCCTATAAACAACTTGTTTTATAGGTAAACCTGCTCCTCTTCTTCTCTTTTTTGTTTTCTTTCTTCTAAGGTGTTCTTAAGAATTTGTAAACTGTTTTTAGACTTGTAAGCTTCTTCTATCTGTTCATAATTTTTAATAACTTTTTTAGGTAAATTTGGAACTTTCCAGAAAGGATAACGGATATATCGGTTATCGTAACCTCTAGAGTTTAATTTATCCTTCTTAGGTATTATACGGGTTACTTTTGCGTACTGCTTCTTTTCCATGCTTATAATAAAGTCTATATGTTCTCTAATCCTTTTAGAAATATTTTTAGTGTTAGGTGATATAATTATTTCTATGTTCTCTAATATAGATAGAGTCCGGATAGAAGATGCTACACTTCTAACTTGAGTAGTGTAGTGTTCATAACTGTTTAAATATTCTTCAGCTTCGTCTAATATTCTAGCCTTCCTTCTAAAGCCTAATATAGAAGCTAAATACTCTACTTCTGAATAAATCAATTGATTTTTAAAATCTAATTCTCCTTCTAGAACATTTAACTTGTTATGTAACATGTAGCTTATGTAAGCTCCTAATTTACTTTTTCCGTATCGTTGTTGCCCACATATAAACAGTACGGGTGTTATACCGTTGTTAATCATGTTAACAAGCTTAGCGAAAATAGGATGTACCCAATAACCGTTTATTTTTACATTATAATTACTATGAGGGTTTTTTTTCCATTTTTTTCTTTGATACTTAGAAATTCTTACTTTATCAGTATATAATCCTTTTCGAGATGGCTTAGGAAGATTATAGTTATAGTTCTCTACTTTCTCTAAGATATAGTTCACTTTTTTAAGTAGCTTATCTTCCGATACTTTTCCTTCTCTTATCTTCCTAACTATATCTTTTTCTATTTCCATGCCTTCTTTAGATTTTTTAGGCTTCATAGTAAGGAAGTCTCTTTAAATCAGTTTCAGAAAGTTTTGTATCTCTTTCTTCTTCTATCCTTTCTTGAATATAGTTTACAATATCGATTTTAAAACCTTTACGAGTTACATATTCTATAGAATTATAGTTTAAAAGTAATTCATGCTTTAAATTCCATCTTCTGATACTAGAAACTGTTATTTCATGAAACAAGTCATTATACATATGACATATTTTATTAAAAGAAATTATAGCAGTTTTATAGCCTCTTTGACCATGTTCTTTAGTGAACTGCTTAACTATTTTATCTATAACCTTTCTAGAATTGTTTAACTTAGTTTTGATAGGTATATACTGCTTATATCTATTTTTAGACATTTTAAACACCTTATTATTTACCTAAAACACGCATGGATAACGAAAAACCCACATACTCACGGTATTGGAACGCTTTATATATAAAAATATCGATTATATATATTATATCTCTATATAGAACCGTTTAAAGTGAGTGCCGACCTCTATATATAGCTATATCGTTCTATAATCTATGATTATTTACAAGGAGCTTCCAGAAACATTTATAAACAAGTTATAGACTATACTACTAATACCGATGGCGAAAAAAAGGTTTAGCAACACTATTAACAAGTCTATAGCCTTATTAGTAGCTATTCTAACAGGAGCAGTAACACTAATCGCTGTGATGTTCCTAATTCCAGAAATGGAAGCTATGATAGCCGAAGCAGGAGCGGAAGAGGTAGATATTCCAGGATTTGGACTTTTGGAGACACTCGGACCGTTCTTAATTGTCTTCGGAGCTATTCTAGGTATCATGGTAATTCTACTTCTTTCAGTAGTAGATGTTACCGATTTAGCTTAAGTTAGGATAGTCTAAGACTGAAAGGGTTAAAATCCTTTCAGTTTATTTTTACCAATAAAATATTTATACAAATAAAAAGAAGTGATATACATGAATTTGAAAAATATTATAACAAGACCGATAAAAATTATTTCTATTGTTTTAGTAGCTATCCTAACTCTAAGCTTAACTATTAATGTCTTAGGAGTTTTTGACAATATAGGTTCTGACTATGAAATTATAAACAGTTTTTCAATAGAAAGACCTTCTGAAGCAGGTACATGGGAAGACGGAAACTTTTTAGAAGGCTTAGGATATAATTCAGAAGAAGAATACATATTTTTAGAAGAAGGAGACCATGGAGTTTGGCAACAATATATGGAGTTTCCAAATTATTTAGAAGAACTAGAGTTAGTAGGATTAGAAGCTGATATATCTGATTTTTCAGAAAACCAAAGTATAGAATTTTTAATTTTTTCTGGAGAAGTTTCAGAAGATAATGAATGGATTACAATCACTACAGAACAAGACAATTTAGAAGGTGTAGAAAATTTAGAGATTACAAAAGAAGAACTAGACATGATGGAGTTCGGAACAGTAGCTACAGAAGATATAACGATGGAGATAAAAATAGATGGAGAAAACGATGGAGAAGAAGCTAAAATACATAGAATTAATGCTGACTTTGAACATGAAGATTTAACGATAGGAGAAGAACCGACAGCAACTCAATCTTTTGTAGAAAACTTCGGAGGACTTGTCCTAATATTTATGGCTTTCATAGGTATCATGTTATTAGTATTCCAAGACATGTTTAACTAAAAAA
>Ga0207421_10007422_pt1 | contig 11663 bp, 12 predicted proteins | sample SodLakKL_010_SED_4_FD_187542 | JGI IMG/M metagenome (GOLD analysis project Ga0207421, IMG submission 187542) | Alkaline sediment microbial communities from Lake Tanatar, Kulunda Steppe, Russia - 8KL_010_SED (SPAdes) (version 2) | ecosystem: Environmental > Aquatic > Non-marine Saline and... | reverse complement strand
GTATAAGCTCGCCCACATCTCCTATGGATTCAATCCAGGCGCGAAATTGACCGGTAATATTGTCGAGGACGAAAGGATATGGGGCGGTACTGAGTGGGGTCTAGGAAACGTTGGGTCCAAATTAGTTCCAGAACAAGAAGGAGGAATACCGGCCTCGTCCCACTGCGACGGTATCTGCACTGACTCTTCTGTTTGGTTGGATGGAGAACAGCTTTTGGACGAAGGAGAGATCGTTGATAACTTCCCTGAGTTAAAAGAACTGGCCGAACAACTGCTATAACCCCAATTATTTTTTTTATTTTAGGTTGAAGTTTATGAACAAAAATAAAAATTTAGAGGTAGTGGGGATCCAACTAGATTACACTAATAACGAGTATTTTCCCTACGATAGAATAAAAGAAGAATTTAAAAAATTTGATTTTAAGAATTTTGATTTAGTCATTTTACCTGAATTATGTTTACTTGGTTTTGATTATAATTTGATGTCTGATTTTAGTAAAATAGAATTTGAAAACCAAATTTCCTTTTTTAAAGAGATTGCTGAAAAAAACAAAATCAATTTGATATCAGGCATTCTAGAAATAGATGGTGATGATTATTTCAACTCCGCTATTGCTATCGGTAGCGATGGAAATATATTATACAAACATAGAAAACTTCATTTGTGGAAGAAAGAAAGAGAATTTTTCCAACGGGGTAACCATGTAGGTACATTTGAAATTGATGGATGGAATATAGGTCTCGGCATATGTGCTGATATTGGATTTCCAGAATTTTCCCGATTACTAGTTTTGAAGGGGGCTGATCTTCTTGTGTTTCCTAGCGCATGGCGGAAGCCATACGATAGACTTTGGAAACAGATGGTCGTAGCTAGGGCAGCAGAAAATCAAACTTATGTTTTAGGTGTAAATGCTGTAGGTTCAGATGAAAAATTTTGTGGAAAAAGTCTTGTAGTAAGTCCTGATGGATATGTTGAAGAGGAACTCGGCGATGTTCAAAGCTTTCTATCGGCTAGATTGAAAAAACAAAATATAAATAAAAGAAGACAGGAACTTGATTGGTTATCGATGAGAAGACCTGATATTTACGATATTGAAAGGGGTGATTGAAAGGTGAATCATAAATTTGTAAAAATTCATGTTCAAAATAAAATTTGTTAGAGGTGTACCAAATGGGGAAAAATAAAAATGTAATGGAAGTAATAAAAAAGAGAAGGAGTATTAGAGATTTCACTGACCAAGATATACCAAAACAAGATATAAAAAAACTTATAGAAGCAGCACGTTGGGCTCCCAGTGGGAGTAACATACAGGCATGGCGGATCTATGTAGTTAGAGGAGAAAAAGTAGAATCGATAAAAAAGTTTTCTCCAGGAATTCTTTCAAACCCTCCAATAATTTTCGTTATGTGTGCAGACATTGAAGAAGCCGAAGATAAAGGAGGAAAGCTATCTAAAGAACTTTTAACAAAATTAGATATAGCGATCGCAGCGCAGAATATATGTTTACAAGCAACCTCGATGGACATCGGTACATGTTATATTGCATCCTTTAACAAGGAGGCGACAAAAGAAATCCTTGGAATGCCCGATAATCATCAACCTGAATTAGTATTGACAGTAGGTAAACCAGAAAAAACTCCAGATCCTCCAAAAAGGAAAAATCTAGATGAACTAACTAGATGGGTAGGGTGGAATGATGAGTAAAAATGAAAAACCCGTATTTTTTGATTTGTTTTGTTATGTTTCTTCTTCAGCTAGAGGCTTAGTAGAGGAACCGAAACTATACGGACCCCTTCGATTACTAGAAACGATGGAAAGGATAATCGAAGAACTTGAGAAAGAGGATAGGTCGAATGAATTTTATAAGGAAATAAAGGACAAGATAGAAGAAAATAAGTACACTTTGATGGAAGATGAGGAAAAATTTGTTGGATTTTTAGATGAATTAGTGAAGATGCTTGCTGAAAAAGAAAATGAACTATAATATCGATTAGATTATCTTATCAAATATAATATCAAATCAGTTCTGCCAATCCTCTGGCTAAAATGGTTCTTGTGAGTACTGTAGGTGTATCTGTTATTTCCCTAACCTTTTCTTTCATCTCTATCGTGTACCCAAAGCAATCCAAAAATATCAATTCGCATCCTTTCATTGCTTTAGCCTTTTCTGCTATATCTATTCCTTCATAAGGTGAATAGGAGACTGCCTCAACCTCGAACCCTAAGGCTTCATATTGAGGAGGTATGACCGATAATTGATCTGGAGAAGGGATCATCAATCCTAAGGAATCTATTTCGAACGATTGAAGATATCCCTTGACCAATTTATTAGGGTCTAATATTGGCGTTTCAGTTTTGAATTCAGGGAATTTACCAGCACAAAGATAAGTGATAAGATCTACTTTTTTATCTAGCTCATTAATCTTCTCTTCAAATTTAGGCATTAATTTCTTTTTATCTACTTTTATTTCTGATCCGTCGTTTAGTCTTGTTACAAATACCTTTTTTTTGGTCTCTTCTTTAGCTCTTATTTTATCTAGTTGTTTACCTTTTAATCCGTCAAGTGCTCCTTTCTGTATTATCTCTAGATCTGAAGTATCTCTAATGGTCCTGATTATTTCAGGTACGACATCATCTCTTGGAGATTGGCCAATAGTTATCATCCCGATTTTCATATTTTTCAGCCTGAGTTGTATATGAATATGTGATGCTGATATATAATATTTTTTAAAAAGTTGAATTTTAATATATTACGTCAAAATTACTAACTAAAACAAAAATAAACCTAATTATATTTTGTAATAAGTTTAAATTATCCTGCTAAAAACCTGATTTGTATCCAAAACTTTTATATGCCTTAAACAGAATCAAAATTTGGGATAATATGAAAATAAAGGTAGTAGTTCCTGTAGCAACTGAAGTGTGGAACGAACCAATAAGAGAGGCCTATGAAGAATACAAATCTCCTGAGACTGAGATCGACATAGAAAATTTGGAAAAAGGTCCTGAATCTATAGAGTCCAACTATGATGAGTGTTGGGCTGGTCTACCGACTTTACTGAAATGTGAAGAAGCAGAAAAAGAAGGATATGACGCAGTAATCGATTACTGCTTTGGAGACCCAGCTTTAAGTGCCATCAAAGAAGCATTAGATATACCTGTTGTAGGGATCAATGAATCAAGTGTGCATATGGCTTCAACTTTGGCTAAAAAATTTTCTGTGATCGGGGTCGGCCCTCAATTGGAAATGGAGGCTCTAACTGAAGAAAATGAGCTAGTTTATGGCTTAGACCATAAATTCACTTCACTCAGATCTACAGATATTGCAGTCTTAGATATACACGAGGATTTTGATAAACTTTATCAGGCTCTTTTAGAAGAGGGTAAAAAGGCCATAGAAGAAGATGGTGCCCAGGCTATAGTCCTCGGTTGCGGGAGCTTGTTGGAACTAGCAGATAAGTTGGAACAAGAACTAGAGGTTCCTGTTATCGATTCTGGACTAGCCGCTCTTAAATGGGCTGAAAGCCTGGTCAAACTTGGTTTGAGTCAAAGTAGATTAGCTTATCCTAGCCCTACAGAAAAAAAGAGAATTGAATAGAGAAATCGCGAAAAAGTAGCTGGTTAACTCAAAAATCCTTCCATTTATATTATTTACATATATAATTAGAAAAAAGAGTTTTGATGCTTTCTATATTAATCCACTAGATGACACGCTACATAATGATCATCCCTAACTTCTTTCAGTTTTGGATTTTCCTTTTTACAAGTCTCTTCTTTGTAGGGACATCTTGTGTGGAATCGACAACCGGAAGGTGGATCCATAGCACTTGGAATTTCGCCTTTTGCTTTCAAATCTGGCTTCAATTTTTCTTCTTCTTCGGTAGTAGTTGGGAAAGAACTCAGTAGAACTTTTGTATAAGGATGTAATGGTTCCTCAAAAAATCGGTGAGTTTCAGCCAATTCAAAAAATTGACCAAGGTACATTATTGCAACTTTTGTAGCGATGTTTCTCATAAGCCCTAAGTCATGAGTTATGAATAGATAAGTCATGTCAAATTCTTTCTGTAAGTTTATCAGTATGTTCATTATTTTCGCTTGGATTGAAACATCTAATGCGGAGGTGGGTTCGTCTAAAACAACGAATTCTGGATCTGTAGCTATAGCCCTAGCGATGGCGACTGCCTGTTTTTCTCCTTGTCCTAAGTCACCAGGCCTCCTATACATAAATCGTTCAGCGTCTAAATCAACGGTGTCTAATAATTCATAAACTTTATTCACAGCTTCTTCTTCACTTTCCACTAAATTGTGGATTTTTAGAGGAAGGCTGACAATCTTGAACACAGATTTTGTAGGATTCAGTGATCCACCCGGATCCTGAAATACCATATTCATCTCTTTTTTGATATCCATAGATCTCTCAGTGACAGGGGTTGAAATGTCTTTTCCCTTGAAAGTGAGTGTACCTCCAGTTGGAGGATGAATCCCCATTAGTGCTTTCCCAGTTGTACTTTTTCCCGAACCGGACTCACCAACCAAACCCAGTACATCTTCCCTTTCAATTTTAAAATCTATTCCATCAATAGCTTTGACCGTGCCAGCTTCTATCTCAAAATATCTCTTAAGATTTTTAGCTTCAATCAGGTTTTTAGACATATTAGTCCCTCCAACAAGCAACATAATGATCATTTCCAAGATCAACAAGATCTGGTTTTTCTTCTTTGCATCTATCCTTAGCATCAGGACATCTTGGATGGAATCTACATCCTGATGGAGCATCGACGTAATCTGGTGTCTGTCCAGCTATACCAACTGAAAACCCTCCACCTGTTAGTTTGGGTATCGATTCCATCAAACCCACTGTATAGGGATGTTTTGGGTCCGTGAATATCCTGCTCGTACTAGCACTTTCAACCACAGTACCTCCATATACTACGTATATCCTATCAACGAATTTTCTCACAGCTCCCAAAGCTTGTGAAACAAATATAGCTGAGAAATCTCTCTCTTCGAGAATATCTCTGATCAATCTGAGTACCTGGTCCTGTATAGTCACGTCCAAGTTAGTGGTCGGTTCGTCGGCGATCAATATATCTTTAGCGACTGCAACACTCATAGCTATACAGACTCTCTGTCTCATACCTCCACTCAATTGAAATGGATAGCTGTCAAGAACTCTTTCTGGGTCCGTTAATGCGACTTCATCAAATAATTCTATCGATCTTTCTTTGTAATCTTCTATTTCCTCGGTAGTTTCACCAGAATATTTTAGAACATCTTTCATCTGAGTTTTTACCTTGTATAAAGGGTTCAATGAAGCGGTTGGGTCTTGCGGTATCATGCTCACATGTCTTCTTCTTAGGCTCATCAGTTCTTTCTTTTTCATCTTTAGTACGTCTCTTCTCGGCTTAATAATCATTCCATTTTCTGTTTGATATATCCCATATCTCACTGTTCCTTTGGATTTTACCGCCCACGAATCTCCTTCTTTAGAGAGTTTTGACTTAGAGGGGACGGAAAGATCATTTTCTTCAAAGGTATCTTGCAATTCAGTGTGGATAGGTCCCTTTTCTAGATATTTTTCATAGGATCTATCCAAAGCAAACAATTCGTCACCGTTGAAATAGATTTTTCCACTCTTTATTACTGCGTTATCAGAGAGAATTTGATGGATTGATTTCATAGTCGTTGTTTTTCCGCATCCAGATTCACCTATTACTCCAATTTTTTCCCCTTTCTTTAGCGTAAGATTTAGGTCATCTAATACGTCGGAGAAACCTCTGTATGTATTGTACCCTACGTTTAAATCTTCTATTTCTAAAACTGAATTTTTACTCATCAGGATCCCTCCTCAAAAGCGTCTTGAATACCGTCTCCAAGTAAATTGAATCCTAAGATGATAAACGATATTGCTATTGCAGGGAAAATGGCAACCCACCATCTACCGGGCATCCAATCGGCTCCGTTAGCTACCATTGTTCCGAGATCAGGAGTCGGGGCTTGGGCCCCAAGACCTACAAAACTAAGCGAGGCTCCAACAATTATCACCCAACCAACATCTAATGTAGCTTTAGTTAAAATGGCACCTGTACAGTTAGGCAGTATCTCTGAAAACATGATATGTAATTTGCTGTCACCCATGATCTCTGCACTTTTTATGAACTCTTCGTTCACCAGTGAAGAAACATTATTGTAGACGATCCTTGTGTACCATGTCCACCACATCAAAGAAACGGCTAACATTGCATACATCGGACCTGGATCGACCATGGCAGTGATGCTCAAAGCCAAAACAAGAGGTGGAACAGCAATGAATACGTCGGCTATCCTCATTATGAGAGTATCGACCCACGTATCCTTGTGATATCCCGCTACCAAACCAGCGGTGACTCCTGTTGGAACTGACAGAGTAAGGACAACGACCACCATTGTCATAGCATATCTAAAGCCAAATATCGTTCTCGTTAGAACGTCTCTTCCATATTCGTCTGTTCCAAATGGGTACTCCATGGTTTGAAATGGCTCAATGAAAGCGTCTTGATAATTACTGTAGTAAAAAGCATGTTCTGGATGAGGTGAGATGTATTCGCCAAACAAAGTCAGAAAAATCGTTATTATAGCTATCGAAAGCCCAACTAGTGACAGAGGATTCTGAGAAAATCTATACCATTTTCTTTTTAATGAATCTTTCCAAGGAGATTCCTTTTTTTCCGTTAATTCTTCAACTTTTTCTTCCTCTATGTGATCGTCTTCCGTTTTTTCATTGGAGTTTTTCTCCATCTTATCATCAATAGATTTAGATTCGCTTGACATATTTTAGCCCTCCTCTGTATATCTTATCCTTGGATCAACATAAGCCACCACGATATCTACGATTATATTTAGTATAGCGAACATGAGTCCTATAATAAGAACAGTCGCTACAATAGTGTTGAGGTCACTTTCTAACATCGCTTCTATTGCAAATCTTGAAAAACCTGGCCAAACAAACACCATTTCCACCAAAAATGCATTCCCAATCATCATGGCTATCTGCATCCCTAATACAGTAAGTCCAGGGATGACAGATGGTCTTAATAGGTATTTGAATCGTACGATCCTTTCTGGGAAACCGAACCCTCTAGCCATAGCTATATACTCCTTTTTCCCGGTTGTTATCATCCCTGATCTGTACATCCGAGCTACCTGTGCCATACCTGGTATTGCTAATGCAAATGCAGGCAAAGTTGCATGATGTACATAATTCACAAATGTGCCTATTTGACCATTGAGTAGTGCATCAATACCTAAAAACCCGGTCGGCCCGTCTGGTCTTACTATACCTTCAGTTAAAGCTCCAGTTGAAGGAAAGAGTCCCCATGTATATGAAAACATTAGTTGAAATATGATGGCAAAAACGAAAGCGGGAATCGACACACCAATATAAGCGAAAACTCTAGTGATATGATCCTGCCATTTATTGATGTTCGAACCAGCAAAGACTCCTAATAGAAATGACCCGACCACTTGAACCATACCAGCATAGAAAACCAATTCTAATGTGAATGGTAAACGTTGAGTAACATCCGCTGTTAAACTTCGTCTACTGTAAATAGAAAATCCTAGATCACCTTGGAGTACATTTCTAAACCAAATGAAATATTGCATATATATAGGACGATCGAGAGCTAGACTTTTTCTTAATTCTTCAACTACTGCGTCTGGCGTACGTGGATCGACCATCATCTGAACTGGATCACCTGGGATAAATCTTCCAAGATAGAAGATGAAAACTGATAAACCTAATAGTGCGATTATTCCCCAAAACGCTCTTTTTGCGATATATTTTTTTATATTCATGCTTCTTCCACCTTTTAAATAAATAAAATTAATGAGGAGAAGGGTTTTTGGGAGTGATTTGTGTCATCAAGTAATCATCTTTGGTCATGCGGTAGAACTCTAATGTTCCTAGCTTCAATGTAGTATTGGACTGCTGGTATGTTTTCTCCTTCTTCTTCCATATGTGGCCATTCTACGTACTCTTGGTATGCATGGGTCGAAGGTTCATTTCCATAGTAAATAGTAGTGTACATATCATAGATCTCTTCTTGGACTTCCTCGTACAACTCATATCTCAGACTATCATCAGTTTCGTTCATAGCGTCTTCTATCATCTGATCGAGTGTATCGTTTAACAACCATTCATTTTGTTCCGTAGTGTGTGCATTGACTGAATGATATCTTGATTCCAACATTCCTCCTGCATCGGCATAGTGCGCATCTAAGTTCATCGGGACTATATCTGGCGATGTCTCTTCATCTCGCATAGCATCGGTCATAGCTCCCCAGGTTATTTGTCTAACGTTCAATTCTAAGCCGATATCTCCAAGGTTACTTCCTAACTCTACGCCTAGTCTTTCAGTAGCAGGAACGGCTGCCATCCAAATGTATTCGATCTCAAGATCTTCGTCTTCAGGATCAACGATTTCGGGATAGTATTCAGATTGTTCTAGTGCTTCTTGTGCTTTATCCAAATCTCTTTCGGGCATATCTAGTTCTTTCATACCTGGCAAAGTTGGAGCTATGAGTCCCTCTGCATCAGTATTATATGCGAATATATTTTCGTTCACTGTTTCATAATCTATCGCATATGATATAGCTTTTCGAACATATCTGCAGTCAAGGGGTTTTCTCCTAGTGTGCATCATCCCGTATCGCATTCCGGCTTGAATGTAAGATCCTAGTTTTGCTCCTTCATCTTCGACTAGATCTTCGAAAACCTCATGGGGCAACCATTCGGCCGTTATCTCTAATTCTTCTGCGGCGAACATCGTTCTGGTTGTTGAAGGGTCTGTAACAGCTAGCATTCTGAACTCATCTGCAGCTAGATCATCCATTGGTCCCCAGTAATCTTCGAATTTTTCCATATGTATATAGTCTCCTACGTCTATGTCTTTCATCTGGTATGGCCCTGATCCGGCATCGTTTTCGATAAGATATTCTCTGCCCATATCTCCGTATTCTCCGTCTGGTCCATATTCGAAATCTCCATCATAGATGGTGTTTTCCTCTATTTCATGGCGATCGAATATGTAGAATCTGCTTAGTTTGTGTTCAAAGACACCAAAATCTTTCGTCAGCTCGAAGCTTATGGTATGATCGTCTATCACTTCAGATTCCTCCAAATCAACAGAATCGTAGAAAAGGTATCCAAAGCCTTCGCCCATATAGACGTAACGTTTCATTGAAAACATCACGTCTTCGGCGTCTAATTCCCTTCCACTATGGAATTCCACGTCATCTCTTAATTCGAAAGTCCATGTTCGTCCATCATTTTCAGCCCACCAATCTTCTGCTATCCATGGGTCTACTCCGTCGGGCGATGGGTAGAGTAATGGATCATAGAGATTCAGTGCGGCTGCATTCGAAGAAAAATCTATTCCTGTGTTTGGATCGATCTCTGTTGGGAAAGAGAATCCCATTCTCAGTAGGGTTCTATCATCAGTCTCGGGTTCAACGCATCCAGAAAGAGCAGTTCCTGAAATAACAAGGATTCCTAGTACAAAAATGGCCACAATTTTTTTTTCCGGCATTTTTACAAATCTCCGTCTAGAGCAAAAAAGAAAGAACATAATATATATAATTTTTCCTTTCATCTGAGATTTAATTGTTTTTGTGTTCATATTTAAACACAAAAACTTATTATTTATATATTTTAAACACTTTTTGTTTGATATATTATCCTAAATATAATAAATTAAAAAACCATTACATTAAGTATTATCATAATCATCTTTGGAATTAATAGGGGTGCAAATATTTAGATTTGAGTACCTAAAATATTAATAATGGTGCTTTCTAATGTAATTACCATGAAAAATTAAGGTTTGATTATGACTTCAAATACCACATCACTTTGGAAAATTTTAATCCTAAAACTCCGTGATTTAGAAAAAAATAACAATACTTACTTAATATATATTTCTTTGATATATCTTTTTTCCCTACCACTTATTTTTGTATTAATATATATGGATCCCTGTTTGTTCTACTTAATCTTACCAGGATTTGCTCTTTTAATACCCTATATGATATTCGAGGAAAAAGATTTCAAGGTTTTAGGAGTCGTTGGTGTGATCGCGTTAATATTATTAGGTTTCACTTTTACCGCTTATCAAGTAGAATCAATATACATGGATCGTGAACCTGATGAATTGTCTTCAGAATCACTCAAAAACGGATTGATAAACAAGGTTCAAGGTGATGTCGGTGAAAATTTCGAATTCACCGTTCTGATTTCTCATGAGGCTTATGAAGAAGTTATAAGAGATGATAATTACACTCTAAAAGTTCAATTGAGTAGATACATAGAAGAAGATGAGGAGGTGATCGATGATTATAAGATGGATTACCTTGAAGACGTAAATGATGAAGGTAGACTGTATAAGATTGAAATAAGTGATTTGGAAGAGGCCTTATATCAACATAGGTTTTTATTAACTGTTGAAAGAGAGGACGAAGATTATCAGGAAGAAACCGAATATGGATTTGGTCCTTTCACAGTGAGTAGAAGCGACCTTTATTTGACTATTTTGACTCAACAGATATCGACATCGCTTATAATATTTGTAGTATTTCTAGGGTTTCTTTGGTGGAAAAAAGGCATGGAGCAAAAAGCAAAGCAAAGAGCAAAAAAGAAAAAAGCCGAATCTGAAGGAAAAAATAATTTGAATTGAGGAGCGAATGATGAGAATACCGATATCCGATCTGATAGGGGCTATACTTGCATTGATCGGAGCTTTGGTAGTTGCCTCTCAAAGTATTTTGGTTCGAAAATCTACTGTAGATGGTTCGATAAATAAGTTGGTCGGTACAGTATTGGTTGTCAATACTATATTCTGGACTATAGTATTCTTTCTGGGCTATTATCCTCAATTTGAATTAAACGTTATGTCTTTTATCTATTTCGGGCTTTCGGGCTTTTTTGGATTTTTTTTAGGATATTTTTTGTTGTTTTTATCCATTAAAAGGATAGGGGCGTCAAGAACACTTCCTCTTATAAAAACACAAGTTATTGTAGCTTTACTTTTGTCTGTACTTTTCCTTGGAGAGTCTACAACTTTTTACCATCTCATAGGAATAGGATTGGTTGTTTTCGGAGCGGGTTTGGTATCAAAAGAGATATCAAATGACAAAAAATCTAACATATCTGTGAATTCAGATGCTAGAACTAAAATTTTCAATATGTTAATTCCTTTGATGGGTGGTGTTTGTTGGGGTCTCAACTGGTTTTTTACAAGAATGGGTTTGATGCAGGGAACACCTATAATCCTTGGCTTGGCTATAAGCTCAGTTGGAGGATTGATAGGATTTATAATATGGATAGCTAAATCTCAAAGATCATTGAATTTTATAAAATTGAGACAAACTAGCTTTTATTGGTATTTTTTGATAGGTTTAGTTTGCGCTTTAGCATTTTATTTGAATTTTTTAGCATTATCTTTTTCAAGGATAGTGGTGGTCAATCCTATATGGCAAGTTGCTCCTTTATTCGTCCTTTTACTCTCTTACATTTTCCTTCCCCAGTTAGAAAAGATCACCAATAAAATAATAATCGGGTCGATCATCATCGTTTTAGGGACGATAACGGTGATACTCTTCATGTGATCATCTAGGAAGTACAAAA
>Ga0207421_10007419_pt1 | contig 11669 bp, 5 predicted proteins | sample SodLakKL_010_SED_4_FD_187542 | JGI IMG/M metagenome (GOLD analysis project Ga0207421, IMG submission 187542) | Alkaline sediment microbial communities from Lake Tanatar, Kulunda Steppe, Russia - 8KL_010_SED (SPAdes) (version 2) | ecosystem: Environmental > Aquatic > Non-marine Saline and... | reverse complement strand
TTTCACACACAACCATGCTGCCGGTAACCACACTTCCTTTTTCCCGGGCCATTTCCTCCATCCACTGCATGCTCCTGCCTTCCATGGGCTCCGCCACCGGTCCGGGCTCCCTGGTAAAGCCCGTGGTAAACATTTCCGGCAGTACAATCAGGTCAGTCTGGCCGTCAATGTCACGGATTTTCCCGGTAAACATCTCCAGGTTCTTTGCAATGTTTTCCCAATGCAATTCGGATTGGATCAAGCTGATTTTTAAATGTTGCATAATATCTCTGCAGCTTTTTCAAGGGTTGTGTCAGACTTGGCAAAACAGAAGCGCAAGGTTTGATTATCATGTGGTTTGTGGTAAAAAGACGAAGTGGGAACTGCGGCCAGCTTGTGCTCCGTTACAAGGTGACGGGCAAATTCTGCTTCCGGCTGGTCACTGATTTTGCTGTAGTCCAACAACTGGAAATAAGTACCGGAAGCCGGGCTGAAGCTGAAACGGGAAGATTTAACCGCCTCCAGGAAGAAGTCACGTTTTTGTTCATAGAACCGGCTAATCCCGTCATAATTATCAGGATCTTGCAAAAAATCAGCCAGGGCATGCTGTACCGGGGTGTTGGAACAAAATACCATAAACTGGTGAGTCTTGCGGAATTCTTTCATCAGGTTGGCGGGAGCCAGGCAATAGCCGGTTTTCCAGCCTGTGGCGTGAAAGGTCTTCCCGAACGAACAGGTTATCAGGCTTCTTTCTGCAAGCCCCGGATAACGGCAGACGCTTTCGTGGGTCTTTCCGCCAAATATAATATGCTCATACACCTCGTCGCTCAGCACCAGGATACCCGTATTCTTCACAATTTTTTCAAGCTCGGCCATGTCACTTGCCCCGAGCACACTCCCGGTCGGGTTATGCGGGGTGTTGATAATGATCATTTTGGTACGACTGGTAACGTACCGCCTGACCTCCTCCCAGTCAACAGCAAATGAGGGCGCCATCAGCTTACATGTGATGGGCATCCCGCCATTAATTTTTACCGCAGGTACATAGCTGTCATATGCAGGTTCGAAAATGATCACCTCATCCTCTTCGCGCACAAAGGCCGTAATGGCGGCAAAAATGGCCTGGGTAGCTCCGGGTGTAACCGTAATCTCCGTATCCGGATTGTATTCCGCACCATAGAGCCTGTATGTTTTCTCCGCTATTGCTTCACGCAAGGCAGGCACCCCGGCCATCGGGGCATACTGATTCCTGCCCTCCCGCATATGCTTCACCACCAGGTCAATCAGTTTAGGCGAGACCTCAAAATCAGGGAAGCCCTGAGAAAGATTAATCGCATCATGCTCCCGGGCCAGTTGTGACATGACGGCAAAAATGGATGTCCCGGTGTTGGGAAGCTTGCTGGAAATAGCGTCTGGATAAGGCTTCATTATACTCTTTTTAGCTGATTTTTGTTTATGGCAAATAATAATCACCTATATGTAACGCAGAATTTAACAGTTCATTTTAACGAATAAAAATGTGTAATTTTGCAATAATGAAGACGGCACAAAAATAGTGATTTTTTGCCTGCCGGTGTGTCAATTTTAGATACTTATTGTAGAACTTAATGTTTGTTACTTATGAAAACAATCAACGATTATAACTTTTCAGGTAAACGTGCCCTGATCAGGGTGGATTTCAATGTACCACTCAACAAAGAATTACAGATCACCGATGACTCACGCATACGAGCGGCCATACCCACCATAGAAAAGATCCTGAATGATGGCGGTTCTGTCATCCTGATGTCGCATCTGGGGCGGCCCAAGGAAGGGCCCGAGGACAAATTCAGCCTTCGCCACCTCAGGGAGCACCTGGGTAAATTATTAAAAAAGGAGGTAAAGTTTGCCGATGACTGCATTGGTCAGTCTGCCAGGGAGGAAGCTGGTGCGTTAAAACCAGGGGAAGTATTGCTGCTGGAAAATCTGCGTTTCTATAAAGAAGAGACCAAGGGCGATGAGGAGTTTGCAAAGAAGCTTGCCGGCCTGGCCGACGTATATGTAAATGACGCATTTGGTACCGCACACAGGGCGCACGCCTCAACGACCATCGTGGCGAAATTTTTCCCCGACAATAAACTGTTTGGCGACATCATGACCAATGAGCTCAAAAGTATTGACAAGGTCCTGAACGATACCCGCAAGCCTTATGTGGCGATCATCGGAGGAGCAAAGGTCAGCACCAAAATTGACATTATCCGCAACCTGCTCGACAAGGCGGATGAGTTGATCATCGCGGGCGGCATGATGTTCACCTTCATTAAAGCCCAGGGTGGCAAAACAGGCAACAGCCTTTGTGAAGACGACTACCTGGAAACGGCCAGGGAAATTATTACTGAAGCAAAAGAAAAGGGTGTAAAACTTCACCTTCCTTCCGATACCATTATTGCTGATGCGTTCTCCAACGATGCCAACACCAGGCTGGCCAAATCTGACAACATTCCTGATGAGTGGATGGGGGTGGATATCGGCAAAGAAAGTATAGAGAAATTTTCAGCCACCATCGCTAAAGCGAAAACCATTCTCTGGAATGGGCCAATGGGGGTGTTTGAAATGTCAAATTTTGCAGCGGGAACAAAAGCCATTGCGGAAGCCATTGTAAACGCCACTGAAAAAGGGGCATTCTCACTGGTTGGTGGCGGCGATTCGGTCGCAGCCGTGAGTCAGCTGGGGCTGGCCGAGAAGGTGAGCTACGTCAGCACCGGTGGCGGGGCATTGCTGGAGTATATGGAAGGTAAAATATTGCCCGGCATTCAAGCGATCAACGAATAACAAGCCCAAAACTGAAAGCCTTATGGCCGGTAAGGTTTGAGCAACTGTACACGCTCATGTTCCCAGCCATCGGAAGTTCGCACCTGAAGCACATACAATCCGTCTGTGAAACCATTCAACTGTATCTGGTAAAGACCGTTGTTGATGTTTGTGGCCCTGTGGACTTCCTGCCCCATCAGGTTCACCATGCGAACCTCTTGAATTTTCTGGTCTGCTACCACATTGATACGTGTAGTGGCGGGGTTGGGAAATACTTTCAAGGGCTCAGCACCCTGAGGGTCATCTTCAAACACAGCTGTCAGTGTCACATCTCTTGCAGGCATCACATAATCAAAAACCGGATCTGCCGACACTTGTGCCGAGGCTTCATCGATCCAGGCTGAAAAGATATATCCGCTGTACGGAACAGCATCCATGGGCACCACGGTTCCCTCGGCAAACTCCCCCCTTGTTGAAACTTTGCCACTTTCTTCCGGATGTATCTCCAGAGACAGAATATATTTGGGTGTACCTGAAAACACATCACGTATCGTAATGGCAGACACCCCGTCCTCATAGACTGCCTGTACCCCTGCCTGATAACGACCATGGGGCAGCCCGGCAAAACGATAATAGGTGTTTTCCACCCCCTCTTCGTAGGGGGTATCAAAATCATCCAGGTAGATGTTATAACTCACGGGCTCATCCAGCAGGGTGTCTTTAAGGATATAATCCGCTAAAGAAGCTGGCTGCCGGGTCATATCATACAATTCAACATTCTCCTGCAGATCGGCCACCGGAATTCCTTTCTGTCTCCTTTCCAGTTTCTGGCCCCGTTCCAGCCAGGGGCCAAAATCATAGCCAAAAGCACGTATATAAAAATTTCGCTTAAAATCACTGTCAGCCATGTCTTGCAGGTCGAACTGGCCAAAGTCGGATGTAAAGAAGTTTGTCCCGCGCTCAAAGTCTGCTTCATCGGTTTGCAGCAACACATCGCCTCTTCCGCCCACTCCAACAAAAAATCCATACGGCGCATGGATAACCTCCGTCAATTCATAGACAGTCCAGGAACCCGGGTTATTGTTGATTCCTTCGGCCACATAGAGCACATTGTTGCGGTCAGGCCGTCCTTCCGGGGTAAGGGCCAGTATGCGAAGGCTTACCTCTCTGTTGCTGTCATTGCTTGTAACCCACCGGATACTCTCAATCCAGGCATGGCGTCGGTAAGCACCCCCCAGCAGGCTGTTCTGCACATCACGAAACCCCAGCCCGCCGGTGGGCGTTCCCGAATCATGGCGGTAATCCCCGACAAAAGAAGGCGTATCCCAGCTCAGCTCTATGTAGTCATCCGTTTCATCTGCCCGGATCTCCTCTACTGCCAGAAACCCCCTGTCAAGATAAATGTCGTCCAGCACGGTGGCATCCCTTCCAAGTTCCACCTTTTCTGTATAAACTGCATACCCGGGATAAATAACAAGGAGGTCGTAGGTAAACCCGCCGGGAATATCTTCCAGGGAGAAACGACCGTTTTCTGTTCTTGCGGTGTAATGCTCTGAATTCCTTGAGAAACGAAGTATAGCTCCGTCTATGCCAACCACCATATCATCGCGGGGAGCCACAAAACCGGTGAGGGCAATATCCACCAGCTTTTCCATATAAAAATCCTGCCTGACGGTTTGCCCTGATTGGATCTGCACAGTTTCCTCAATGGGATAATACCCCTGCCGGAACACACTGACTGTTTGTTCTCCCGCGGGGAGAAAAGGGAATGCATAAGAGCCATCTTCTCTTGAAAACATAAGTGCCCCGTGGTCTTTGACTTCCACCGTAGCATCATACATCGGATCTCCGTTTTCATCATAAACCTGTCCCTCAATGGCCAGCACATCATAAGTGCGATACAGGCTCACCACCTGCTTGATTTCCCTGAGGGTGCGCGCATTGTCACCGTCCTGCGGGTGACCGGTGGCAACTCCCTGAAACTTAACATCCGGATTGGAAAAATAGGGTGTGCGGTTGTGCCTGGTCCCGTCATCAAAATGTTCTCCGCTCTCGTAAGTCATTACCGATGCATAATTCCCACCGTCATTCCCTGTCCATCTCCAGCCTGCAGAGTAATTAAACAGGCCCGGACCGGGCCCTGTATCTTGTTCTTTATGGTGATGGGCACCCATATTGTGTCCGATCTCATGAATGTGCGTGTAGGTCCAAGAGGCCTGCTGAACCCGGGTCAGTGAAAATCCGAAATTTGGACGACCGTCCGGATCCATCAGCTGCCAGCCCAAACCACCAACCCCTTCCACAAAAGCAAACATGGCCACCAGGTCGGCCCTGTATTCATCCCGCCAGTCATGCACTTCATTCAGATAACCGGAAATAGACACTCCCTCAAAAGTTGGATCGAAGGGATTGAATTCCGGACTGGCAGTCAACCGCCTCAGGTCAGCTCGGGGTTCTGTACTTTCCTCATAATCTACCAGGCGGGAGTTCACCAACCTGTAGGTAATTCCCAGTTCGCTGTTGTCTGAGATAAGTTGTGCATACTCCATGGCAATGGCCACGGTGTTTTTAATCCCGCCTTCATTGCTTGCAGCCCAGTCTCTGGCTGCCGGCGTGTAAACAAGGAGTACATCCACATCAGCAGGATCTTGCGGCCCGAGTTCTTTTTGCATCATCTGTTCCCTGATACGTTGTTGTTCGAGCTCTTCTCCGGGGGTCAGGGGAAGCGGATACTCCACCGGGCCGCCACGCTTCAGATCCAGGCTTTCGTAATCCAATTCCACCATATAGTGCTCCCCTGATTCAGGGTCACTCAAAATCCGGTAAAGCCTTCCTTCCTGTTCCCCCATGATGGTTGCCAGACTTCGCCCGCCTGTGGTTGACATCACAAGGTAACCGGATCCGGGAGGAGACAGCCTGGCCCGAATTGTGAAAGTAGCATTCACATTGGTCGTTGCACGCTCTATGATCGCCTCCGGTTCCTTGTCAGGAAAGAGGTTCAGAATCAGACGGGCCCCTTTTTCCAGGGTTCTGGAACCGGTAACGGCATCCCCCGGAACAATTGAGATATAGCGGACAACTGCATCCGCGTCATCAAAAAACCAGAGGTCCTCACGGGCATCCCCAATAGATTTTTCCGGGCCGTGTGCATCAACCAGGTGATGTTCCTGTGAGGTGGCATGACCAGAAAAAGCAACAAACAAAACCAACGTAAAGAAGGAAAGGCGGGAAAAATACAGTGTAGAAAGCATCATATACAAGAAGTCCGGGATACAACATCATTATTTGCGAGGATAAAAATAACAAAAAACAGGCAACCAGGGTTCAATCATGCAGGTATCTTAATATAAAGCAGCCACGACTTAATGCAACAAATGGGTTAACCTATCTGTTTAACCTGATGCGCCTGACAGCCAATCCATCCCGTGAAATCATCTGCAAAAAATATATCCCGTCAGGAAGAGAAGAAAGGTTCAGTTGCGGTTCACGCATGTCACCCCCTGCATATTCATAAACCAGCTGACCATGGATGTTGAAAAGGCGGATTTTGTGCAGTTCAATATTGGCGGGGACCTCAATATATAGCCAGTCACGGGTGGGATTGGGGAACACCTCCAGGCTCGCCAACCTGCTTGTTTCATCAAGTGAGGTACCATCTTCTTTAAACAGAGCGACCAGGCTGACATCCGCAGAGCCCATAGTAAAAGAATACCGCAGCTCCGAACCCACTGCTTCCTCCTCATCATCCTTTCTCCATTCTACAAACGCATAGCCATGGGAAGGAACCGCCTCCAGGATCACTTCCGTTCCCTCTGCATAGGGTGCAGCATCGGTTCTGTCGACCACTCGCCCCCCCTCTTCAGGCTCAGCGACCAGGGTCAGCTCATAGGCAGTATCTGACAGCTCTACCTCAATCTCCAGGTCTGCTTCCTCCACAGAAAAAACGGCCCGGTGGCCCGAATACCCGTCCAGGATCACCCGGTACTGGTAAAGCCCCTTTGGCAGGCTCACTTCAGCCAGCCCGTCCTGGTCGGTCACGACGAATTTCTCGTCCACAGATTTCCGCCCGGTTTTTTCCACTCCCAGGGCATCCACCATCAACATAAAGGAATCATAGGAGACATACTGTATAGCAAAGTGCATGGTCTCACCCACAAAATCTTCCAGTCCGAAGGTATACTCCGTCCAGCTTCCCGGTACATCAATGTGTGAACCGGCAGAAAGCTTACGTCGGAAATCTTCTCTGTTATCACCTTCACCGGATGCCCAAACCCTGATCCTTTCCAGGCCGTAAGAAGAGGCGACGGACCTGGCAAAAAAGGAAAGGGAGGCGTTTTCATCAATGTATATGGGGGGTGAGATCAGCCATTTGTCTTCATCCCGCCGGGGCGTATGCAATGAGGTGGAGGACACCACATAACGATCACCACTTACTGCAGGGAATTCAATCGACGGATCAGTTTCATCCGGGTTAAATGTCATAAAACCAAAAGGCTGTCCTGCTCCGGGAAACGTAAAGTTTTCAGCAACGTAGGTAACCTCTTCCAGTGGATCATCGGAACGCCAGGGACCGAGGTTGGTCGTAAAATCGGGGTAATCTTCCCAATCTTCAAAAAACAGGGGGGCATCCTCACCCACATATGAGGTCAGGACCACGGAGGCATTCCCCAACGGCGTGCCATCCTGGTCAACCACCCTGAAACGGACATCCCGGTATTTCGGTGGTGTTTCCACACTGATAAACGCTTCATTGGATCGCCCCGACTCGGTGGCGTCGTCATACAGGGCGGTAACATAATAGGAAAACCGGCCCGGACCGGGTTCTGTATCCGTGAACTCCCGGATTCCGGAATCTTCAATGGCGGCAACCACCTCGTTGTTACGGAACACCCTGTAACCCGTAAGGCTGAAATCCTTGTCTTCTGTTTTGGCATAGTCGGATACCACGGAAAACTGCCTGTCATCTTTTTCCTGCTTGTCAAAGGGACTAATGCGCCTGACATCCTCCGGACTTTCGCCGGCAAGCAGTTCTTCTTTTTTTCCCTCTTTTTGATCGGCCAGCACATATACCATGGTATAGAGCTCAAAATAATCACCGTCTTCATTCACATACGGAGACCATTCCCCGGCTTCACCCACAAAAGAATGGCATACTTCACCATTGTCAAGTATTTGTGCAGCACTGGACGGGTGTCCGTCGGTATGGTATGGAACAATTGCCACATAAAAATCCTCTTCTATGTACAACGGCTCATCCGGATAATGGTAAACCAGTTTGTCTTTGCCGGCCTCCAGCAGTTCAGACTCATAAAGTATGCGCTCCCCGTCATCTCCGTAAATCACAAAATGAAACCGGTTATCCGGCCAGGCATGATCCGCATATTCAATAAAATAATGTGCGATCCGGCTGATGGCCACCGGATAGCTGAACTCAAAATCAGCAGCCCTGAAAAGGGTAGCCCGTTGCGGCTGCTGCCAGGTCAGGTGAGAAAAATCAGTGTTATAAGCCACCCAGCCTTCCGGTCCTGTCAATGCCCCGGGCCTCCTCCACTGCAAGTTCACCTGGTCCTCATTGCTAAGGGAGGCCACCAGGCCGGCAGGAGGCAGATAACGGTCGCTGTGAGGGTCATAGCCTTCCAGCGAAAGGGGTTCAGCACCAAGTGGGTCAAGCCATGGGGCCAGCTGAAGGCTGTCATATTCACTGTTGGCATCCCAGTGCATATTCATTTTTCCGTAGAAATCAGGATTTTGGGGCCTGGCGCAACTGGAAGCCCCTCCTGTCAGTGTTCCGACGATCTGACCGGAGTAATCAAACAGCGGCGCCCCGGAAGAACCGCCTTCGGTGACTCCGTGCCCCGAAATTGTTTCTGCCCAGGTTACCCGCCAGAAACCATCGTCAATGGCATTGGTGGCTCCGGGCCAGCTGGATGTGGAAAGGCCGGAAGTATAGGTGGAGATTTTCATGACATCCCCGACAGGATGATGTATGCTTACTCCTGAAGGGCTCCCTGTTTTTGCCAGGTTCCACCCGTTAAAATAAGGATGGTATGATTCAGGCAGGTTATTCCTGAGCAGCAGCAGTTTAAAATCAGATCCGCCATCCAGGGGCGCCTTCGATTTCAGGGTCGACCCCCTGATCATATTGTTGGGCGGGCTTCCGGTTTCTTCGCACCCGGGTCGCTCAAAATTGAAGTAAAATTGCCAAACGTCATAATCTTCCGGTAAAGAAGAATCCCCGCAGTGGTCTGAAGTGAGCATATAAGGTGTGCCGTCCTGTGCCGTGTTATTCATCAGACTTCCGGTACACCAGTACCATGCACCCCCTTCCCTGAGCAATATGCGGGCCACTCCCCTTTTCTCGTCCTGCCAATTGTTTCCTTCAGGGCAGTTGATTCCTACCTGGCAGTCACCCGAGCTTCCAACTTCCTTTTCTCCGGTAAACAGCGACAGCTCCCCTCCGTTGTCAATAAATATCACCTCGCTGATTTGCAGGCGCGAAGAGGTCGCTGCTGCTTCTCCGGGTTCTTTTGCCGCTTCTCCGGGTAAGGCTGCCGTTTCCAGTTCAATCACAAGGGTGTCGCCGGGCACAATATGGGTAGAAAACACATTGTCCGGATTGTTATTGATTGAAGTAAAAGCACCCGCATGAAAGGACCCGTCTGTGTTATACACAAACATCCGGTCTCCTGCATCCAGGTAAAAATCATCAAACACCAGGCCCAGCCCCAGGGCACCGGAGGCGTGTATCTTAAGCTGCCATAGCTTTTTTCCGTTCTCCAGCTCCATGAATTGACCGTACTCATCAGGGGTTATGACAACAGGAATCCCGAACCCGGCTTTCATGGGGCCGAAAGGATCACCCTCCTTGCCAATTTCTTCATACAACACCGGATGATCGCTCAGATCCACCAGGGGGATTTCCGCAACTGACTTATGGTAACCCCTGGGAATTCCTCCCTCAGAAATCTGGGCAGCGGAGGCGGAAGCAAAAGCCATGATGAACACCCCCGGCAAAAGGTTATAAAAAAAGGTGCACAGCAGGGTGCGCAGTGAATAAACCGGAGGCGAACACCCGGGGAAAGGCCTGATACGGAACATGCCTGGTTGATTTGGGTGTAACAAAATATCTTAAGTTCCCGATAAAGTTACAGAAATATTCGAATATTGGCGGATACAGTTTCACTGGTTGTGGCCGCAAATTTTTTTGGGCGTAGCGGTTTTCGTACTTTTGCGAAAATGTTGAACCGAAAAAAATTTGTATGAAGCCTTTTAAAAATCTGCTGATCCTGGCACTTGCATGGGGAGTGCTTTTCTCAGCATGCGATATCCTGGATGAAGAAGAGCAACCCACCCCGGAAGAGGACCTGCAGTCACTGATGCCTTACACCCAATACCTGGTAGCTTACTGGCAGGGCCTGGATATGGCCCGTTACCAGCTGCAATGGACGCAGCAACTGAGCGGGATCCGGGGCACTTTCATCCAGATTGACCGATACGGAATGGAGCCTCCGCACACCGATGACATCTGGTATTTTTATTACAATGAAATCCATTTCCGGCTTAAAGAGATCACTGAACGTGCCAATGAAACGGATGCCCCCGCTTACCGCGGGATGGCAAATATACTTCAGGCCTACAGCCTTGGTTTTATGACAGATACCTGGGGAAACCTTCCCTACTCTGCCGCAGAAACATATTTTGAGGAAATTGGTTACCCTGCCTACGACAGTCAGGATATACTCTACGCAGAGATCATATCACTGATCAGCAGGGGGATCTCTGACATTCGGGAGGCGGCGCTGACAGAACATATGCGGCCCGGAAACAACGAAGACCCGATATACGGGGGAGACCTGGATCAATGGGAAAGAGCCGCCAACACCATCAAATTGCGTTACCTGCTCAGGCTGGGCAATTATCATGATGATTACACGGAAGCCCTGACCCACATCAATGCCTCTGAACTATTTGCCAACAGGGGTGACGATATGTCCTATGAGTTCAACAAGGATCTCGATCAGGTAAACCCCCATTTCTTCTTTGACAATGAAAGAGGCCACACCCGCGTGGGTAAGTTCTTTACCGACCTGCTGAAAGAAAGCAATGACCCGCGCCTTGCGTACTATGTGGCCATGGATACCAACGGAGAATACGAAGGAAACCTTCCGGGAGAGGGGAGATATAATGCATCCCTGCCCGCTTCTGAGGTAGCCTCAGACGATACACCCATTTCACTGGTCAGTTATACAGAGCAACAATTTATCAAGGCAGAGGTATTTCTGAAAACAGGGAATCAGCACCTGGCTGACCAGGCCTTCCGGGAGGCGGTAATCTCCTCTCTCCGGGAATGCGGCATTGAAGACGCCAGCTGGGAAGATGAAAATGCATACATCGAAAATGTGACGCTGGAACAGATCATTACGGCAAAATATGTGGCACTTTTCCTGAACCCGGAAGTATGGACTGACTACCGCCGGACCGGTTATCCTGAACTGCCCCCTTATGAGGATGCACCGGAAAATAAGATACCCAGACGTTTTGTCTACCCCCAGAACGAGTATGAAAGGAATGCAGACAACATTCCGGACGATGCAGGTTTGTTTGACAGGGTCTGGTGGGATACAGAATAAAACATGCAGGAACAAAAAACCCCCGGCGGATCACTCCGCCGGGGGTTTTTTTATGCTACGGGTCAAAAATCCCGTATTCCGGTCAAAGCCGGATAAAATCCATTATGGGTTCTGGTCACCGGAACCAATGGCATCATTGGCATTGATCTCATCAGTGGGGATCAGCCAGATCCACCGGTCCGAGTCAGCTTCCTCGTAAAGGGTGATGGCCAGCTGTTCGCTGTGCCCTTTGTTGCGACGGTCAAGCGGCTGACCTGTACGCTTCAGGTC
>Ga0207421_10007418_pt1 | contig 11669 bp, 10 predicted proteins | sample SodLakKL_010_SED_4_FD_187542 | JGI IMG/M metagenome (GOLD analysis project Ga0207421, IMG submission 187542) | Alkaline sediment microbial communities from Lake Tanatar, Kulunda Steppe, Russia - 8KL_010_SED (SPAdes) (version 2) | ecosystem: Environmental > Aquatic > Non-marine Saline and... | reverse complement strand
ATGGCTACCACTGATGCTGCAGAAGAGCGACTCGCGCTGTACGTCGACCACGAGAACGTGGCGATCGGTGCCCGCGACATCGGCTACCGCTTCGACCCCAAGCCCCTCCTCGAGGCGCTGGCGGAGCGGGGACGGCTGATCACCCGCCGTGCCTACGCGGACTGGAACCTGTTCCGCGACGACCGGCGTGGGATGGTCGATGCGAACGTGGAGCTGATCGAGATCCCCCAGCGGTCCGATTCGGTCCGCAAGAACGCCGCTGACATCCAGATGGCCGTGGATGCGATGGAGCTCGCGCTGACCCGCGACTTCGTCTCGACCTTCGTGATCGTGTCCGGCGACTCCGACTTCACCCCGCTGGTCAGCAAGCTCCGGGAGCTGAACAAGAGGGTCATCGGCGTGGGGCTGAAGGGGTCCACCTCGGCCATGCTGCCCCCGGCCTGTGACGAGTTCATCTTCTACGACCGTCTCGAGGGCATCCCGCGCCGGGAGTCGAAGGCCCAGGGTCCCTCCCAGGGTCGGGCCAAGAAGAAGCAGCCGTCGGGCGGCCAGAGCAAGGCTCCGGCCGGCAAGCCGTCCACCGCACCTGCCGCTCCGACGACAGGCGACGCGTCGCCCAGCAAGTCGAGCCAGAAGCAGGATCTGCGCAAGCTCGAGCGCGACATCACCCGCACCCTGGCGGGCATCCAGTCCTCCTCGGCGGGCGCGGTACAGGCCTCGAACCTCAAGCGGGCCCTGCTGCGCAAGGACCCCACCTTCAACGAGGGCGACTTCGGTTTCCGCGGGTTCCGCGAGCTCCTGCGCCACCTCGCCGACGGTGGCGTGATCACCCTGACCGACGGCTCGGCGCCGGGCGACCCCGAGGTCGACTTCCCCTCCGCGCCGCGTGACGAGGATGCGGCCTTCCAACTGCTGCGAGACACCGTCAAGGAGCTCATGGCAGAGCTCGGAGGCGACCCACCGTTGTCGGGGCTGAAGGACCAGCTGCGCAAGCGCCAACCCGACTTCTCCGAGAAGGACCTCGGCTACTCCGGGTTCCTCCAGTTCTGCAAGGCGGCGGTCACCAAGGACGTCGTCGAGATGGACTGGGAGGAGGAGGACGCCGAGTACTACCTCTACGTCGAGGACGACGCGAAGGCGTCCTGACCGGCGGCACCGCCTCCGAAGGGTGCTGGAGCCACGCGACCTCGACCGCACGAGGCGGACGGGCTCCGCGACTGGCACGCCAGGCGGGAGATCCGCGACGGGGCGCCGCTGCTCCACGTCTTCGTCGGCCAGATCGCCGACTGAGCGACCGTCGACGGCTGGGCGGCGGCTGTCCGCCGGGACCGGTGATCGGCGGGTGTGCGGGGATGCGCACGCGCCGTGACCGGCAGCGCTCGGCCGTCCAGGCGAGAAGCAGCGGATACCCGCTGGTTCTCCCGCTGGAACCCGGGATCGGTCTGTGTTGGCGCGCTCTTCGGGCGAGAAGCAGCGGATACTCGCTGGTTCTCGCAGGCCGGCGCGGGCGGGCGCGGGCGGGCGCGGGCGGGCGCGGGCGGGCGCGGGCGGGCGCGGGCGGGCGCGGGCGGGCGTGGGCGGGCGCGGGCCGGCGCTGCGTGGAGCTGTCCGAGGTGGTCGATCTCGACCTCGATGTGGACGGCGTGACGGGCGGCCGGTTCACCGCTCACGCGAACGGTCCCTACGGTCGTTCCTAGCCGTCCGGAAGGGATGCCATGTACCGCAGGTTGTCGGATACCCCCAGCAACGTCCTCGCCTACGATCTCGGGGCGGAGCTCACGGCGGAGGATGTCGCGGGCATCCACGCCGAGTTGTCGTCGGCCGTCGAAGCACAGGACCGCGTCCGCGTGCTGGTGATGGCCGACCGCCTGCAGGACGTCGAGCCTGCGGCGGTGTGGCGGGAGCTCAGGATGACACCTGATCTCCTCGGTCACGTCGAGCGTTTGGCCGTGGTCGGCGATGAGCCTTGGCATGCCTGGGTCGCGACGCTGTCGGACACGCTCGGCGAGGCCGAGAGCTTCGAGCCCGACGCCCTCGCGACGGCCCTGGAGTGGGTCGGGGAGGAGCCTGGCACCTCCTAGACCGGGACGTGTCCCCGCACGAGCGCCCGCCCGGCGCCCCGGCGCCCCGGTGTCCCGGCAGGCGACCCGGTGCCCCGGTGTCCCGGCGCCCCGGACGCCGGGGTTGGCGGCTCTGCCGCACCGCCGGTCGGGGGCGGACGATGGCCGGACGACGCTCGCGCACCTTCCTGCAACGTTATGGTGAAGATGCCGGCCCCGTCTCCACGTGGAGATGGGAGCACCGGACCGTGGTGGGCGCGCGAGGACGTGTCAGGCGGCGCCGCGAGATGCGGGAAGGCGCGCCTATGCAGGACGTGGTGGACTTCCTGGCTCGCCGCTGGCCACAGCTGCTGGAGTTGGCGGTCGAGCACCTCCTCCTCGTCCTGACCGCGGTGGTGTTCGCCACGCTGATCGGTGTCACCATCGGGGTGCTGGTCTACCGCTCACCGCCCCTGAGCTCGTTGGCCACCTCGGTGACCTCGACGATCCTGACCATCCCGTCTCTGGCGCTGTTCGCGCTGATGGTGGTCTGGGTCGGGTTGGGCGACCGCTCGGCGATCATCGCCCTGACCGCCTACGCGCTGTTACCGATCGTGCGCAACACCGTCACCGGGCTCCAGGAGGTCGATCCGGCGGTCAGTGAATCGGCGCGGGGCATGGGGCTCAGCGCGCGTTCGCGGCTGCTCCGCATCGACCTGCCCCTGGCCTGGCCGGTGATCCTCACCGGGGTGAGGGTCGCCACGATGCTGATCGTGTCGATCGCGGCGATCGCCGCCTACATCGGTGCGGGCGGGCTCGGCAACTGGATCTTCGACGGGCTCGCGCGGCGCGGCAGCGTGGTTGCGCTTCCGTTGATCATCTCCGGGACCCTCGGAGTGGTGCTGGTCGCGTTCCTGCTGGACGCGTTCTTCATCCTCGTCAACAAGCTCACCGTGCCCAAGGGGCTACAGCACTGACCGGGAGAACGCCGTGGAGTTCATGATCCAGCTGGAGAAGCTGACCAAACGCTTCCCCGGGCAGATGGCCGTCGACGAGGTCTCCATGGACATCCCCGAGGGCGAGATCGTCGTGTTCGTCGGTCCGTCCGGGTGTGGCAAGACCACCACACTGAAGATGATCAACCGTCTGATCGAGCCCACCAGTGGCAGCATCTTCATCGACGGCGAGGATGTCACCCACATGAACCCGGACAAGCTCCGGCGGCGCATCGGGTACGTGATCCAGCAGATCGGCCTGTTCCCCCACCAGACGATCGCCACCAACATCGCAACCGTCCCCCGGGCCCTGAAGTGGGACAAGGACCGGATCGCCGCACGGGTCGACGAGCTCCTCGAGCTGGTCGGGATGGACCCCGACGTCTACCGCGATCGCTACCCGAAGGAGCTCTCCGGGGGACAGAACCAGCGGATCGGGGTCGCGCGGGCGCTCGCGGCAGACCCGGCGGTGATGCTGATGGACGAGCCGTTCGGGGCGGTCGACCCGATCACCCGCGAACGGTTGCAGAGCGAGTTCCTGCGGCTGCAGGACGAGGTCCAGAAGACCATCTGCTTCGTCACCCACGACGTCGACGAGGCGATCAAGATGGGCGACCGGATCGCGATCTTCGGCGACGACCACAAGATCCAGCAGTTCGACCGCCCGGAGACGATCCTGTCGAACCCGGAGAACGAGTTCGTGGAGGACTTCCTCGGCTCCGGCGCCGCGCTGAAGCGGCTGCACCTGCGGCGGGTCCGCGACGTCGACCTGACCTCGTGGCCAGCCGCCAGCCTCGACGAGGGCCGGGACAGCCTGCGGCGCAAGCTCGAGGAAGCCGAGGGCTACAGCTTCCTGCTGCTGGTCGACGACCGTGGACGACCGAGCCGGTGGGTCAGTTCCCGCGACCTCGATCGATCTGGAGAGGACATGAGCGACCGGGGGCTGCCCGCGGCGGCGTTGGTCGAGCCCCAAGGGACCCTCCACGACGCGCTCGACGAGATGATCACCTCCAACGTCGGCTGCGCGATCGTGGTCGACAAGCAGGGCGTCTACCAGGGCGTGGTCGACATCGACACCGTGATGACGGCGGTCAACACGCTGCGCGAGGAGCTGCGCGGACGCCTCGCCGTCGGATCGTGGCATGCGGTGCCGAGCGAAGCGGTCGAAGAGGCGAGGTCCTGACATGTCCGTGACCTCGACCGACCCGCAGCTCGCCGGTCCACGGACCGACGAAGCCGAGGAGGCGCCCACCTCGGCGCTCGGCCGCCTCCTACGTGATCCGGGTCGGGCGTGGTCGTACGTCGGTATCCCCTTGATCGTCCTCGGGTCGTGGTTCGCGGTCTATAGATGGGTGAGCGGGCTGGAGCTCGACAGCATCGAGCAGCGGTGGCTGAACGCCGAGCGGGTGACCCGTTCCGTCGTCGAGCACATCCAGCTCAGCCTCATCGCCACGCTGTTCGTGGTCGGGATCGCCGTGCCGCTGGGCATCATGCTGACCCGCCCCTTCGCCCGCCGGCTCACCCCGATCTTCATCGGCATCGCCAACATCGGCCAGGCGATCCCGTCGGTGGGACTGCTGTTCTTCCTGGCACTGCCGGCGCTGCTGGGGATCGGCCCGAGGACCGCGGTCGTCGGGATCGTCGCCTACTGCCTGCTCCCGGTGCTGCGCAACACCATGGTCGGCCTGGACCAGGTCGACGACAAGCTGATCGAGGCCGGCCGTGGGATGGGCCTGACCACCGGATCCGTGCTGCTGCGCATCGAGCTGCCCCTGGCGGTCCCGGTGATCCTGGCCGGGATCCGCACCGCCCTGATCCTCACCGTGGGGACCATGGTGCTCGCGACCTTCATCAACGCCGGGGGGTTGGGTGACATCATCAACGGAGGCATCGTCAACAACCGCACGCCCATCCTGCTGACCGGAGCGGTCCTGACCGCAGGCTTGGCGTTGCTCATCGACTGGCTGGCAGGCATCGCGCAGGAGGTCCTGCGCCCTCGCGGCCTGTGACGTTGCGGCACGCGAGCAGGCGTGGAACGCGGACACCACTACTCACCAGGATCCCGTACGCACCTTCGACACCGACACAGAGGAGTCCGAAGATGAGAACCGCGAACCGTAGACCCCGACGGTGGCTCGCTGCACTGTTCGTCGCGGCGCTGGCGATGACCGCCTGCGAGGCTGACGGCGTCATCGACGACCCTGAGGCCGAGGGCTCGCTCGCCCAGGACTACGACCTCTCCGGCGCGGAACTGACCGTCGGATCCAAGGAGTTCACCGAACAGCTCGTCCTCGGCCACATCGCCCGGATCGCTCTGGAGAGCACGGGCGCCACCGTGGAGGACGAGATCGGCCTGGCAGGCACCGCGATCGTGCGCGAGGCGCTGTTGGCGGGGGAGATCGACCTGTACTGGGAGTACACCGGGACCGGCTGGATCACCCTCCTCGGGGAGACGGAGCCCGTGCCGGGCGCCGACGCGCAGTACGACGCGGTCGCCGAGCGCGATCTTGAGGAGAACGGCATCCGCTGGCTCGCGCCGGCACCCTTCGACAACACCTACGCGGTGGCCGTGCACGAGTCCACCGCCGAGGAGTTCGAGCTGTCGCAGCTGTCGGATCTGCAGCGGCTGCTCGACGACAACCCGGACGCGGCGACCTTCTGCGTCGCGAGTGAGTTCGTCACCCGCGACGACGGTCTACCGGGCATGGAGGAGCACTACGACATCGAGTTCCCCCAGGAGAACCTCGTCATGCTCGACGAGGGCGCGATCTACAGCGAGGTCGAACAGCGGGACAACTGCAACCTCGGCGAGGTGTTCGCGACCGATGGTCGCATCGCTGCCCTCGATCTCGAGGTGCTCGAGGATGACCAGGACTTCTTCCCCGCCTACAACCCGTCCGTGACCGTCCGAGACGAGCTGTACCAGCAGTACCCGCAGCTCGGCGACATGTTCGCGGAGATCGCCGCGCGGCTCGACACCGCGACCATGCAGGACCTCAACGCCCGTGTCGACGCGGAAGGCGAGTTCCCGGAGGAGGTCGCGGAGGACTTCCTGCGCACCGAGGGGTTCATCGGCTGAACGGCTGACCCGCCCGCCCCCGACCTGCACGCCCACGACCCGCACGACCGGAGGTTCGACCATGTCCGCGATCGTCGCCGCCCACGGCCCGTTCGACGCCGCGGAAGGGGAACGGATGCTCGACCGCCTGACCCACCGGGGCTCGGACGGCTCTGGCACCGTGCAGGTCGGCCGCGCGTGGCTCGGCCACCGCCGACTCGCGATCGTCGACCTGGAGGGCGGCGAGCAACCCCTGCACGACCCCGGCCGCGACCTCTGGCTGGTGGGAGACGGCGAGGTGTACAACCACCGACGCCTGCGTGCCGAGCTCCAGGAGCGGGGTGAGACCTTCCGCACGGGGTCCGACCACGAGACCGTGCTGCGCCTGGTGGCGCTCGACGGCCTCAGCGCGCTGGCCCGGCTGTGGGGGATGTTCGCCTTCGTGGGAGCGGCGGGGGACGGGAGGTTCGCGGTCGGTCGTGATCCGCTCGGTATCGCCCCGCTGTACTGGGTGCAGGACAAGGACACCACGCTGTTCGCCAGCGAACTCAAGGCGTTCGATCCGGCCCGACGCAACGAGGTCGAGCCGTTCCCCCCCGGTCACACCTGGACCCCCCAGGACGGTCTGCAGCCGTTCCGGACGCTGCCGGAGCCGCACAGCCCAGCCGTCGAGGCGCTGATCGCAGAGGCCGGGGACGTCGCGGACCCACCCGAGGCGATCCTGGCGGCGATCCGGGACGCGCTGATCCTGGCGGTTGAGCGGTCGATGACCGCGGATGTGAGGGTCGGCACGCTGCTGTCGGGTGGGTTGGATTCGAGTCTCGTCACCGCCATCGCGGCGGAGGTGGCCAGGGGCCAAGGCTGGCGACTGCCGACCTTCTCGGTCGGATCGGAGGGCAGCGAGGACCTCGCCGCAGCACGGCGCGTCGCCGCGCACGTCGGTACGGAGCACTTCGAGCGGGTCTATACCGAGGACGAGCTGATCGACTGGGTCCCGGAGGTCATCGGGGTGATCGAGTCGTTCGATCCGCAGCTGGTGCACAGCTCGGTGCCGAACCTGCTGGTCGCGAAGCTGGCCGCCCGTCACGTCAAGGCGGTGTTGATCGGCGAGGGCGCCGATGAGCTCTTCGCCGGGTATGCGCACTACGGCGACATCGACAGCGACGAGGAGCTGCGGGCGGCGTTGCTCGAGACCATCGAGGGACTCCATACCGGGGGGCTGCAACGCGTGGACCGCGTGGCAGGTGCGAACGGCCTCGAGGCGCGGATCCCGTTCCTCGACTTCGATGTGGTCGCGCTCGGGCTCGCCCTCCCGGCCCGCTGGAAGCTGGCCCATGAGGACCGGGCCGAGAAGTGGCTCCTGCGCAAGGCCTTCGAGGGGTGGCTGCCCGAGGATCTGCTGTGGCGCAAGAAGGCCCAGTTCGGTGAGGGCAGCGGTGCCCGCGAGCTCCTCCGGGAGCACTACGGGGCGCAGGTCACCGAGGAGGAGTTCGCGCGCGAACGCGACGCACTCGACCCGCCTCTGCGCACGCGCGAGGAGGTCGCCTACTTCCGGTTGTTCCAACAGCACCTGGGAGGGATGGATCCCACCGGGGTGGTCGGCCGGTTCGTCGAGCCCTGACCTGTCCGAACGCCGCCAGGACCCCGCGTCCCCGCCGTCCTACGCTCGGAAGATGACGTGATGTGCGGCGTCATCCCGGGCAGCGTCATGGAGCAGCACACCTTCCGACAGCTACCCACCATCTTCCCAGGAGGCCGCAGTGCCAGAGCGAGAAGCACAGCACGACACGCCAGCGGCAGGAGCCGGGAACGTTCCAAGCCAAGATCAACCACCGGCCGCGCTCGAAGCCGTCGCCGAGGAGGACACCCGCGACGCGATCGAGGAGCCCGCTCGGCTGCTGCGGATCGCCTCGGCGGTCCAGACGATGCTGGACGAGGTCGCGACCACCGAGCTCGACGAGGCCGCCCGCCAGCGGCTGACCGAGATCCACAACCGCGCGGTCGAGGATCTGCGAGCGGTGGTCTCCGACGATCTGCGGACCGAGCTCGAGGGGCTGAGCCTCGATCCGGATGAGACCACGCCGACAGGCGCGGAACTCCGCGTGATGCAGGCACAGCTGTCGGGCTGGCTGCAGGGCCTCTTCCACGGCATCCAGGCGAGCATCGCGACACAGCAGCTGGCAGCCCAGCAGCAGCTGGCACGTATGCGCGAGCGTCCCGAACGCGCTGAGCCCGACGAGCACGGCCACCGCTACCTGTGAGCCGGCCGGCCACCTCCGGCCCCGCCTGACGGTCCGGACGGCGAGCGAGGAGGCGAGGATCGCACCTGTGGCCCGGCTCCGCGACGGTGCGCTTCGGATCGAGGAGCGGACCCCGGCCGAGCGTGACCGCTTCGCCGACCTCGTGCGGGTGGTCGCCATCCTGATGGTCGTGCTCGGCCACTGGCTCGTCGCGGTGGTCGTCTTCGACGATGGTCGATTGGTGACGACCCAGCTGCTCGTCGTCGAACCGTGGACCCGCTGGGCGACCTGGGTGTGGCAGGTGATGCCGCTGTTCTTCATCGTGGGCGGGCGGGTGAACGCGGGGTCGCTGCGACGCAATCTCGAACGGAGCGAGACCACGTCCACGTGGGTGCGTCGACGCACCCGCCGGCTGCTGCGTCCGATGGTCCCGTTGCTGCTGCTCTGGGTGGTGCTCGGTCCCGTGCTCAGCGTGGTCGGGTTGCCGGCGGCGATCGTCGAGCGGGCCACCGAGGTGGCCTTCATGCCTCTGTGGTTCCTGGTCGTCTACTCGCTGATCATCGTGATCGCTCCGGTCACGTGGTGGTTGCATCGACGGGCGGGCTGGTGGGTGCTGGCGGTGGCCACGGTGCTCGTGGCCGTCGTCGACGTGCTCCACCGCGCCGGCGTGCCGCTGGTGGGCCAGGCCAATTACCTGCTCGTGTTCGGCATCGCGCACCAGGTTGGCTATCTGTGGGCCGATGACCGGCTGCCCTTCGGCCGTCGCGGTCTGCTGCTGGCCGGGGCCGGGCTGCTCTCGGTGGTGGTGCTGGTGGTCGCCTTCGACTACCCGATCAGCATGGTCGGGGTCGAGGGTCCGACCCGCTCCAACGCTGCGCCCCCGACCCTCGCACTGGTCGCGCTGGCCGTGGCACAGACGGGTCTGCTCCTGGCCCTTCGCGGGCCGTGCGAGCGGTGGCTCCAGCGGTCCGCCTTGGCGTGGGCCGCGGTGGCGACCACCGGAGCGACCATCATCACGATCTTCCTGTGGCACATGAGCGCGCTCGTCGCGGTGGCTGCCCTGACCCACCTGATGGGATGGTGGCCGGACGTGGCCCCGGCGAGTGCCGCCTGGTGGGCCCTGCGTCCCGTCTGGGTGCTGCTGTGCGCCGTGGTCCTGGTGCTCCTGGTCCTGGTCTTCCGCCGTGCCGAGCGGGTGGGGGCACCCGCGCCGGGCGGACCGGTGCCCACGATCAGCGGGGTCGTGGTTGCCGCCGGCGGGCTGTACCGGATCCTGGAAGAGGGCCTGTACGACCCTGCACGTGCCCTGCGGGTCCCCGTCGTGGCCGTGATGCTGCTGCTCGCCGGTCTGATCCTGCTGGGCGCTTTGGGCGGTAGCCCGCGTGAGCGCACCTCGGACTGACCACCCCACCGCAGCGGTGGCGAGCAGGGTCGGTGGCAGGGCGGCCGGTGACAGGTCGACACGGCCGACCGCTCGGACGGACAGCCGGTTGCGGGTCGAGCGGTAGGGGTCGAGCCTGGAGAACGCGACAGGTAGGAGGCCCGATGCCCCGCGGACCCCGAGAGTTGTCGGCGGAACTCGACCGTTTCGTCGCGTCGACCTCTCCCGAACGGGATCGCTTCGTGGATCTGCTCCGGGTCGTGAGCATCGGCGTCGTGGTGCTGTGGCACTGGGTCCTGTCCATCACCCAGTGGCGAGACGGCGCCCTGGTCATGCCCAACCCGATCGATGCGGTCCCGGGGGCCTGGCTCGGCACCTGGGTGCTGCAGATCATGCCGCTGTTCTTCTTCGTCGGCGGGTTCGCGAACCACGCCGCCTGGACCTCCGTGCGCCGTCGCGGCGGGGGCGGCCGCGAGTTCCTCGCGCAGCGCAGCCGTCGCCTGCTGGTCCCGCCGCTGGTGTTCGCCGCGGTGTGGCTCGTGCTCGACACCGGGCTGCTGCTGGTGGTGTCGGACTATCCGGGGCTGCTCGCGTGGGGTGAGATCGTGATCATGCCGTTCTGGTTCCTAGCTGCCTACCTCTGGGTGGTCGCGCTCGTACCGATCACGGCGCGCCTGCATGCGGCCGGCGGTGTCCTCACCCTGACCGTGATGGCTGCCGCCATCGCGTTGGTCGACGTGGGACGCTTCGCCTTCGGTATCGAGGGCCTCGGGCTCCTCAACAGCGCACTGGTGTGGGTGTTCGTCCACCAGCTCGGGTACTTCTACCGGGACGGCACCCTGGAACGCATCGGGTGGCGGGGCCAGCTCTCGATCGTGCTGGGTGCCGTGGCGGGGCTGATCGTGCTGACGTCACTGCCCGTCTACCCCCGGTCGATGGTCGCGACCCGGGCGATCGACTTCAGCCACATGTGGCCGACCACCGCCGTCATCGGGGTGGTCGCGCTGCTGCAGGCCGGGCTCGCGATGCTCATCCGGCCGTGGTGCTCCTCGTGGCTCCAGCGACGCCGGGTCTGGAAGAGCGTGATCGCGGCCAATGCGGTCATCCTGACCGTGTTCGTGTGGCACATGACCGCCAAGGTCGCCGTCATCGGCATCTACGAGGCGCTGGGTTTCGAGCTGCTGACCGAACCGACGGCCGCGTGGTGGGCCCAACGGCCGGTCTGGCTCGTCGGGCCCGCGGCGGTGCTCGCGGTGCTGGTGGTGCTGTTCGCTCCCTTCGAGCTCCAGACCCGTGCAGAGCGTGAGCGGTCCGAGGGCAGCACGGGTGGAGGCGGGCGGCGGTCAGCGGGTGAGACCTAGTCGGCCGGCAACCGCTCCTTGACCGCTTCGTCGTGATCGTGGTCGTGCGCCTCCTTGCGGTGCTCGGCCTCGAGATCCTCGTGGGGGACGTGCGCGTGGGTCACCTCGGCATGATCGTGCTCGTGGGCGTGCTTCCAGCTCAGGTGCTCGAACCCGCCGGTCATCTCGCGGTGGTGGTGGGTGACGTGCCAGTGCTCGTGATCGTGGACCATCGCCTCGTGATGGTGCTCCTCGAACCCTGTGTCGTTGGTCATCGGCGATCCTCCTGCCGCGCATGTCGGATCGGACCCTGCGGCGCGCGACGCGACCATCCTCCCAGGACCCCGGCGAGCCGCAGCCGTCCGTCCGGACAGGGGCGGCGGACGGGGGGCCAGGGTGCGAGGCGCCCGGCCGCGTGATGGTTCACGCGACCAGGTCGAGCGCCACGTCCAGACGTGGTGCGGAGTGGGTCAGCCAGCCCAGCGAGATGACGTCCACGCCGGTCGCGGCCACGGCAGCGGCCCGGTCCGGGGTGATGCCACCGGAGGCCTCGGTGATCGCGCGGCCGGCGACCAGCCCCACGGCGGTGCGCAGGTCGTCGTCGTCGAGGTTGTCG
>Ga0207421_10007417_pt1 | contig 11669 bp, 8 predicted proteins | sample SodLakKL_010_SED_4_FD_187542 | JGI IMG/M metagenome (GOLD analysis project Ga0207421, IMG submission 187542) | Alkaline sediment microbial communities from Lake Tanatar, Kulunda Steppe, Russia - 8KL_010_SED (SPAdes) (version 2) | ecosystem: Environmental > Aquatic > Non-marine Saline and... | reverse complement strand
ATTGAAGCCAATACATCAGGAGAACTTGACCCGCTTTTAGGTCTTGAAGAGGAAGATTCATATACTGGAAAACTGTGGGATCTGATTGTAATAGGTGCTGGACCAGCTGCCTTTAGCTCCGCGCTTTATGCTATTCGTAAGGGGCTGGATGTTTTAATTCTGGCTAAAGATATGGGAGGACAGATTTTAGAAACAGATGTGATAGAGAATTATCCAGGAATTAGTTCAGTAGTTGGAGCGGATCTTGCTCAAAATTACTGGCATCAGGTCGAAGAATATGGAGTTAAACTAAAACTTGGTGAAGAAGTAATAGGTCTTAAAAAAATAAAGGATAAAGAATTTAAAGTTATAACCAGTTCAGATAAAGAGATAAAATCAAAATCTATAATTATAACTACTGGAGCACATAGCAGGAAATTAGGGGTAATGGGAGAAAATAGGTTTAAAAGTAATGGAGTTCATTATTGTGCCATCTGTGATGGATATATGTATGCAGGAAAAAATGTTGCTGTAATTGGCGGAGGCAACTCAGGTTTAGAAGCAGCTTTAGACCTTGCTAAAATAGATTGCCAGGTAAGTTTAATTGAATTTGAAAAGCAATTAAATGGAGATAAGGTACTTCAGAAGAAAGTTGCTGAAAATGAAGCAATTGAAATTTATACTGGTACTGCTATTCAAAGAATCATGGGTGAAGATAAAGTGGAAGAAATTGAAATTCAGGATAGGGATACAGAGGAGTATCAGAAATTAAAAATTGAAGGAGTTTTTATAGAGATTGGATATGAACCAAATAGTGAATTTGTAAAAGATATTCTTGAGATTAATGATTATGGTGAAATCATAATAAATGATGATAATATGACGTCAGTTGAAGGTATCTGGGCAGCAGGTGATGTTACAAATATAAAAGATAAACAGGTTATTGTAGCTGCAGCTGAAGGAGCCAAGGCTGCATTAAGGGTTAATAAATATCTTTCTTAAGTTAGTTGGAGGTGTTTTTATCTATAAATTATATTGCAGATTATATCAGTTAATTCTTAGGTTTATTTCTAAATTTATAGAGTGGCGTCAGCCAGAAGTAATAGAAGGTTTTAATTCATCTAAAAAAATTTCACAATTACTAAAGCAAGAAAATCTTAATAAGTTATTGATTGTTACAGATTCAAATTTATTATCATTAGGTTTACTTGATGAATTATTGCTTGATTTAGATAATAATGATATTAAATATAAAATTTATGACAGCGTAAAAACTAACCCAACAATAAGTGTAGTTGAATCAGGATATAATTGCTATCAAAGAAATAAATGTGATAGTATTATAGCTTTTGGAGGTGGATCGCCAATAGATGTAGCTAAGGCTATTGGGGCTAAGGTGGCTAGACCAGATAAAAACCTTAGAGAGATGAAAGGATTACTAAAAATAAGAAAAGAAATTCCACCTCTTTTTGCAATACCAACAACTGCAGGTTCTGGCAGTGAAGCAACTCTGTCTTCTGTAATAACTGATAGTGAAAATAGTGATAAGTATGCAATAAATGATCCAGTTTTAATTCCAAATTATGCTATTCTTGATCCTGTTTTAACTGTTGAACTCACTCCTCATTTAACAGCTATTACTGGCATGGATGCTCTTACCCATGCTATTGAAGCTTATATAGGCAAAAATAATACAGAAGAAACAAAAAGATTGAGCAGACAAGCAGTAAAACTTATATTTAATAATATTTATTTAGCTTATAAGGATGGGGATGATCTTCAAGCTAGAAAGAATATGTTAAAGGCATCTTATTATGCAGGACTTTCTTTTACCAGGGCTTATGTTGGTTATGTTCATGCGATGGCTCATTCTTTAGGCGGTTATTATGATATATCTCATGGTTTAGCTAATTCCGTTATTCTTCCTACAGTTCTTGATTTTTATGGAGAGAATGTTCATAATGAACTTGCTGAACTTTCCAGGGTAGCAGGACTATCAACTGAAAATCAATTAGTAAGGGATGAAGCCGAGGGTTTTATTAATTCTATTATAGAATTAAATCAGAAAATGAATATTCCTCCCAGGATTGAAGAAATAAATCGAAATGATATCCCTGAACTTGCTAAAAGAGCCATAGAAGAAGCAAATCCATTATATCCAGTTCCAGAAATTTTAACTGAAAATGATATGAAGAGTTTATTTCATGAAATTAACAGAGCCGATAATAATTCTTAGCTTTCTAGCAGCAATAAGTTTATATAAAAAGTATTCTATGGTATATCAGAAAACCCTGTAGGACATAATTTACTACAGGGTTAAATTTTAAAATAATAAAGAATTTATCTATTTATCATTATTAATTTATTTCTTTCTTCCAAACATATTTTAATAATTTCATCATCAAGAATAATATCTGTTTCAAAGATAATTATGCAATGTTCAAAACATGCATCGCATTAATTAAGATATCTTCACTTATATTATATGCTTGTTAAAACTAAGTTGCCCATTTCCTGCCACCAGACTTCGAGGTTAATAGGTTCAAATATTTCTCCAGGTCCTAAAACCATCATTATATTAGAGAAACCTTCTTCACAGGGATGGACAGTAGCATATATTTTATCATTATATTTTACATCAAATGTCTGATTTCCAGGCACACCTAAATCAACATTCTCTCTTAAACCTATTAATGAAATCATTACTATATGCTGTTCCCCTGAACCAAAATCAGCAATCCCCACCATTGCCGAACCTTCTGCAATACATCCATAATCTGCATATTGAGATACGAGGTCTATTTTTTCAGCAAGCATAGTTATATTATTATCGACAATAACAGCCCCGCCACCATTAATAGAAACTCTCTCAATAGCTAATACATTGCCATTAACAAAAGCTACAATCCCAAAAACCAATAACAGTATAATTGCCTTTTTCATTTTTAGCTCCCCCCATTTAAATTTTTTTAACTTAAAGCTTGAATTAGTCAATATATTCTGACAATTCTAAACGCAAAAAGACTTTCCATTGGTCAGACTGCACATTTTTTCCAAACTGATACCTTTTACCATTCAATTATATCATCTTATTAAAAGCGATCAGTCATATATCAGTCATATACCAGTCATTTTTCAGTCATATTATTTTGATTTTTTTGTTGATATATTATATCATAACTTTAGCTTGATAAAACTAATGATTTCTGGAGGGATTAATTATCAAAGATCCTAAAAGAATAGAAAGACAAGATAAAGAAAAAGACAAATCGATTCCATTTATAATTACAAGTTCATATTTTCTATCGTTTATTTTCATACGTTTAGCAGTGATAATTGCAGGCTCTGCCGGCAGTGCTGCTTCTCAGGCTGTTAAAGATGGAGAAATAAGATTTTATGTAGGTACTAATGTAGTTTTGTTTGGTTATCATATTCACCATCTGTTTTTTGGCATCTTGCTCATATGTCTTGCTGGTTGGTTTGCTATTGTAGGATCAAATTATTTTAGTAAAAGAGATACTGCATTGATGTACGGGATTGGAATGGGATTATTCATGGATGAAATTGGGTTGCTTTTATCCTGGGGAGACTACTGGTCTAGCACAACCTATATATTGGTTCTGTTGTTAGCTGGTATTTTTCTTAATATAGTCTACTTCCCTGATTTTTGGGCAGATGTAAGAGGACATTTAACCCATGTTAATCCCAAAAGGATGACAAATTTAGGTGCAGGTAAGACATTTGTTCTAAGGAGGGTTGATATATTGGCAGAAGAAACAAGTAATACAAGCAAAGTAAGTTTAACATTTTCAGGGTTGTTATATATAGCAGTAGGTATTTTAGTATTGGCTTTTCCAGACCTGGTCTATTACTGGGTAGCAGGTGGTTTTTTATTACAGGGTTTAAGTTCACTTGTACAGGCCTGGAATAGCTAAATATAATTATTTTTGCCTGGCAACATGCCAGGCAATTTTTATGGTATAATAATTCTATAAAATGTAATTGAGGTGTAAAAAATGGAATCTGAATATAAATTAAATTCACCTTTCTTTTATGTTAATCCGAAAGCCTATGTATTCGGTAAAGAACTTTTAAAGTTTGCAAAAGAGGCAGATAAAATATCAGCGAGATACGATATACAGATAATTCTTTCACCACAGCCAACAGATATTCGCTTGATTTCAAATAACACAAATCATTTATTAATCTTTGCCCAGCATATTGATCCATTAAATAAAGGGAGAGGACATGGTTTAATTCTTCCAGAAGCAGTAAAAGAAGCAGGGGCACAAGGAGTTGTTTTAAATCACGGGGAATATCAGCTTAAATTTTCACAGATATCCAAAGCTATTAATATAGCTAAAAATTTAAAATTATTAACCCTTGTTGCTGGAGAATCATTATCAGAACTTGCTGCTTTATCCAGATTGGCTCCAGACATTATTCTTGCTGAACCATCAGAATTGATAGGAACTGGGAAAAGAAGTGATGAGAACTATATAAAAAAGTCCATTAAAATTATTAAAGATATTGATCTTGAGATAAAAGTAATGCATGGAGCTGGAATTAGTTCAGGAGAAGATGTTAAAGATATAATAAGTCTAGGCTCTGATGGTGCCGGAGCGGCCAGTGGAATTTTTGAATCTGATAATCCAATAAGAGTACTAGAAGAATTGATTTATGCAATGAATAAATTGGTTTAAAATTTAGTTTGTTAATGAAATTATTGACAGGAAATTATCTTTATGATAATATTCAATAATAATAAAGATTACTAATAAATAAGCTGAATTAATAATTTTAAACATATCATTTATTATAATAACGATTTTTCAGGAGGTGAAGCCACTTTTGAAATCATATATTCTTAAAAGACTAATTTCTTTAATCCCTGTGATTATTATAGTTGCAGTAATCACATTTTTCATTACAAATTTAATGCCTGGAGACCCTGTAAGAGTTATTTTAGGCAATATGGCAACAGAAGAACAGGTAATCCAATTAGAAGAGAGTTTAGGCTTAGATCAACCTTTAATTTATAGATTTTTTGATTGGGCAGTTAATATTATCAGAGGGGATTTCGGGGATTCTCTATATTTAAACTCTTCAGTTAGATCAGCAATTATAAGTAGAATAGAGCCAACTTTCTTAATCGCTCTAATGGCCCAGCTAATGGGAGGCATATTAGGTCTTTCCTTAGGTATTCTAGCAGCAGTAAATCATAGAAAAATAATGGATAAACTTTCTATAACAGTTTCCCTTTTAGGCATCTCAGTCCCAAGTTTCTGGCTTTCAATTATTCTAATACTAGTTTTCTCTGTCTGGTTAAGATGGTTTCCAGTAAGCGGCTATGAGCCTCTTGCTGAAGGAGGTTTTTCAACATTTAGATATTTAATCTTACCATCAACAGCACTGGCTTTTATGCAGGCTGGAATTATTGCAAGAATCACAAGAAGCTCAGTATTGGATACATTTAAAGCAGATTACATCAGGACAGCCAGAAGTAAAGGGCTTTTTCAAAGAACTATTATAATAAAACACTCACTAAAAAACGCCATGGTGCCAATTATAACAGTAATAGGTCATAATTTTGCTATACTTCTAGGTGGTACCTGGATAATCGAGACGATTTTTTTCATACCAGGAACAGGTTATCTTGCTATTAATGCTATTATGAGAAGAGATATTCCTGTTATACAGGGCTGTATTATATTTGTAGCTTTAATTTATATAACTGTTAATTTCTTAGTAGATATAAGCTATGTATTTTTCAACCCCAGAATTAAATATAGTTAAAAGGGGTGATAATTTTGTTTTTTTCAAATCTCAGTAAGATTGTCAAAAAAACGAATTTTAGAATAGCAATTATAATAATAACAATAATTTTATTTTCAATAATCTTTACTCCATATATAACTGAATTTAATCCTCGGGAGAATAATAGTAGAAATAGATTGCAGAGCCCCTCACTAACACATTATATGGGTACTGATGAATTTGGCAGAGATATCTTTGCCAGAGTATTATATGGAGCCAGGAATTCAATTCAGGTAGGAATTTCAGTAGTTGTTCTGACAATAATTTTCGGAGGTATGGTCGGGGTATTAGCTGGCTATTATTCAAAGCTGGATAATGTTATTATGCGAATTCTTGATGGACTTATGGCTTTTCCAGGAATTATAATTGCAATCTCACTTGCAGCAATCTGGGGAGGAGGCAAGTATAATATAATAATTGCCCTGTCATTCTCATATTTCCCTAAGATGGCTAGAATAGTCAGATCATCAATACTCAGCATCAAAGATTTAGAATATATAGAATCTGCAAAAGCTATTGGTGCTAGCAATACTCGAATAATATTCAGGCATATCTTAAAAAATTCAATCTCTCCAATAATGGTTCAGGCCTCTTTTAATTTTGCCAGAGCCATTTTAGATGAAGCCGCTCTAAGTTTTTTAGGAATAGGAATAATGCCGCCAAACCCAAGTTTAGGAGGAATGATTTCAGACGCGAGATCCTTTCTAACAGTAGCCCCCTGGATTATAACTTTTCCAGGCATCTTCATTGTAGTTATTGTTTTGAGTTTTAACCTAATCGGTGACGGTTTAAGAGATCTTTTAGATCCTCATTTACAAAATAATTATTAATTATGGAAGGATGAAAATCATGAAAAAAACATTAAAAGTATCTATTGCTCTTTTATTGATTCTAGGTTTAAGTTTAATTATCCCCCCTAATCATTTTACAGTAATAGAAGCACAGGAGAATGAAGAGAGATATGGAGGGACAATTAATATTGCCCAGAAAATGGCAGTAGCCCATCTGGATAGTGATAATTCTACTGACTGGCTGATAACTTCTATGATGAATCATGTCTATGAAGGACTCTTTGAATTTGATGAAAACTTAGAAGCCCAGCCGCATTTAGCAAAAAATTATGAAATTACTGATGAAGGCCGCAAATATATTGTGGAGTTAAGAGAAGGGGTATTATTTCATAATGGCGAAGAAATGACAAGTGATGATGTAATGGCATCATTTAATAGATGGTTAGAAGTTAATGGGGCTGGAAGCACTGTTGCTCCGTATTTTAAAGAAATTGAAAGAGTAAGTGATTATGAATTGAACTTTATATTTGAAGAACCATATGCTCCATTTATTAATATTCTTGCTTCACCAGTTTCCAATCAAAAATTTGTGGTAAGACATCAGGATATCATTGAAGAATTTGGTTCTGATGTAATCACAGATCATATTGGCACAGGACCTTATAAATATTTAGATTGGATACCAGATAGAAATCTAAGGCTTGAACGGTTTGAAGATTATCAGCCAAGCCCTCTAGAACCATCATACTACTCAGGAGAGAGAATTCCTTATATAGAAAATATAATCTATGAATTTATAACTGAACCGACAGTTAGAGTCTCTGGTGTTCAAACAGGTCAATTTGATTTTGCAGAAGAAGTTCCAACAGACCAATTTGAAATGTTTGAAGCCAATCCTGATATTGAACCAGTAGTTATCTATCCAGACCAGATGGCCATGTTTATTATGAATAATGCCCAACCGCCATTTGATAATAAATATGCTCGTCAGGCAATGGTTTATGCTCTTGATCTAGAAGAGTTAGGCTATTCAATGATAGGTAATCCAGAGTTCTGGCGCCTGGAAGCTTCTCTCCATGAAGAAGGAAATCCATGGTATAGCAGCACAGCTGGCGAAGGGATTTACAATAATTATGATCCAGAAAAAGCTGAAGAATTATTAGAAAAGGCTGGCTATGATGGAACACCTTTAGTTATCGTAAGTGGTCAGGATGATAGAGTAGAAAGGCAGGGAGCGATTGCCATACAGGATCAATTAGAGAAGATTGGAGTAGAAGTAGAATTACAGCTCTTTGATCGGCCAACAGTAGTTGAAAGGCGAGCTGAAAAAGAAGGCTGGAATATTCATTTATCAACATTTTCCAAAATAGTACCTGATCCTCAGATTCATCAGGGCTGGACTGGTACTAATAAGTGGATTTTAAACTGGGATGATGAATATTCTGCACAGATGGATGAGATCTTTGCCAGAATGATGGTAGAAACAGACTATGAAGCAAGATATGAGATAGTCGAAGAATTTTATGATTTCATGTGGGAGACAGTCCCATACTTCAATATGTTAGACTTTAGCAGACTGAATATAGTAAATAGTTCAGTCCAGAATTTCCAGGAAGCCTGGCAGCCCTTTTTCTGGAATATCTGGTTTGAATAAAAGATGAATTAAAGCTAATTAAATCTAAAGAGACCAGCCCTTATTGGGCTGGCCTTTTTATATGCTATAAATGAAAAAAGCCATCGGTTCAACCAATGACTCCTTCCAATCTATTCCGAAAAATCGGAAGATAGATATAATATACTATATTAATTACCTAATGTCAATAGTTTTTTTAATAGTTATTATCTTCAGAATCAATTAACCTCTAAAGGTATCTCAATATTTTCAACACTCAAATCTTCTGGAGAGACAACAACATCAATAATAAAATCGCCAACTAAATTAGTTTCAACAGGTAGCGAATCTCTCATTATTTTGAGAGTATATTGACCAAGTGGAAGATTGCCTATATAGAAACTGCCATCGTTTCTGGTAAAGACAGTTCGATTAATTTCTTCAACTTTTACCTCAATCCAGTATAGAGGCAATTCGTCACTAACTTCAAAATCAGAAGTTTCCTCATCAATAACAAATTGGCCGCTAATTGAACCGTATTTGGTTAAGCCATACTCAACATAGATATTTTCATTTTCTCTTAGCTGAATCAGTTTATTATCTGTTACAACTCTATAATCCTCTGGTAGATCTCTCAAATCAACGCCAACTTCATATAAGCCTGGCCTGATATTTTCAAATATAAAGTAGCCATCTTCATCAGTATCACTCCGTGATCTATCTCTAAAAAGAGTAACTCCCTCAATCAAAGGATCATCTTCATCTCTAACTCCATTTCCCTGTAAATCAAGATAAACAACTCCTCCAATAAAAGAATCATGGTTTCCACGGTTATATTTCTGACCGATTATATCATCTCTAGCAAAACCTAAAACCTGACTCAGTGAAAATGAAATTTCATGGATAGGATTATCGCTGGTTCTTGAAGAATACCTTCTGCTTAAACTGATAGAACCCTCAACCCCGGAGAAGAGATGTCTGATATACTCTATTTTTGCTCTTTGCTGGGCAACTTCTCTCTCACCAAAAGGAGCAATATATTCAAGGTCAAGCTTAAATCTCCAGTCATTTTCCGGGCTCCTATAGTCTAAACCAGTCTTTCCACTTAAATAACTTTCTTCTGGCAGATAAGTCCTCTTAATACCGGCATTTAAAGTAATAGTTCTAGGCACATTATATCTAATAGATAATTCTAACTCATGTTTATCGCTACTACCATTATCACCGATCTCAGTTTCAGTAGAAGCACTGGCAGTTATAAAAGTATATTGCCCGGTTCTCAGTCTGGCCCTTAAGTCAACCCCATAAATATCATTAATTCTTTCACCTTCGAACCAGATAAAAGAAGTCTTAACATCGCCACTTAAAACTAGATTATCAGTTATATTACTGCTAATATTAAAGTTCAGAGAAGCTTCATCTTCTCTTTTATTAACTGGTTCAAGCTGCTGATCAAAAAAATCTATATCAGAGAAGATATAAATCACTTCCCCGCCAACCCTTGAGGAACCAATAAAAGCCCTACCCTCAACGATTATATCAAACCAACTTCTTCCACTCTCAGTTAAATCAATGTCATCCCAGTCCACCTCTAAGCTCTGCTGGCCGATCTCAGTAGAGATTGTAAATGAATTTCTGGCCCTGTCTCTATAATCAAAAGCCAGATTAAGCAGACTCATATCAAAATCTTCCATATCAGCAATAGACCTGATATTATGGAGATTCAAATCCATCAGCCAGTTTTCAGAGATATCATGCTGGAGATTAACCATTAAATTCTGGCCGGCATCTGCCTTAGTATTAGCACTAACAATTGGTGGCACATAAGACAGCGAAGCCTTAATATGCCCATTCTCTCTGGTGTAGAGAGTACTGGCCCTAACACCATGATCAATAATACTGACATCACTGCCAGCAAGCCATTCTACCATCATCACTAATGGTAAATCTTCAGGTCTAATAGCTATTCTAACTAGACTTCCAGCATCAATCCCCTGATAAACAGAATCATCAAAAACCCTTTTAGCACCTACTTCCCAGAATAAAGAAGTATTATTAGAAAGGGCATATTTAAACTGAAGACCTCCAACCTCAATTATTGATTCAACAGGAGCAGATCTATTATAGCTTCCAATTGTAAATAAACCTTCATTTCTGCCTTCCTCATAAATATTTAAACTTCCAGCAACTTTTTTAACTATCTCAATTTCATTGTCTTCAATATCTATAATCACAACTCTAAAAATATTAGTTCTCTCAACAGTTAAAGGAACATTCTCAAAGTAATACTCGCTTTCTCCTTTATATATATAAGCTTCATCAATTTTTCTTTCATTAACATAGAGAGATACAGTACTGCCCTCACTGGCCTCGCCATAAATAGAAGTATAGGCTCTCCTGTCACTTTGCTGTATCAGCGGGTATTGTAGGTGTAAGCCACGAATATTAGGCCTTCCTAATGTCTCAGGCAGGTTAAATCGGTTATCTCCAATAATAATCAGGCGGTCATTTTCAGGGTTTTGAGCCCTCAATAATGGATAATCAAGATTAAATTCTTCAGCTTCAAAATCATATTCTAAAATCTGTTGGCCGGAGAAAGCCCAGTCATCTAATCGTCCATGAACATTTATAAGATTATTAAATATCAATCTGCTATCATTAACATCATCTTCAAACCTATAATCAAAACCTATCTTATATTGAATAGAGCCAATAGAAAAATCAGGCCCGGTGATATCAGGCTCTATAACCGGTTTCTCTGGTCTAACCCTTATTCTTGGTTCAGTAATTTCAGGAATCTCTTCTTCAGGATAATCAAAATCCAGGATCAACTCCTGCCTTCTTGGCTGCCAGTCAACTCTTAGATTAAAAAGGTATTCAATCAAACCTTTAGTTACAAAGAAATCTGCCTCTAAAAGCTCAGGCGGTTCAATCGACCATTCTGGAAACTCATAATAAATCATAAACCTTAAGTCAATCACAACAGTTCTGTCATCTAATTCATTATAGACAGTTAAAAGTTCTTCTTCTCTATTATAACTCAGGTCAAGCTCCAGCCATCTGGAAAGCGCAACAATTGGTATTAAAATATAATCTTCCATCTCTAAAATTTCAAATAAATCATCCTGTCCAATAACCTCCCCATTAGAAACTATCGATAAAGTTACACTGGTCGGGTAGAGTTCAGCTCTGGCTGAAATTTGAAAACTAAGGATAATCACCAGAACACAAAATATTATAAGATGTTTTTTAGATAAATATTTCAATTTTATCACATCCCCACTTATTTATTACAACTAATAATACAATTATACAATAAAAACTATTACCATTAGTCACGTACTAGTCATATCTCAGTCACATATGACTCTTATATAAAACTCATAATAATAATTGTGAGCAAAAAATGAGTTAAATATGACTGAAATAAGACTGATATCTAAGCAGGATATGACCAGAAACTGATATTT
>Ga0207421_10007416_pt1 | contig 11669 bp, 14 predicted proteins | sample SodLakKL_010_SED_4_FD_187542 | JGI IMG/M metagenome (GOLD analysis project Ga0207421, IMG submission 187542) | Alkaline sediment microbial communities from Lake Tanatar, Kulunda Steppe, Russia - 8KL_010_SED (SPAdes) (version 2) | ecosystem: Environmental > Aquatic > Non-marine Saline and... | reverse complement strand
GAAAGTTGTAGGTATATTTCCCAACCGGGAATCCTGCATTCGATATGCTTGCTGCCTGTTAATGGAAATTGACGAAGATTGGCAGACAGGCAGAAGATACATGAGGATGGAAGAAAATGATACCGAAGAAACTGATGAATTTTTGGAGAAAATTAAAGAAGTAAAATTGACGGAGGAGTTAGTGACTCAGTGACTTTTACAGAACATTTGGGATTGACTCAATACAATTGAAAATTAAACATGTTATTTTTACATGTCGATTTGTTCGACATGTTCTTAGTATATGTCGAAAAAACAACAAAAACTCGACATAAGATGAAAAAATTTATATAATTTAAATAAAAGAGGTGAGAATAATGAAATATAATCCTAATAAACCATATAATGAATTGCCTTTATTGCCGCCGAAAACTAATATCGAAACTCCGGAAATCTTAAAAAAGGCAATCACAGCGAATAAAAAATTGGCAGAGTTGAAGGGGCTGGTTAACGTAATCCCTAATCAGAAAATTTTAATTAATACTTTAATTTTAAATGAAGCCCGGGATAGTTCGGAAATAGAAAATATTATTACAACGAAAGATAAGTTATATCAGGCATTTACGGCAAAAATGGAAATTCCTGATCCGGCTACAAAGGAGGTAATGCGGTACAGGGAAGCACTATGGGCCGGTTATAATGAATTGAAAAATCGCAATGTTTTAACAGTAAAAACTATTTTAGAAGTCCACAAAATTTTAGCGGGAAATAATTCCGGAATAAGAAAAGTTCCCGGTACAAATTTACAGAATGAGACAACAAAAGAGGTTATATATACTCCACCGGAAAATTATGAAATTATCGCAAAAAAATTAAAAAATTTAGAGGAATTTATAAACACTGAAAATAAGTATGATCCGCTAATAAAATTAGCGGTGATACATTATCAATTCGAGGCAATTCACCCATTTTCTGATGGTAACGGAAGGGTAGGAAGAATATTGAATGTTTTATATCTTATATATGAAGATCTGCTGAAATTACCAATTTTATATTTAAGTTCCTATATAATTAATAACAAGTCAGATTATTATAAGCTTTTACTGAAGGTTACAAAAAATAATGAGTGGGAAAAGTGGATACTGTATATACTTAATGCAGTTGAACAGACCGCGAAAGATACAATAGAGGTTGTGAATAAAATAGAAAAATTATTTGATGAAACTATAGAAGAGGTTAAGGAAAAACTACCAAATATATATAGTAAAGAGCTTATTGAAATTCTTTTTCATCAACCATACTGTAAAATTTTATATTTGACGGAAAATAGAATTGCTAAAAGGCAGACAGCATCCGAATATTTGAAAGCTTTAGAAGACATAGGGATATTGGAAAGTAAAAAAGTCGGAAAAGAAAAATTATTTTTAAATAAAAAGTTGTACAATCTTTGGGTAGCCGACAAATAACATGTCGATTAGCCGCAGTATTATCGACACGTATAGATTAAATGTCGATTCAATCGACATGTATTTTGTTGTCACTTTATGAAGAAAAATCCGAATATGAGGCTTTTGCTAATACAAAAGCCTGGAAAAAGGCCAGATTGTAATTTTTATACACAGGCTTGTATGAAGAGGGAAAGACCTGGAATTACGGGGACAAATGAGGAATCAACACGGGCTGGGGCCGAGGGCGAAGCCGTAATGGGACAATTCGCGGAGCGAGCAGGCCGGTTTTATATCGTTTTCTAAAAGAGTTTTTAATCTCTTTCTGAAACAAAATATTATTTATGAGCAAAACCTTAAATATTTCGGATGAAATCAATCCCCTAGATAAAAAAGCGATTTTAAATATTAAAAAAATCGCGGATTCTCTAGAAATACCATTTTTTATAATTGGGGCGATGGCAAGAAAAGGGGAGATGGTAAATATGGCTTCCGGGTCAGACGGGTATACCCGGCTTGAATTCAAAGTTCCCTCACGGGGCCTTCTGGGATACAGAAACGAGTTTATTACAGACACCCGGGGAACGGGTCTGCTGAACCATGTCTTCAGCCATTACGGCCCATACTGCGGGGATATTACGGGAAGAACAAAAGGGGCCCTTATTTCCCTGAAAAACGGGGAGTCTTCCGCTTACGCCCTGGATAACCTCAAAGACCGGGGAGTCTTTTTTATCGAGCCTGGAGAAAAAGTCTATGCCGGTATGATAGTCGGAGCGCATAACAGGGAGGCCGACCTTACGGTAAATGTGTGCAAGACAAAAAAATTGACCAATGTCAGGGCCGCCGGGTCCGATGATTCGGCAAACCTGTCTCCGGCCAGGAAGCTGACCATTGAACAGGGCCTGGAGTATATAAATGACGATGAACTGATGGAAATTACCCCCATTAGCATAAGGTTCCGCAAAAAGATACTTGACCACAGCAAAAGAAAAATTTCTCAAAAAAAAGGATAAAAAATGATTCAGATAGGAATATATAATTATCTTCCGGTTGTAAAAGAAGTTGATTTCGGAGTTTATCTTGACGGGGACTCTTTCGGAGAGATTCTTCTTCCCTCCAGGTATGTGCCTAAAGGTTGCAGCGTGGGTGATATTTTAGAAGTTTTTATCTACAACGATTCCGAGGACAGGATAATAGCCACCACCGAAAAACCCTATGCCATAGCCGGCGAATTCGCCTTTCTTAAAGTTGTAGATGTTACTCAGGTAGGGGCTTTTATGGACTGGGGCCTTCCCAAAGACCTTTTAGTGCCTTTTGCCGAACAGAAGGAAAAGAGAATGGAAAAGGGAAAGTATTATGTGGTAAGGATATACCTGGACGAAAAAAGCAAAAGAATTGCAGCTTCTCCTAAAGTGAGCAAGTTTCTGGACAACGAAGCCCCAGGTTATAAAAAGTGGGAAGAGGTGGATCTCCTTATATACGCTAAAACCGATATGGGATACCAGGCTGTAGTAAATAACTCCCATACGGGACTGATATATGAAACAGAAGTATTCTCTTCCCTTAAGATAGGGCAGAAAAGAGAAGGATTCATAAAGAAAATAAGAGGAGACGGGAAGATAGATCTCTCTCTGCAGAGGCCCGGTTACGGTAAAATCGAGGGTATTGCCGAAAAAATACTGAAAGAAATTAAAGAAGAGGGAGGCTTTATTTCAGTCAGCGATAAAAGCGCTCCGGAAATTATATACAGCAAGTTCGGCGTAAGCAAGAAGAACTATAAAAAAGCCGTGGGATATCTTTTTAAAAAAAGAGTTATCTCAATCAGTGATAAGGGAATAACCCTCAAGACAGTTAACCCCCAAGATTCTTAAGCGGGCCCTTCGGAAGCTTTCAAAGAGCCCGGATTATACCTGTGGTAAGCTTTTATTCCCTCTATTTCCCGACGCCCTTCTTTATCTGACCGCTCTTTTCCCGGGCTTTGCCGGCGTTCTTTTCGGCTTTGCCTTTTATCTTTAATTTCGGATTATCGGTGAACTTTCCGGCCATTTCCTTAATCTTACCCTTAGTTTTATGAAAGTTGCCTTTCGCCTTATCTTTTTTACTGGATTTCATAATATCCCTCCTCTAGGATTTTCCTCTCCGTAAACACGCCGGATAAACTGTTTAATTTCATCACCGGGTTTTTTCTCTTCCATCTCCTGGGATCCGTCTGATTCGGATTCGCAGGGAATTCCATTAATGTCAACTTCTTTGGGAATGTCCTGATAATCTTTTTCGGGTATTCCTTTATCCTGTGTCATAAAGCCTCCTTTTTCTGAGAAGTTCCGTAGTTTTTTACCTGCTTTTTTCCAGCTCTTCTATCTTCTTTTCCAGCCTGTCAATATCATCGCCAGTTGCTAAATTTAAATTTTCTACTGATTTCTTTAGCTCTGATTTTATCAGGTTGCTAAGCTCCGTTTTTGTTTTTTTACCTTTCTCAGCTATTTCTTCCACAACTGCTGAGGCCTCTTCACTTTCTATTTTCCCTTTTTTTACAAGCTCATCCGCAATCTTCTGTGCTTTTTCTCTGGTAAGAGCCAAAGCTCCAAGCCCCATCATGAACAGTTCGTTCATTTTTTCGCTCATTTTGCCTCCCTTACAGTTTGCCTGATTTTATTATTGATACAATAAGCCACATTCCTATAATGCTGGCCAGTAAATAACCTACAATGCCGAACAATGATATATCATATACCTTAGGACCTTTATCTATTACCAGCACAATAGAAGACCCTATGATCAGGGATCCTATAATCATTCCGAAAGTCAGCCTGTTTGAAACCTTATCCATTGAATTAATAAGTTTTTCAAGCCCGACATGTCTGAACTCTATCTCCAGCTCTCCGGACTGGAGTTTACTTAGTATATTTCTCGTTTGAGCAGGAACTGTCTCTATAAGCCTGCTTAATTCCTTACCGAATAATTTAGCTTTGTCAATAATAGTTTCAGGCGAATATTTTTTTAAAACCATCTTCTTGAGAAGCGGTGAAATATCAGCTATGACATCTATCTCTTCATTCAGCAGTTTCGCTGTCTCTTCAGCTGTAAGTATTGCTTTGGCAATCATTGAATATACAGGATTTACCTTTATCCTGTTTTTCCTTATAAGGCTGAAAATATCCATGAGCAGTCTTCCCACATAGATGTCTTTCAATGGTACACTTTTAAATCTTTCTGTGATCTCCATTAACTCATTCATCAGATTTTCGAGGTCAACATCAGGATTTACTTTTCCCATTATCAGTACTTCCTGCAGCATAAGTTTCGGATTATCTGATTTTACCGCTATTAACAGATCAAGCAGATGCTCTCTCATATCAGGGCTTAATCTGCCTATCATGCCGAAATCAAGAAAAGCTATTTTCCCGTCATCTGTACAGATAACATTACCCGGATGAGGATCTGCATGGAATAAACCGTCTCTCAGTACCTGCCTGGCCATAGTGTTTACTATTAGAGAGCTGAATTCTTTTTTCTTTTCCGTACTTAATTCACATTTAGCTATGGACTTGCCTTCAATAAATTCCATGACAAGGATCTTCTCATTTGTAAGTTCCATATCAACTTTCGGAATATATACACTATCGATATCACTATGGTTCTTATTGAATTTTTCTATTAGGTAAGCTTCTCTTTTGTAATCGAGTTCTCTTTCAAGAGCTATAGAAAATTTTTCTACCAGCTTTATAGGTTGGAAAAGACGGCTTTCTTCGACATATTTCTCAAGTAATTCTGCTATCCAGTTTATAAGTTTAAGATCGGAATGGATTTCTTCTTTGATACCGGGTTTCTGTATTTTTACTGCCACATTTACTCCTGAAGACATAACCGCCCTGTATACTTGCGCCGTCGAAGCAGTAGCAGCGGGATTTCTGTTAAACTCCTTAAACTTACTTATCCAGTCTTTACCCCAGATACCCTCAGGAACAGTTTTTATCTCATCAAAACCGACGGGAGTGACTTCTTCCTGCAGTTTTGTAAGTTCTTTGATATATTCTGCCGGTATAAGGTCAGGTCTTGTAGATGCAAATTGACCTAACTTTATAAAAGCCGTGCCCAGCTCTTCCAGAGCTATACGCAGTCTTTTTGCAGGAGGTTCATCCATATTCTTTTTTTGAATTTTCGAAAATATAAAAAGCTTTTTGGGAATAGGGAGTTTTTTTACAACTTCTTCAAAACCATATTCCATTAAAACTGTAAATATTGTTTTAAATCTGGAAAGATCATCTTTATTTAATTTTGTTAAGTTTAAAAAATTCATTTTATAATATTCACTTTTATGTTTCCCACACCGGTATCCGGTAAATAAGAGCGAAAAATCTATTTAAAAAGTTATTATATTGTCGAACGAAACGCTATAAACCAAAGGCGGTTTTTCATCCTTCAATATCATCGGCAGTTACTATATGTAAGTTTTCTGCTGAGGACTCTTCACTTGCTATTTTCCCTTTTTTTGCAAGCTCATTTGCGATCTCCCGTGATTTTTCTTTGGTAAGAGCCAACGCTCCAAGCCCCATCATGAACAGTTCGTTCATTTTTTCGCTCATTTTGTCTCCTTAACTGCCTGCTTCTCACTCGAAAAAATATCTTACGCCCAAACCTGAATGTATACTGAAATTTGTGTCCGGTACTAAAACAATCAAAGGAACAATCTCGAGAAAAATATCCACCGCGCCGCCCTCAATTATATAGGCAAGCCCCAGCGGAATACGGATACCCGCTCTTTCATTTTTCGCGACCCTGACTGCACCTCCTATACCGTAGTAAAAGGGGAATGAACCTCTCTCTACCGTGAGCAAATTAAAATTGTGCAGTAGATAATTCGCATGCAGATATGCGGCGCCATTTTCACTTATTGACCACGCCGCGCCCGCATCAAAAGCGGTTTTTTCTCCGGTCCACAGCTTGGCGCTTAATCCCGTCGGTTCCCCCAGCATAATACCTAACCCGAAACTTCTTTCCCGGGCCTCAATACTGCCGCAAAGAAACAGACCTGCTAATACTGTTAATAAAAATACCTTGCTCATTTTAAACTCCTTTTTTCTATAACCCCTACATCATCCCCGCGCTTGTATCACAATGATTTAGGCCTTAACATTCATTTTTTAACTTTTACCCGATGGTTATTCCCCTGGGTCATTTTTCCGGAACTCTTTTAATCTCTCCGGGTACCAGAACTATCTCTATTCTCCTGTTTTTCTCTCTTCCTTCAGGATTATCATTTGAAGCTATCGGCTGAGTATCGGCAAACCCGCTCGCCGAGATATCGGAAGGATTAATATCCGCCGAATGGATAAGAAACCTGACTACATTTGTCGCCCTGGTTACTGACAGCTCCCAGTTGCTGGGAAATTTCTTCTGTAATTCTTTACTTATCCCAACATTGTCCGTATGGCCTTCTATGCTTATTTTATATCCGCTGGTTGTTTTAAGCTGTTCTCCTATCCTCTGGATCACATCCCGGCCTTCATCTTTTATATCCGCGACACCTGAATCAAACAATAATTTATCTACAATGTTTAATGTAAGTTTATCTTTTAAACCGGATATTGTTATCTGGCCCTTTTCCATCTCGGATATCAGCTCATTTTCCATCTTTTCCCGGGCACTTTTGAGCTGTTCTATTCTGTTTTCTCTTTCTCTGGCCAGTTCTGCCAATTCTTCTTTCTCTTTGTTTAAATCAGCTATTTCATTCCTGGTCTCAACTAAGTCAGAATCAAGGGCCGTTTTTTCCCTGCGCAAATGGTCAATATTACTCTCAAGTTCAGTAAGTTCATCGCTGAGCGTCATCTTCTCTTCAATAAGTTGATCTTTCTCTTTGTTTAAATTTGTAAGAATATTTTCAAGCACCTGCTTTTCATGCGCTAAACTTTCTGCTTTTGTGCGGTACTCAAATGCTTCTTGTTCTTTTTGATTATATCTTCCCGCAGACACACATCCTGAAATCACTGCAACCGTCAAAAGAACCAGTGTTAGTTTAATCGATTTTTTCACTTGAATGCTCCTTTTTAATTTCTTTTATTCGCCGCACTAGTCTTATCTCAAACCTGTTGAAATATCTTCCTGAAATGAAAGCCCTTGATAGCCAGGGTAATCGCAAGGGGGAAATTCCCGGGCTGCTTAAAAAGGCACCACAAAAGAAGCTTCCAGTACTGAATCCGTTCCCTGCCTATAACCCCCAGAATAAGGACTGACTTCAGGAAAGCCGCCAGATATACCGGACGAGGCTTGTATTTTTTCTGGTTTTTAAGGGGCCGGTATTCTCTTAAAAATGTCTTGATGCGCGAATAATAGCTGGAAGGGGAATAAATGGTGGCAACAATATTTTTATAGCCGCTGATAAGCGTCAGGCTGTTCATTTTAGGAACAAAATTAATTGAAGAATCCGTATTATCTCCCGTGCCGAAATTCAGCAGCCGCTTTTCTTTCTTAAGGCGCCTGTAAAGTTTTGTCCCCTGCGGGGCGTTCAGCAGGCCTACCATAGCGGTAACGATCCCGCTTTTCTGTATAAAGCTTATCTGCTGCTGAAAAACCGCCGGCGTATCATGATCAAAACCCACAATAAACCCTCCCTGCACCTGAAGTCCGGCATTATGAATCTTTTTCACGCATTCTACCATATCGCGGTTCTTATTCTGCAGTTTGGAACATTCGGTAAGGCTCTCCTGGCTTGTGGTTTCTATACCCACAAACACGGCATTAAAGCCTGTTTCGGCCATCATACGCATAAGCTCTTCATCATCTGAAATATCAAGGGAGGCCTGCGTATTGAAAATAAAGGGATATTTTTTTTCTCTCATCCAGCCGGAAATTCCGGGCAGAATCGTATCTTTCAGCTTCTTTTTATTACCGATAAAATTATCGTCAACGAAAAAGACTCCGTCTCTCCAGCCTTGATCATAAATCTTTTGAAGTTCGCTGATAATCTGGCCGGGTTCCTTGACCCTGGGCCTGTGCCCGTATAAGCGGGTTATATCGCAGAATTCGCAGTCGAAAGGACACCCGCGGGAATACTGTATATTCATCATGGCGTATTTTTTCATATTGATCAGTTCCCACAGCGGGGCCGGCGTGCTCCTGATATCCGCCCTCTGCGATGAAGTGTAAAGCTGTTTTGCTTTTCCTTCTTTAAGGTCTTTAAGGAAAGGAGGCAATGTGATTTCCGCTTCATTAAGTATAAAGTGATCTATGCCTTTAAAGTCCCTATAGGCGGTGGTGAAAAGAGGGCCTCCGGCCACTGTCTTGACACCAAGCTCCCGGCAGCGCCTGACAATATCCAGTACAGAATCTCTCTGGAGCGAGATAGCGCTTATAAAAACATAATCCGCCTGTTTCAGGTCTTTATCTTTCAATCTTTCAACATTCATATCTATGAGTTTCTTCTTCCAGGCGGAAGGAAGAAGGGCGGCGACGGTCAGAAGTCCCAGCGGCGGCTGCACGGCTTTTTTAGAAAGAAAACGCAGCGCGTATTTTAAACTCCAGAAAGTTTCTTTAAATTTGGGATATACAAACAGTATTTTCATAATTAACCTCTTTTTTTCCGCAATACTCGGTTGTTCCCGTATAAAACAGGGAACAGGGTTTTTGTTGACAGCATTTTACTTTGCCTTTTTTTCTTCCCCAGCGGACTTTGAAAGAATCGCCGCCGAGGATCCCGCAATAAAAGCTGCCGCCGCTGTCAGAAACAGCAATAGCGCAACCGGCAGTTCTCCCCTGAGCCAAAGAAAACGCACCTGGACCGGAACCATGTTTTGAAGTACAAGCACCACTACTGAAAGAATCAGAACCAGTATCAGAATCAGTTTGCCTCTATTATTCATTTTATTATCGCCTCCTGCGGCTTCTGCCGCTACTGCCGACTTGCAATTATTCTCCTTACCCGTAAATACCATAACATAAAGAAAAAGCCGCGTAAATTGTACCCGGGTATAATACCGGAAAAAGCTTTACAAGAGCCTTTCCTTTTTTAATTACCGAAGCGAACCTCCAATCGCAGAGTGATTGCAGCTTTTGATTTATATTTACCATCGATATTTCTTAACCATATATTTTCCGGTTCTATTTCATAATAAAGCCAGTCCCGGTAGAATCTTTTTCTTAACTTACAGCTGATCTTGTAACTGCTAATAACAGACTCCGGCCGCGTTATTCCCGATAAGCCCATGTTATATGATATAGCTGTTTTATCAGACACCTTGAATCTGAAATCAATAACATGTCCAAAGTCAATTCCTTTATCCGGATTTGGGTAGCTGGCCGCGTTATTAAGCTGTAATATTATTTTTTCTGTTATGAGGTAAGCGAAATCCAGTTCGGTTGTTGTTTTCCAGCCGCTTAACTTTTTCCAGATGACTGTTTCAGCAAACTGGATATAATATATACTGCTTAAAGGGAATCTCTGCCGATACCTGGTTTTTAAATAAGGGTCAAGCGGGAGATTTAATTTAAGACCGGATTCTATAAAATATTTAGCGTGAAGCGTGTTTATGAAATTATATCTTGCGCCTGAAAAAATAATTTTATCTGATTCGACTTTCTCATATCCCGGCTTTATTATATGAGAGGGAAGCGGATCTGTCGGCTGGTCTTTGTTTTCTCCGATAAAGAGTAAACTTATTTTTGCAGGCAGCTTTTCCAGCCTGATGTTCATATGAAAAAATATCCTGTGAGATAAATGCTCTCCGCCTTCCAAACGGAAATCATTTGATATTTTAACGGAACTGCGGGCCGGTTGTTCTTCCAGTATGCGTTTGTCGCTGAAAAATTCATCAAACCATAAAACTGTTTTGATTAACCTGTTAGATATAAATCTATGGGTGTGATCAAATATTGAATTTTCCATGCTAATATTCGCAGGCCCGATTTTATCCGTCGCCGCTGAATGCAGGTTGGCATTCAACATAAACCAGGCAAAAAAACTAAGAACTATTATTTTGACACAATACTTGTTCATGCATTGTATGGAAAAATACATATGCTGTTATGTTAAGGCCCGGCGAAATATCAAGTAATCTAAAAGTTTTTATCTCCCCTCAAAAAAAACAGCAACGCCTGTTGCAGGAAGATACTTCTAATCTGTTTTAGTCAGTGAGATGGCTCTGCCTGCTGCTCACTTGAAAAAATATCTTGCGCCCAAACCTGAATTTATCCTGAAATCATTATCCGGTGATATAATAATCAAAGGAACAATCTCGGCAAAGAAATCCACCGCGCCGCCTTCAACTATATAGGCAATCCCCAGCGGAATACGGACACCGGCTCTTTCATTTTTCACGAGCCTGACTGTGCCTCCTAAACCATAGTAAAAGGGGAGTGAACCTCTGCTTACCTTGAACAAATTAAAACTGTGTATAAGATAATCCGCATGCAGATATACGATGCCTTTTTCATTTGTTGACCATGCTGCAGCCGCATCAAAAGCCGTTTTTTGTCCAGTCCACAGTTTTAGGCTTAATCCCGTAGGATCACCAATCATATACCCTAATCCGAATCTTCTTTGCTGGGCCTCAACACTGCCGCAAAGCAACACTCCTGCTAATCCTATTAATACAAGTAATTTACCCATTTTTAATCTCCTTTTTTTCCGCAATACGCGGTTATTTCAGTAAAAAACAGGAAACAGGGTTCCTGTTGACAGCATTTTACTTTGCCTTTTTTTCTTCCGGGGCGGATTTTGAAAGAATCGCCGCCGAGGATCCCGCAATAAAAGCTGCCGCAGCGGTCAGAAACAGCAATATCGCCACCGGCAACTCGCCTCTCAGCCAAAGAAAACGCACCCGGACCGGGACCATGTTCTGAAGCAAAAGCACCACTACCGCAAGAACCAGAACCAGAATCAGAATCAGTTTGCCTCTATTGTTCATTTTAGTATCGCCTCCTGCGGCTGCTAATGCCGCTGCCCCTTAACTGTAATTGTTCTCCGTACCCGTAAATAGCGTACTATAATGGGGGAGACTCTGTAAATTGTACCCGGGTATAATACCGGAAAAAGTTTTATAGGTAGGCTGGATTTTTTATTTTACGGTCAAAGACGGAGCAGGGAAGGGTAGGGCAGGGCAGTTAACTTATTTAAAGGCTTTTTTCAGCATATTAAGAAGGTCTCGCTCATTGACCGGCTTTTCCAGGAACCCCGCGGCGTGATTTCTTAAAGCCTGTTTGTCCTGCCCGGAATCTCTGGCCGCGGACATAATAATGACAGGGCGGCCG
>Ga0207421_10007415_pt1 | contig 11670 bp, 7 predicted proteins | sample SodLakKL_010_SED_4_FD_187542 | JGI IMG/M metagenome (GOLD analysis project Ga0207421, IMG submission 187542) | Alkaline sediment microbial communities from Lake Tanatar, Kulunda Steppe, Russia - 8KL_010_SED (SPAdes) (version 2) | ecosystem: Environmental > Aquatic > Non-marine Saline and... | reverse complement strand
CTGCACATACGCAACATCTCTTTCTCCGGGTTCTCTGCCGCAATATTATCCCCCATTGCACATTCGGTCAATATGAGAAACCGCTCGGCATCAGACTCTTTGACAAACCGGGTCATGGCTGTTGTAGAACCGCTGTAATCGGAAGCCTGTACCACTTCCGGAGAGCATTCGGGGTGGGCTACTACAACCGTGTCGGGGAACTGTCTGCGGGCATTTTCAATATCCTCAACAGTAAATTTGTCGTGAACCTCACAACGGCCATCCCAAATAACCATATCATTTTTCCCCGTGCGTTCACTGCCGGGAGTTATCACATGTTTACCGGTTTCCTGGGCTATGTTTTTGGCCAGAAATTCATCCGGAAGGCAAATTACTGAGTCGCTGTCCAGCTTGCGAACAATATCGGATGCGTTACTTGAAGTACAGCAAACGTCGGTTTCGGCCTTAACATCTGCATAGGTATTGATATAGGTCACCACCGGGATTCCCGGGTACTTCGCTTTCAACTCGCGCACATCGCTGGCTGTGATACTGGCCGCCAGAGAACATCCGGCCACTTCAGCCGGTAGCAGAACCATACGGTTCGGATTCAGGATCTTGGCTGTTTCTGCCATAAAACGGACCCCGCAAAAGACAATTCTTTCCGCATCGGTTTCCGCGGCAATCCGGGCAAGACCAAGTGAGTCACCTACATGATCGGGGATACTGTAAAAAAGTGCCGGCTCCATGTAGTTGTGCCCCAGAATGATTGCATTTTTCTCTTTTTTCAGCCGGTTGATTTCATATGCAATTTCTGCTTTGACGATCAACTCTGTTTCAGGCACAATACCATGCAACAGTTTTTTCAACTGTTCAAGAGTATCGCTTGCTGTAAGGGCCTCGGAAATATGGGTCATATTTTTTGGGGTAATATTCCAAAAAAAGAAAAGGAGGTATGATAACATATGCATACCTCCTTTTGCTCTATTTCATCGAAAAGCTAACGAATTTCGATCAACTTTTCGTATCGTCGCCATCGGAGTCGTCCTTACTTCCGGAGTCTGCATCTTTTTCTGCGTCGGTGTCTTTATCCGCAGCTTCCTCCTTCTCGTCAGCCTCCTTGGCCGCTTTTTTGTCGGCTGCCGCTTTTTTCTCATCAGAAACCTTTTTGTCGGCAGCTTCGTCCTCATCCTTTTTGTCGGATGCCTCGTCTTCTTCCTTTTTCTGAAGCTTAGCCTTCAGATCCTGGAGACCGGACATTTCGCCGAGTGTCAAAGCACCTGATGTTGAAGTTGCCGCAACCTGCGGTTCTTTCTTTTTACCCTTGGAAGCAGCCGCTTTCTTTTCAGGCTCAACCGTTTTGCCCACTTTATTCTGACTGACAACGATGCTCTTATTGTTCTCGTCAAAATCAATGACTACGACTTTAATTGCATCACCTTCTTTATAGGATTCCGTCAACGTGTCGCCATTTTCCGCTTCCCGGGCAGGCATAAAGGCCTCTACACCAAGCGGCAGTTTCCCGAAGACACCTTTGTCGGTGACTTTGGTAACTTTTGCCTCGGTTTCATTTCCGACAGCATACTCGGTCGCAAGTTTCTCCCAGGGGTTTTCCTGGGTCTGCTTATGTCCAAGAGAAATACGGCGGTTATCGAAATCAACCGAAAGGATTACCACATCCAACTCTTCGCCTTTGCTAACGATTTCGCTCGGATGGTTTACCTTGTCAGTCCAGCTCATATCCGAGATGTGTACGAGCCCGTCAATCCCCGGCTCGAGTTCAACAAACACACCGAAGTTGGTCAGGTTGCGGACAACGCCTTTGTGGTTCGACCCGACCGGGTAGCGTTCCAGGAGATCTTCCCAGGGATCAGATTGCAGCTGCTTGACACCAAGAGAGACTTTCCGTTCGTCCTTGTTGATGTTCAATACCACACATTCGATAACCTGGTTTTTCTCGACAAGCTGCGACGGATGCTTGATATGCTGTGTCCAGGACATTTCACTGATGTGAACCAGTCCCTCAACCCCTTTTTCAAGTTCGATAAAGGCACCGTAATCGGCGATGGAAACCACTTTACCCTGAACCTGAATATTTTCCGGGTACTTGTCATCGATTTCATCCCACGGATGCGGCTGAAGCTGCTTGAGTCCGAGGGAGATCCGCTTGCGTTCCTCATCAAATTCCAGAACGACCACATTGAGACGCTGGTCAAGGCGTACAATTTCGGAGGGGTGCTCAACGCGTCCCCAGGAGAGATCCGTAATGTGAAGCAGTCCGTCGACACCGCCAAGATCGATAAAGACACCGAAATCGGTGATGTTTTTGACCACACCTTCGAGAATCTGTCCCGGCTCCATGCTGGCGAGAATCTGCTCGCGCTGTTCTTCAAGATCAGATTCGACAAGTGCCCTGTGGGAAACAACAACGTTTTCACTGGACATATTCAGTTTGACCACCATAAATTCCATGGTCTTGCCGACATAGGCATCAAAGTCACGTACCGGCCGTACGTCAATCTGTGAACCGGGGAGGAATGCATCGATACCGTGGATATCGACCACCATACCACCTTTGATACGGCGTTTGATGTACCCTTCAATAATCTTCTCGGTATTGTGGGCATCTTCAATATCCTGCCATGTACGAAGAGAATCGGCTTTGCGGCGGGAGAGTACCAGCTGACCGTCGCGATCCTCCACTTTATCAAGAAATACCTCAACCTCATCACCTACATTGAGGTTATCCGGATCTTTAAATTCGTTATGAGGAACAATGCCCTCGGATTTAAAACCGATGTCGACGATAACATATTTTTCGTCAATAGAGAGGATCCGTCCCGTAACAATCTCTTTTTCGGTAAATGCGGTAAGAGTTCCCTCGTACATTTGGACCATTTTGTTAAACTGGTCGTCATCATACTCTTCGGAGGCCTCTTCCAGCTCTTCCATTTTATAAACTTTTTCGCCGAGCTGTCCGCTGTACGTCGGAATGGCAGACTCATCTACCTCTGGTTCATCCTCCACCTTATCGCCCTCTTCCGAAGCCCTGCTATCATCGCCGGCAGTTTCTTCTGCTACAGCAGGTTTTTCAATAGTTTCTTCAGATGCTTGTTTCTCATCGGATGCTTCCTTCTTATCAACATCTTTATCAGCATCTTTGGTCTCCTCTACAGATTCCCCGCTCTTTTCGGCGGTTTCTGTCGTGGATTTGGCGGAATCATTGGCAATGTTTTCCGTGGTTTCTTCTTTTTCCTGGTCTTTTTTTACTTCATCGGTCATTTAACTTTCCTTTGTTTCAGTTAGCCACCCGATCAATACTCAAATCAGGGGATTGGGGTTATGGTTATTGTTTTTAGAGATGTTACTGATTTTGCTGTTCTACCTATTACGAACGTAATCCAGAATTCGTGCCACCTGCTCATCGAAAGTCAAAGAGGTAGAATCAATTTCCACGGCATCATCCGCTTTTCTGAGCGGTGCAATTTCGCGTGTGGAATCGATCCGGTCTCTCTTTTTCACATTTTTCATCACTTCTTCCAATGTGATATCAGAGCCGCGGCCTGCAAGTTCGCGGTACCTGCGTTCGGCACGTGCTTTCGGATCAGCTGTAAGAAAGAACTTGAGGTCGGCATCCGGAAACACTACGGTTCCAAGATCCCTTCCTTCCAGGACCGCATTGCGGACACTGGATGCTTCCCGGAGAATATCACGAACGACATTCCTCACTTCCGGAATAGCCGCAACGACACTCACATGGTCATTGACGGTATGAGAACGAATTTCTCCGGTTATATCCTCACTGCCATCAAACACTTTTGCTTCTGTTCCATTAAAATCGAAGCGGAGTTTGTGGTTATTCAAAGCTTTCAAAAAACGGGTTTCATCACTTCCAAACGCAAGGTACAGATATGTAAAACCGCGATAGATAGCACCGCTGTCCACATAATCAAACCCGGCCTGCCGGGCTACTTCTCTGGCTGTTGTGCTTTTGCCGGCACCTGCCGGTCCATCAATGACTATAATCAATAAGATATTCCGTTACCTGACGCTACATTTTGGAAATGTGGGGTAATTTAGGCGATATCTTATTTTTTTGCAAAATATTCTTGTAAATAGCGTGACATAATCATAAATTTGGTTTCTATCCTGTAATTGACAATCCTGAACACAGAAAGTTTCTTTATTCACCATGCCGCAACATAAATCAGCAGTAAAACGAGTACGCCAATCAAGCAAGCGACGCATCGCTAACCGCGAGAAGCGGTCCAGAATGCGGACACTCACCCGGAAGGTACTGGAGTCCAATGAAAAAGAACAAGCAGCTTCATTACTGAACGACGCTATCTCCTACATTGATCGCCTTGCTGTTAAAGGACTGGTGCATAAAAACACTGCTGCCAACAAAAAATCGCAGCTGGTAAAGCACGTCAGCAACCTGGGGTAATCATTCTTTTTTCCGGAAGCCTCTCTTTCTGATCCGGAATCCAGGTTCACGTACCGTCATACGTAAGTACTTTACAGGATTTGCATGTTCTCCGTCAATTTGACGGAGCCGCTTTTCAAGATATAACCTGCCGCCCCGCGCGCGGTATTTTCCGGGGCGGCTCTGACCCATAATTATTACTCCCATGGCCAAAGCCCTTCTCGCAATTCTTGATGGATACGGTATTGCCGATGACGATTCCGTCAGTGCAATTAAAAAAGCCAACACTCCTTATGTAGATTCTCTCTATGCGAACTACCCCCATTCGCAGCTCAGTGCATCCGGACTGGATGTCGGGCTTCCGGAAGGACAATTCGGCAACTCAGAAGTCGGCCATCTCAACATTGGCGCCGGGCGTATCGTCTGGCAAGAGCTCACACGCGTCAATAAAGAGATCAAAGATGGCGGTTTTTTCAAAAACGAAGCACTCCTCGCGGCAGCTGATCAGGCCAGAAAAAGCGGCAAAGTACATATTATGGGTCTGTTCTCTGACGGCGGCGTGCACAGCCATAACAATCATGTCTTTGCCCTCCTGCGCTTTTTCAAAGAACAGGGAGTTGATAACGTGTTTGTCCATGCGTTTACTGACGGCCGGGATACCTCCCCCCATGGCGGAGCAGAGTACATTAAAGAATTCCAGAAACAGTGTGATGAAATTGGAGCAGGCAAACTGGTCTCCATCGTCGGCCGATATTACGCCATGGACCGTGACCGCCGCTGGGAACGGACACAACTGGCGTATGATCTGCTGGTTCATGGCAAAGGCGAAAAAGCCGATGATCCGGTCCAGGCTGTGCAAAAATCTTATGACGACGGCGTAACCGACGAATTTATTCAGCCTGTCATCCTGGATGACTCCCCCGAAACCCGCATCTCAAAAAACGACCCGGTCATATTTTACAATATTCGCGGTGATCGTGCCAGGCAGATTACCACTGCCCTCACCGAAACCGGTTTTAATGATTTCCCGGTGGAGTCCGGACTGAACCTGCACTACGTCTCATTTACCCAGTACGATAAACGGTATAAAAATGTACGTGTCGCCTACCCCCCGATTTCCATGAAAAACACCCTCGGTGAAGTAATAGCCGGGTGCGGATTGCGGCAGCTCAGGATTGCGGAGACCGAGAAGTATCCTCACGTCACCTACTTCTTCAATGGCGGCGTGGAGGAACCCAACAAAGGCGAGGACAGAAAAATGATTCAGAGTCCGAAAGTGCCCACGTATGACCATCAGCCTGAAATGAGTGCCCCGGAATTAACGGACGAGTTGGTCGGAATCATCCGGAATGATGATTATGAGATGATCATTCTCAATTATGCCAATCCCGACATGGTTGGTCATACCGGCGATTTTGACGCCACTGTTAAAGCTGTGGAAACCGTCGACACCTGCCTTGAAAAAGTAATTGCAGCAGCAACTGAAAAAGGGTACAAAATCATCGTTATCGCTGATCACGGGAATGCCGACAAGATGAAAGAGGCGGATGGCAGTCCTCATACCGCCCATACCACCAGCAAGGTTCCCTTTATTGTTGTTAATGCTCCAGAGGTCACAAAAGCGGAAGACGGAATCCTTGCGGATGTCGCCCCCTCATTGCTTAAGCTGATGGAAATCACCCAACCTGAAGAGATGACCGGCAAGGCGCTTTTTTAATCTGATCGGGTCAAAAAGCCTTCCTTCCCAGTGATTTTTCCCGTTTTCAAACCTTCTTGAAGAAAGCGGGTTCATCACTTGCATTTACACTAAGCCCGGGCTACATTCGTTTCTTGTTCTGAACGTTTTCATATCTGTGATGGTTGTGAATTACGTTGTCGATTCAGGCGACACCAGTTAACTTTATCCCAGTTTTTTGTTATATGGAAGGGAATTTTTCAAACAGAGTTCGTGATGTCATCCAGTTCAGCCGCGAAGAAGCTTTGCGGTTGGGGCATGACTATATCGGCACCGAGCATCTTATCCTTGGAATTCTGCGTCTCGGAGACGGAGTCGCCATAAAAATTCTGAAGAATCTGCGATGCGACCTGTATAAGCTTAAAAAAACCATTGAGGAAACCGTACGTGGTACCGGGGCTGCCGTCACCGTGGGAAATATTCCGCTGACCAAACAGGCCGAGAAGGTTCTGCGTATCACCTATCTGGAGGCAAAGCTTTACAAAAGTGATACCATTGGTACCGAACATCTTCTGTTATCCCTGCTTCGTGATGACGAGAATATCGCGGCACAAATATTGCAGCAATTCAATGTTACATACGATGCCGTCCGGGAAGACCTGGATCTGATTGTTTCGGGCCAGGCGCCCAAACAGGATCCTTCCGAGACCCGTGCAAGTGATACCCCTTCCTCACAAAACCCAAAATCTTCATCCGGAAGCGCAAGAGAACGAAAAATGGAAAAGACAAAAACACCGGTTCTTGACAATTTCGGTCGTGACCTTACAAAACTGGCCGAAGAAGATAAGCTTGATCCAATTGTTGGACGCGAAAAAGAGATTGAACGGGTGGCACAGGTGCTCAGCCGCCGGAAAAAGAACAATCCGGTACTGATTGGTGAACCTGGTGTCGGAAAAACGGCAATTGCAGAGGGCCTTGCCTTGCGAATCATCAAACGCAAGGTTTCGCGGGTACTCTACGACAAGCGGGTTATGGCCCTTGACCTGGCAGCACTGGTCGCCGGCACCAAATATCGCGGGCAGTTCGAGGAACGCATGAAAGCGATCATGAACGAACTGGAGAAAACTCCGGATATCATCCTTTTTATTGACGAGCTCCACACGATAGTGGGTGCAGGCGGCGCAAGCGGTTCTCTGGATGCATCCAACATGCTGAAACCGGCTCTGGCGCGCGGTGATGTACAGGCCATCGGTGCAACAACTCTCAACGAATACCGGCAATACATTGAGAAGGACGGAGCCCTGGAACGGCGGTTCCAGAAAATCATGGTGGATGCCACGACAGCGGAAGAGACGGCCACCATCCTGAATCAGATAAAAAACAAATACGAAAAGCACCACAGTGTGCGGTACTCCGATGAGGCACTTAAGGCCTGTGTCACCATGACCGACCGCTACATCACCGACCGGTTCCTGCCCGATAAAGCCATCGACGCTCTTGATGAGGCCGGTGCGCGGGTCCACTTGTCGAACATCACGGTCCCCGAACACATTGTAAAACTTGAAGAAGAGATTGAAGTAACCAGCGCCGAGAAAAATAACATGGTCAAGAAGCAGCGTTTTGAAGATGCCGCCCGGCTTCGTGACAATGAGAAACGGCTTATTGAGGAACTGGAATACGAACAGCGTGAATGGGAAAAAGAGTCGGAGAAGATCATCTACAATGTGGAAAAGGAAGACGTGGCAACCGTTGTGGCCATGATGACCGGCATCCCTGTCAACAAAATCGCACAAAGTGAAGGCCAGAAACTGCTGAAAATGAAAGAAGAGCTCTCTTCCTATGTCATAGGCCAGGAGGAGGCGATTCTCAAACTCAGCAAAGCGATACAGCGGACACGCGCAGGCCTCAAGGATCCGTCTCGCCCGATCGGTTCGTTCATCTTCCTGGGGCCCACCGGTGTCGGTAAAACCGAGCTGGCGAAGATCATGTCGAAGTACCTGTTTGACTCTACCGATTCGCTTATCCGAATTGATATGAGTGAATATATGGAGAAATTCTCCGTCTCCCGGCTTGTTGGGGCCCCTCCCGGTTATGTCGGTTATGAAGAGGGTGGAATTCTCACCGAGAAAGTGCGGCGCAAACCGTACAGTGTGGTCTTGCTGGATGAGATTGAAAAAGCACACCCGGATGTTTTCAACCTGCTGCTGCAGGTTCTTGATGACGGCATCCTGACCGACAGTCTCGGCCGCAAAGTTGATTTCCGGAATACCATTGTGATCATGACTTCCAACATCGGCGCCCGTGATATTAAGAATATGGGCCGTGGAATCGGATTTTCCAGCACGGAAACAACATTCGATTACTCGAAGATGAAGTCAACCATTCAGGATGCCCTTACCAAGGTGTTCAACCCCGAGTTCCTTAACCGGGTGGATGATGTTATCGTCTTCAAACCACTGGAGCGCGAAGACATTTTCAAAATTATCGACAATATGGCCAAAGAGCTGTTTACCCGAATTGAAAGCCTCGGGTTTAAAGTGAATATCACCAAAGGGGCCAAAGAGTTTCTCAGCGAAAAAGGATTTGATCAGAAGTTTGGTGCGCGTCCTCTGAAACGTGCAATTCAGCGGTATGTAGAGGACCCGCTTGCCGAGGAGCTTCTGGGTGCTGAAAAACAGGATGGGTCGGAGATTCGGATAAAAATGAACAACGCACGTGACGGACTCTCATTTGAGTGGAAAGTCCCGGATAAGTCTTCGGATAAAAGCAGTGGTTCCGAAGCTGGAAAGACGTCCAACTCCGAGAATGTGACAGAGAATAATAATTAACGGGTCAGGGAGTGCCGGATTTCGATTTTCCGAGTGGCTCCTGTTAAGGTATAGCGACCAGGGGCATCATAATGCAGCGACAACGGGAAATATGATGTCCCATGGGTGGTGAGGCCGGTAGTCTCCCGCACTACCCTCCGTTGTTCGATATCGATGATATGGGCACGCAGGTTACCCAGTTCATCGCCGGACCGGGTACCTGTAAGCACCGCCAGAATGCCATCCGGCATATACGAGGCTACCAGCACCCGTTCACTGAAACTGGCACTGCCCAGCCGCTCACCGGTTGCTACCCGGTGTACCATGGCACGGCCAGAGGTGTGTGCTGTCACATAACGTCCATCCCGGCTTAGTATCAGCCGCTCGACATCGTTATCCTCATAATCAAACTCCGCCAGCCGGTCGCCCCGGAATGAGAGGACTTTCCCGGTATGATTCCCGTTGGATTCGTCAATGCCATGAACCAGCAAAATTCTTCCATTTGGATGTACATCAACCGTTTGGATGCTCATCCTGTCAAAATGTGCCACTGGAGTTGTCTCACCCTGAAATGTCACTTTTTGGATTCGCGAACTGACACGCTCTCCATCATAAATTTCCGGATTGATGAGGAATGACACGTTGGCCGAAGCCGGTGTCGTGAAGCCGGAAATGGTCTCTCCATCCAGACTACCCGAACTGTTGGAAGCCCGGAAAACCTGCTCACCCCGTTCATCAAAATAGCTGAAACCGGCGATGTTGTCACGGTAGACAAAACTGCCGTTGTTTAGCATGAAAAGTTTAACGGAGGGATCATCAGGATCAATTTCCGCCAGTGAGGATAAGCGGTGCACAAGCGAACCATCGCTCCGATATACTTCCACCGACGCCTGCCCTCCATGGGTAAACAGCGCGGCAACATATCCACGGTTCGGGCTGATCGCAATCTGATCCATGCCGGATACCATGGACGATCCGTCATCAAAAATAATTTCTCTTTCACTGAGACGAAAATTCCGGCCCGATTCCGTGTCAAACAGATCCGCCTGGAACTGATCCGGTGCAAACCCCTCCGTCGATGAATCGTAAGAAAAAGTAATATCCTGTGCATGGACCGTTACAGAACACAGAAACATTGCAAAAAAGACGAGTGTAAAAAGTAATCGAATTGCCAAACTCATGGAATTTAAAATCGTGATAAGGTATTCGGGACGAGCATTTCATTGCGTTATTTGCTAACATTCCGGCGTTCTTTAATGTTCCGTTTATACAGACCAGGCGAGTTACATGACCACCCTGTACTCAATTATTATCCCGGTATTCAACCGGCCCGGAGAACTCGGGGAGCTTCTTGAAAGCCTGAAGTCGGTTTTCCCTTCTGACCGGAACCAGGAAGAAGATACGGCACTCCGTACAGAAATCATTGTAGTTGATGACGGGTCTTCGGATCGCTCCGAAATGGTTTGCCATCGATACCGGGAAACGCTCAATCTGCGCTATATCTATCAGGAGAACGGCGGTCCGGGAGCAGCGCGAAATACCGGTGCCAGGTCGGCCAATGGCTCGTGGCTGATTTTTTTTGACTCCGATTGTGTCATCCCTCCCGGGTATCTGGATGCTGTTGAAAAAGGAATTGCTACCGGTGATTTTGATATTTTCGGCGGTCCCGACCGGGCATCAGCCGATTTTTCACCGACACAGAAAGCGATTGATTACGCAATGACTTCGTTTATGACCACCGGCGGGATCCGGGGCGGGAAGAAAAAACTGGACCGGTTTTACCCCAGAAGTTTCAATATGGGAGTCCGGAAGAACATATTTGATGAGCTGGGAGGATTTTCCACCCTCCGTTTTGGTGAGGATCTGGATCTGAGCATGCGATTGCTGTCGGCCGGATACCGATCCGCCTTGCTGGAAGAAGCCTGGGTATATCATAAACGGAGAACCGACCTGAAGAAATTTTTCAAGCAGGTCTATAACTCCGGTATGGCAAGGGTTGTACTGCAGCAGCGCCATCCCGGAACCATGAAAGCCGTGCATCTCATGCCTTCTCTTTTTGTGCTTTATATTCTTACAGCGCTTGTTTCACTCCCTTTCCTGGGGGGAGTGATGTGGACACCGGCAGCCATTTATATGATTCTGCTGTTTATTGACGGAATGCGGGCAACCGGTCAGATATCAGCGGCTCTGATGGTTCCACCGGCTTCCCTTGCACAACTTGGCGGTTATGGCATCGGTCTGCTTCATGCATGGATAAAAATCCGGATTTTCGGCAGAAAAGAGGCGCGCGCCTTTGACCGAAGTTTCTACAGGTAGAAAATTTTGGCAATAACTAACATTGATTTGGTTTTGAATTTGCGTTATCTTAGTAGTCTTTCCAAAACAGCGGAAACACTTCGCTGATTTGTTCTTTGTACTTGCTGAAATTGAAGTGATCGACAAAAAGTTGAACTCATTCGGTTGAACATATGATCGGGGCGTAGCGCAGCCCGGTAGCGCATCTGCTTTGGGAGCAGAGGGTCGCAGGTTCAAATCCTGTCGCCCCGACATCATAGATACATCATACCGTTGATACGAAAACACCGGTAACGCCATGCGAAAAGGCTGCTCTGCGGTATGGAGGTATCCATACAAGCGCCCGTAGCTCAACCGGATAGAGCAACTGCCTTCTAAGCAGTAGGTTACAGGTTCGAGTCCTGTCGGGCGTACTAAAACCGTTTTAAGGCGACATGGCCGAGTGGCTAGGCAGAGGTCTGCAAAACCTCGTACGGCGGTTCGAATCC
>Ga0207421_10007414_pt1 | contig 11670 bp, 12 predicted proteins | sample SodLakKL_010_SED_4_FD_187542 | JGI IMG/M metagenome (GOLD analysis project Ga0207421, IMG submission 187542) | Alkaline sediment microbial communities from Lake Tanatar, Kulunda Steppe, Russia - 8KL_010_SED (SPAdes) (version 2) | ecosystem: Environmental > Aquatic > Non-marine Saline and... | reverse complement strand
AAGATTTAAAGTGTGCGGATAAAACACGCCCGATGGAAGCAGGTGAAGAACAAACTTGCCGTAGTGGTTGATGATGGTATGCCCGGCGTTGCTACCCCCCTGGAAACGTACCACCACGTCGGCTTCTGCTGCTAAACTATCTACTATCTTACCCTTGCCCTCGTCTCCCCAGTTAGCACCTACTATCGCCCTGACACCCATTTAATCATCCCCTAAGTTTTTTTTGATACCTATATTGAAATTTCCCTTCCAGGTCCATTATAATTTGTTTAAGCAAATAAATAAAATTAATATTATTAATTTCTAACATAAGGTGAACTTATATGAAAATTCCTCTGGAACTTTACCGGATTTTCTATTTTGTAGCACAAACAGGATCTATTTCCGCGGCTTCCAAAGAACTTTTTATTACCCAACCTGCTGTAAGCCAGTCCGTCAGACAACTGGAAGAAAAGCTTGGAGGAAAATTATTCACCAGAACCCCCCATGGAGTTATCCTTACCAGGGAAGGTGAAGTAATCTATAAATATATTGAACAGGCATATAACTTCATATGCTCTGCTGAAACCAGATTTGCCGAAATGCAACATCTGGCCAGTGGTAATATTAGGATTGGGGCCAGCGATACTATTTGCCGGCATCACCTGGCACCCTACCTGGAAGAGTTCCACCGGCAATACCCGGAAATCCGGATCCAGGTCACCAACCGTACTACCCGGGAGACCATTGCCCTTTTGAAATCAGGCAAAGTAGACCTGGGAATAATTAATCTTCCCACGCAAGAAACCGGAGACCTGGTTGTGAAGGAAGTTCTTAGCGTGCAGGATATTTTTATTGCCGGTAATAAATACCGGCATTTAGGCCAAAGCACTCATACCCTGGAAGAACTATCCCACTACCCTCTGGTACTTTTAGAAAAAGGAAGCAGCACCAGGGCTTATATCGAAGGTTTTGCAAAACAGGCAGGAGTTCCCATTCAACCGGAATTTGAACTGGGGAGTATCGATCTGCTGGTCCAGTTTGCCAGAATAGGGTTGGGAATTTCTTGCGTGGTAAAAAACTTTGTTACGGAAGAACTGGAACGAGAAGATATTTTTGAAATTAGCCTTGAAGAAAACATACCACCCCGAAAAATTGGAGCGGTAAAATTAAAAAATGTCCCCTTATCAGTAGCGGGCCAAAAATTTATGGCAATGCTATAGATAAAAAAGAAAAGTAACTGCCTGGCCTGCAAGATTTAAGAAGAGTGGAGCCACGGAGACGGTTCGTGAGCTGCCGGAGCAAAGCAGAGGACCGTTACGGGAAAGTGAAGGAACCGTCCCCGTGGCTAGCACTACAGCGAAAGATTATTTATGTTAAGCACCTTGGGGACTGGTCCATCGTCTTCCCATTTTGTCCCTCGCCCCCCGGCCCTCCGCTTCGCTTCCCTAAAAACTGTTCTAAGAGAGTTCTACCAGGGGCTCCTGGCTGTTTACGTTGTCACCTTGATTTACCAGTATCCTGGCAACCGTGCCCCCCCTGGAAGCAGTAATCTCGTTTTCCATTTTCATTGCTTCCAACACCAGGAGGACATCACCTTCTCTGACTTGATCTCCTTCTTTTACTTTGACTTCAATTACGGAACCGGGCATAGGGGCTTTTTCTGTTACCTGGCCTTCAGAAGCTGAACCGGATGCTTTCCCGGTAGCATCACTTGAGGTAACAGTTTCAGTTTCTTTGTCCGGTTTTTCCGTTTTAGCATCTTGACTTGATGCAGACGGCGGAGAAAGGGGTTTGACTGAAGTTTTTGCCGAAGCTGACTCTTGCTCTTCTTTCATTTCTTCCACTGCCACCGTATAGGTTTGCCCGTTCACCGTTACTTTAAACTTTTTCATAATACTTCTTCCTCCTGTATTTTTCTAATTTCGACCTGCTTTCCAGCAATTCTTTTTTACCCGCCATACGCCAGCTGCTAGTACTGGCAGCAACTACAGGCTCGTGCCTGGTAACAGTTATCCTTCCGGCTTTATATGAAGGATCTTGCTCCTTTATATAATTGTATACAGCTGCCGTGATGACAGCAACTACTTGCTTGCCGGTATTTTCTTCTTTATTCGATGAGTTACTGCTTTTTTGAAGCAAAATACTTTTTGGCTCCATGTTGCCTGTTTTTTTCCCCTGGTTTCTGTAGGCTAACACTTGCAAGACACGCAACATGACCACCATAAATATCATGATAATTATTGCTGTGAGCATACCCGAAAAAGCTATTTCTAAAGCCTGGGCCCATGTCCAATCCAGTACTCCCGCCGGCACTATAAAATCACCCTCTCGTTTACATATAGTAGTCTAAAAAGAACTTGCTCTAAATTTTACTAACCCAGCACCATTTCCAAAAACACGCCTGCCACTATAGCGGAACTGATTACCCCGGCAACATTAGGTCCCATGGCATGCATCAAGAGATAGTTGTTGGGGTTGGCATTCAGCCCTTCATGGTGTACCACCCTGGATGCCATAGGTACCGCCGATACGCCGGCAGCCCCCAGAACAGGGTTAAAGGGTTCCCTGGAAATTCTGGAAATTAATTTGCCTACCAAGAGACCACCTACAGTGGCAAAAGAAAAAGCAACAAGTCCCAGGGCAAGGACCAGCAAAGTTCGCGACTGCAATACCACTTCCGCGGGCAAAGAGGCGCCAATACTCAACATTAAAAGTATAGTTATTATATCAATAAACGCGCTCTGTGCAGTCCGGGACAAACGGTCTACTACTTTGCTTTCCCGCAAAAGGTTGCCAAATGCAAACATCCCCACCAGGGGGGCTGCCCGGGGCACTAACAAACCTACTACTACCAGCAACAAAACCGGAAACATAATTTTTTCAAACTGAGACACTTCCCGTCGCTGGGGCTTCATGTATATCTCGCGCTCTTTTTGGGTAGTCAGAGTTTTAATTATGGGGGGCTGTATTATAGCCACCATAGCCATATAGGAGTAAGCTGATACGGCGGTAATACCCAAAAGATGGGGGGCTAAAAGAGCGGTGATATATATGGTAGTAGGCCCATCGGCACCGCCTATGATAGCAATAGAAGCCGCTTCTTTTAGCTCAAAATCAGCTACACCCCATAAACCCAGCAACAGGGCACCAAAAAATGCAGCCACTATACCAAACTGGGCTGCAACGCCAAGAAAAAATCCTTTTCGATCTGCTAAAAGAGGTCCGAAATCTGTCATGGCACCCAGTCCTAAAAATACCAGTTGAGGTAATATGGCGTACTGAAAAATCCCGAAATAACGAAGAATACCCAGCAGACCAGCTTCACCGGGGGCCATATCGCCTACCGGCTCCACCAGGAGTCCGGTAAAAGGCAAGTTAGCCAGAATTATACCTACTCCTATGGGTAATAGTTCATACGGCTCCCAGTTCTTTTTTATGGCCAGATAAATAAATCCCAGTCCTACCAAGATTAATACCATGTGGCCCCACGTTAAACCAAATAGCCCAGGCTGATACGGTAGTTCCAAATATATTCCCTCCTATGGATGGAGCAATCAAAATTCTTTTCCTGAATGTTTTCCGTTTCTACCTTTCTAATTATATCACATGGCTGCCAGCTATTAATAAACATACCATTACTGGTTTACACTGACTCAGGTAAAGCCAAGGATATGTTCTTAGGAGCAATGTTTTGGTATTTCAGTTTTTATAGTCTTATCAGAAGTTCTTATTTTGGTATTTATCCAGTTAAATTTCGGCATACAATGGATGGTCCTAATTCTCGAATACAAATCTCCCAGGGACAGGGCTGCCACCCTTAAACCAACCGCTATTACAATTATTGCAATTTCTTTAACGCCTGGTGGATCCTTTCTATACCCTGTTCAATGTTCTCCATGGAAGTGGCATAGCTTAACCTGAAGTGGTTTTTAATCTTGAAGGCTTCCCCGGGAACTACTGCCACCTGTGCTTCATCCAGCAGGTACTCCGCTAAATCCAGAGAACTTTTTATAGCCCGGGAATCACTGCTTTTATTTATCAGTCCAGATACATCGGGGAAAATATAAAAGGTCCCACGGGGTTCGGCACACCTGATTCCGGTTATTTGATTGAGTTTTTCTAAACAGTAACGACGCCTCCGGTTATACTCCGGAACCCACTCTTTAAAGTCAAAATTGTTAGTTATGGCATGTGCAGCTGCTTTTTGAGCTATAGAATTAGGATTGCCCGTTATATGTCCCTGGAACTTACCCATGGCATCTATTACTTCTCTGGGGCCAACAGCATATCCAATCCTCCAGCCAGTCATGGAATAAGTTTTGGAAACCGCGTTTACCACAATAGTGTTTTCTTTTACTTCCTGCGCCACTCCAGCTATGCTGTAGTGACAGGCATCTTCAAAAACCATTTCCTCATACACTTCGTCAGAGATAACGGCCAGATTGTGCTTGTTCGTCAGGTAAGCCAATTCAACCAGAACTTCCCAGGGGTAAACCGCGCCCGTTGGATTGTTAGGAGAGTTGATAATTATAGCTCGAGTGCGCGGGGTTATCTGCTCTTCAATTTCCTTTACTCTGGGAACATAACCGTCTTCCCTGTAGGCGGGGGCAAATACCGGTTTGGCCTCTGCCAGCTTAACCTGTTCAGCATAGCTCACCCAGCAGGGGGTGATTAGTATTACTTCATCCCCACGGTTGCACAGCACTGAAAGAGCGTTGTAAAGCACTTGCTTGGCTCCTGCACTGGCAATGACCTGGTCGGCTGCATAACTCAAATCATTGTCCCGCTTAAACTTCTGAATTATGGCTTCTTTAAGTTCTTCAATACCGGTTGCATTGGTATACTTGGTTAACCCTTCCTGCATGGCCCTGATTGCTTCCTGTTTAATGTCCTCCGGCGTATCAAAATCCGGCTCGCCCATGGCAAAACTGATCACTTTTTTGCCACTCTGCTTCAGTTTTCTGGCCTTTTCCCCTACCGCCAGCGTAGCTGAAGGGGTAATGTTACTTACCCTTTTTGAAATCTCCACTTTTATTCACCCCATTATTTTTGTAAATTTAGAACTAATAAGGCCAATACGTGAAAAAATCGTGAACTCCTACCTTCTGCAATAATAAACTGTATTATATAATTTTTAAAAATTAGTCGAATTTTTTTATGCTCTTGGTCTTAAACAGGGAAAATTTTCTAAAAGTCTTCACCCCCTTAGGCAGCTTCAATCTTTTATCTCTACATTAATAAACCACACTGTAAATAAAGGTAGCTCAAATAAATAATATTGTTTTAGTGCATCAAGGAAGCATAATACCTTTATTTATTGGCAGATTAGTTAAATGAGGTGATTATTTGCCCACCCCTCAATCGCTAATCATCAGGCCAGTTACAACCATTTTTATTGCGTTTTTTGCCTTCTGGGCCCTGAGCGTTAACCCGCCTGCATGGGTATTGCTTGCCGGTGCAGCTACCACCATAACCAGTCATCTGTCAGGTTATTTGCTGAATAAAATGCGAATTTCACCGGAATTAGAGTATATAGCAGCCTCTATAGGCAAAGGTTTCTTAGGAAGCCTGCTGGCCCATTTAATTGACCTGGTAGCTGTTACTTTTGCTCCCACCTCCGCTGCCCTGTTCATTTTTGGCTTCCTGGTAGCCCTGGAAGAAACAGTGTTACACCCCTACCTGATAAACTCTAAATAAGGACCTGCTCCAGGCATTTTTCAGAAATGTTTTGCTTCCTGGCTATTTCCTTTAGCTGGAACAAGCCTGTTTCATAATGCAGAGCCATTTCAATCATGGCCCGTAAAGCATATCGCCCCCTGGTAGAAAGCTACACTTTTTACCCCCTCCCTCAAACTGATTGATCTTCAAACAAAGCCGTAGAAATATATCTCTCGGCCAGGTCGGGGAAAATTACCACTACAAGTTTACCGGAGTTTTCCTGGCGGTTGGCTACTTCCAGGGCGGCATAACCAGCTGCACCGGATGATATGCCTACCATCAACCCCTCTTCCCGCATCACTCGCCGGGCAGTTTCCAGTGCTTTTTCCTCGGATACCCGGATAACTTCATCCACCAGTGCTCCATCAAAAACCTCAGGAATAAAACCAGCACCTATACCCTGAATACCATGGGGCCCCGGGCTTCCCCCTGAAAGGACCGGTGACTTCTCCGGCTCTACTGCTACAGCTTTAAAACCGGATTTTTTTTCTTTTATCGCCCGGGTGACCCCGGTAATGGTTCCTCCTGTTCCCACGCCTGCTACCAGAATATCGGCTGAACCATCAGTATCTTTCCATATTTCTTCTCCCGTGGTCAACCGGTGTATTTCCGGATTGGCTGGATGGGAAAATTGCTGAAACATGAAATACTTTTTACTGGAACATGCCAATTCTTCCGCCTTTTGTACTGCGCCCTTCATGCCCTCTTCTCCCGGGGTAAGTAATATTTCGGCACCACATGCCCTGAGAAGGCTTCTGCGTTCCTGGCTCATGGTATCGGGCATGATAAGGATACAACCGTAACCCCGGACCGAACTAATCATGGCCAGAGCAATACCAGTGTTACCGCTGGTAGGCTCCACTATAACCGTGTCTTTATCCAAAAGCCCTTCTTTTTCCGCCGCCTCGATCATGCTTAAACCTATGCGATCCTTTACGCTACCTCCCGGGTTACAAGATTCCAGTTTAGCGGCTATGCTGGCCCGGCTTTTCCTGGCAAGCCGGTCTAAATAAACCAGAGGGGTGTTCCCTATCAACTCCGCAAAGTTACTTTTCACCCTCATATCACCCTTCCCCCTTTATCCAAATTCAAGAGTTTTTAACCTTTTGCGGGCTATTTTATACTAAGTCTATTATTTTAGTAGGATATTAATGTAAATACAATAAAGGCGCTTTTGTCAAGCTCTTTAGTACCTAAAAGCATGTCAACCAGAAACCAGGTTACAGGTAGGGAAATAATAATCTGAGGCCTTTTTACCAATTATCCCTCTGCTCAAACGTGCTATTAAAAAATTGTATAGACATGGTTATAAACACAGGCAAATAAAGAGGGAGCATATAATTGCACTATCCATAAATTTCGCGGGTTCTGGTTAAAGCACCGGCCATTTCCTCCCGCAGCCAGGCCGGCTCCAGGACTTCTACGGCAGTGCCCCAGCTCATCAACCAGGGGATCATACTTCTGGCGCCGATAATTTTATAGGTCACTTCCAGGCTGCCGTCTTGGAGTTTTCTTACTTTCTGGGTATGATGAAATTTCAGAGCCCGAAACCTCATGGAGGGTCCCTTCCGGACTTTCAAGCGGACAGTTTCCGGTTCTCCGGGTTCTTCTTCGGTCCACACGCTCCAGCTGTGCCGGTACACTTCCTGCAAAGAAAAACCTGGAGAATACTGAAAATTGATGTTTGTTAACTGGATATCCTCTATCTGGTCCAGCAAAAAAAGCCGGTACTCTTTTTTGCCGGGATATCTACCCAGGAGGTACCACTGGTTAAAACGATACAGCAAAGCCATCGGTTCCACTTTTCTCTCAGTAGTCCTACCATCGTAGGTCCGGCGGTAACGTATAAAAACTCGTTTCTTCTCCCGAATAGCCTGCAGGATTTCCCGGATAATAAAAGCGCTTTTTTTGGGATCAGTTGGTTCAGGCCCGGATACGTGCACATACCGGTCCATTTCGCTGAAAAGCATGGTAAAACTGCTAATACCGCTCAAGTAACCCTGCAGGGTGCTTTGCAGGATTTGCTCCAGGTTGTGTTTGAGCGCACTTCGCAGTTGGGGAAACAGGCTTAAAAGCACAATCTGTGCATCAGATACATCTTCCCCGGAAATGCGTGCCCCTCCCCCCAATACGTAGCAGACCTGCCTTCCTTCCCTCCTTCTTTCTATCACCCCGGAACCGGTTTCAGGTTCACCGGCAAATTCATCTCCATCTGCAGGAGAAACACCCTGGCCCTCCTCTGCATCGAAGGCTTCGTTAATGCGTTTTATAATGCGCTGGAGGGACCGGTTAGAGGGAGTACGACCGGTGACCTCCCGGTAAGCTTCCCGGAGATCTTCCCTGGTGGCACCACCGGAAAGCGTCTTTTGGAAAACCGTGAGAAACACCTTTAGCATTGCCTCGGCGAACCTTTTCCGCTCATTCAACAATAGCCACCCCCTTTCAGTAAAAAGTAACCCCCATCAGCTTTCTTTGTAACACTTTTAAGTAATTTTATACATTTCTCACTTATTTTTATCATATCATAACTGCCGGTTCAAAAGTTATTTTCTAGTGACCCCTGAAAAATTGATAATACCATAACATGGAAAAGGGAAGGGCACCATATCCCCTTCCCTCTAAAAGCTCTTGAGCCAGCTTATCCTCTTATGCTCCAGGCAATCATGCTTGGCGGTACCTGTGAAAGATATCTTGCTGGTAAAAAAAAACCCCGAGAGCCCTGCTCGTCCTGTTGTTTGTTAATTCTTTCAACCGGGCCGGTTATTCATCCAGGTTTTCCATTTCTTTAAACATGTCGGGCTTCATGGAGTGAACCGGCACATTTTTTCCAGGTCAACAAGCTTCTTTTACAACCCCTCGATCTTTTTTCCCAGGCTCATGGCAAGCCCCTTTCCACTAAAGCTCCAGGTACTCTTTCTGTCAACCATCTTTTTTTACCTTGGCTTCTCCTTCCAGTACGGTGGTTCCATCCTGCCTGGTAGCTGTGGTATAAAGTTTAAGCAAGTTTTTTTCTTTTTTTTCCGTGACTTCCACCCGGGCGGTAACGGTATCTCCCGGGTAGACGGGAGCAGTAAATTTCAGGTTTTGCCCCAGGTAAATGGTGTTTTTACCGGGCAAGACGGTTCCAATAACCGCAGACACCAGACTGGCAGTAAGCATCCCGTGAACTATACGTCCTTTAAAACGAGTTTTGCGGGCAAACTCCTCTTCCAGGTGAACCGGGTTATAATCCATGCTCAACTCGGCGAACCGGCTGACGTCACTTTCCGTAATAGTTTTGGTTAGTTCTCCTTTATCTCCTACTTCTATCTGGTGATAAGGCACATCGGCCACCATATACTTTCCCTCCCTGCATCAAAACTCCCTTAGAAAATACAGGACTATTTTTCCCTTTGCGCAATAGCGTAATAAAGGAATTAAATCCAGTCTATTGCCTGTAAATACCCCTTAACACGAATTCACAGATGGTATGGAGCTCATCTTCATCGGGCAGGCGGTTTTCCCACAAGGGCCACCTCATACCGGTAAACACGCTGATCCCTATAAGGCTAAAGGCCAGCGCCTCCGGGTTCATCTCCCTAACCTGGCCCTGGTCCATGGCTTCCCGGAGTTTTTCCGCATATGCCCGGGCAAAGTTGGAATAATGCCAGCGAAAGATTTCCAGGTCTACGAATTCCGCTTCCCTTATAAGAGCATAAAGCTGGGGGTATTCCAGGCAATATCGGTAAAAAGCCTTTATTCCTTCTATTTCCGCTTCCTTGCGGTCTTCGACATCTTTGATACTCATCTGGATATACTTGCGAACCTCGTGGTGCACGTAGTATATCAGCTGGCGAAATATCTCTTTCTTGCTGGTAAAATAGATATAAAAAGTCCCTTGAGCTACGCCTGCCCGTTCGGTTATAGCAGAAATAGAAGTATCATGGTAACCCTTTTCCCCAATGACTTCCCGGGCAGCCTTTAACAGCCTGTCAAAGGTAACCTGCCCCCTCCTGGTTTTCGGGAAACTTACTCCTTCCTCCTGGTGGGGGTTAAAGCCTTTCTCTTCTTTCATATTTTCCTCCATTTGGCAGCTAATTTACATTGCTGACAAAAGTATAAGTTAACCGGACACTGTCGTCAAATATGTTTAATTATGCCATTATCTATTCTTCTCTTAATTCCTTCTTGAGCACTTTACCTACAGAATTCTTGGGAATGGATGCTACAAAGCAGTAGTAAACCGGAACCTTGTAACCTGCCAGCTGGTGCCTCAAGAAGCCTTTTAGCTCCTCCCCGGAAACTTCGCTTCCTTCAGGAGTAACTACAAAAGCCTTGCCTACTTCTCCCCACCGTTCATGAGTAACTCCGATAACTGCTGCATCTTTGACCGCAGGGTGCCCCTTTAACGCTGTTTCCACTTCCACGGGAAAAACGTTTTCCCCGCCACTTATGAACATGTCTTTTTTACGGTCCACGATGTAAAAATAGCCGTCTTCATCCTGCATGGCAATATCGCCGGTGTGGACCCGGCCGTCCTGCAGCACCTGGGAAGTTTCCCGGGGTCGCTGCCAGTAACCGGCAAAGGTCACCGGGCCTTCCAGGACCAGTTCCCCTCTCTCACCCTGCTCGACCGGGTTGCCTTCATCGTCCACTACCCGGGGGTAACAGTACAGGAAGGGCCTGCCTACAGAAGACCATTTGGACCGGATCTCTTCCCAGGAGAGACTATACCAGGGCATATAAAGGTTGTTGGGGCCTCCCTCGGTAATACCGTAACCCTGGACGAAGGGAACCCCCTTCTCCCAGTACGGTTCCATAATACCCTTGCTGCACGGTGCCGCTCCCGACATAACCCACTCCAGGGAACCCAGGTTCGTTTTAGGCCATTCCTCGCTGGAACTGATCATCTGGAACATGGTAGGTGCGGCAAAGAGGGTGCGGCATTGCTCTTTTTCTATCTGCCGGAGCACCTCCCCGGGATCGAATCCCCGAAACACGAGAATTTTGGCCCCGGCAAACAGAGAAGGAAGGGTGAGCAGGTTCCATCCCCCGGTATGGAAGAAAGGAAGAACCACCGGTATTACCTGGCCGGGCTGCAAATTCCAGCTAAGGGCTTCGGAAAGCATGTTAAAAAATACCGTCCGCTGGGTTAGCACCGCCCCCTTGGGAGGCCCGGTAGTTCCGCCGGTAAAAAGGATCATCAGGGGGTCTTCCCAGTCCAGGAGATGCGGCCAGCTAAAGCCGCTGCTACTTTCTCGTAGCAGCCTGGCAAGGGATATTCCCGGAAGGACCCCGTAGTTATTTTCATCTTCCAGCCAGTAAACAGTAGCATCAAATGCATGGCCTTCCCTTATTTCTTCCACATGCTCAGCAAAGCTGGCATCGTAGAGCAGCACCCGGGGAGTGGTCTGTTCCAGTGCGTTAAGTATCTCGGGTACCGAAAGCCTCCAGTTTAAAGGCACCAGAACCAGCCCGGTTTTTTGTACTGCAAAAAAAGCCACCAGGCACTCCACGGCATTGCGGGAAAGCATGGCTACCCGATCGCCTTTTTTTAAATTTAGTCTTTCGGTAAAATAATTCGCCAGGGCGTTGGCCTGAATATTTAAACGGGAATAGGTATGCTTTTGTCCGGTGGCTACATCTTTTATCACTTCTCGATGGGGGTGCAAAGAAGCCCTGGTAGCCAGTAAATCCAGGGCAGTTGCCGTTCGGTAATCAGGCATTATCCCTCTCCCCTTCTGTAGTAAATTTTATGGTCGCATTAACAGTCGGCGTAGCCGGTCGCACAGATGATAACCAGGTGACGCGATAAAGTGAGGGTATATATCCCCCGGCTGCCTGGGGAAGCGCCTTTATTCCTACGGTAGAAGTCACACCTGAAAGTGTAATCACTGCCACCGGCTACTCCACCTTTTGCTCCCTGGAGTTAATCTATCCTTTTTTTATTTCATTTTAGCCCAGTTCGCTCCAGCGCAGGGCCATAGCGCT
>Ga0207421_10007413_pt1 | contig 11672 bp, 6 predicted proteins | sample SodLakKL_010_SED_4_FD_187542 | JGI IMG/M metagenome (GOLD analysis project Ga0207421, IMG submission 187542) | Alkaline sediment microbial communities from Lake Tanatar, Kulunda Steppe, Russia - 8KL_010_SED (SPAdes) (version 2) | ecosystem: Environmental > Aquatic > Non-marine Saline and... | reverse complement strand
GATTTGAAGAATGGACCATATAAAAAAAGATTGCCCGTTTTGCTATCCGGAACAAAGCACAGCGTTCATACTAAAAGCCAGAATGGCCTATTCTGTTTACGACAAATACCCCGTTAACCCCGGCCACGCCCTAATCATTCCCGTAAGGCATTGCTCCAATTATTTTGACCTGACTCAAAAAGAGCAAGATGCCTGCTGGTCCATGCTTAATAAGGTAAAAGAAATTATTGAGGGGAGATACAATCCGGATGGATTCAATATCGGAATCAATATCGGGCACGCCGCCGGACAAACAATTTCCCATGTTCACATCCACCTGATACCTCGCTATAGTGGTGATCAGAAAGAACCGGAGGGTGGAGTAAGAGGGGTTATCCCTGAGAAACAGAAGTATTGACCCGGTAAACAACAGTATTAAAGCAGCCTGTCACCCCATCCGCTCTTCAAAATACTCCCTGGTTTTTGTCGGCCAGTTAACCTCCGAAAGGGGGCAATCAGTATAGCGGGCCAGAGCCAGTGTGTAACTCTTATAAGATACTCTGCAACTAATGATTAGTCTTCCGTTAAAGTTATAGGCTTCATTTGTTTGATATATGCGTCTATCTCCTGCAAGTGGTTAGAAGTAAAATCTTTCCACTTTTTATCAATAATCTCCACCAGTTCCGGAAACTCCCGATCCTTGAGGTCTTTCCGCCTAAGAAATTCCTTCTGAAACACACAATGATATTTCTTGTGCAGACTTCCTTTTGCTAGCGTAAAAAGGGATTTTTTCCTGGTAAAGAAATCAAACAACGCTTTACGAACATTATCATCTCCCGGAGCGATATACAGCCTAACAGCCAACCTATTATCATAATTATAGATTTCGTAAGCCAACAATCGTTTGGACCTCAGCCACCCTTCTGAAATATTCGGGACTTTCTCATCGATGGCTCTGGTACTAAAACGAATAGCTGTTTTCCCAGCACTATCAAACAAAGTATCGGGGTGCTCATGTATCAGTTTTTGCATATGGCTACTGATATCAGCCAATATGTCCGGCTTATATTGAAAAATCAAGTCCAGTGCTGTTTTGTGTTTTTTATAAATCTGCTTACAGATTTTTTCTATCTCTGAGTTTCCCACGATATACCTTTTTAAGATTTTATTGTACTGCTCAATGAATGTGAAGATATGCTTACTTAGCTGGTCTTTTCGGAAACGTAACGTTTGATCGATCAGGCCAGACACCGTACCATAGTTAAAATTAACCCAACAGTCATCACTCGGGATACTAATCTCAGGTGTCAAATAAATATACACCTTCTTAAAGGCTCCAAGCTCCTTCTCAACCTCTTGCCTATAACGAAAAAGCTGCTGCCCGTGCTCGGTACTTTTTACCTTATTTTCAATTACTACCGCAATCTTTTGGTCTTCTTCCTCAATCAATATCAGGATGTCAATATTTTTCCATTCGCGTCTAACTTCCACATTCCCGTAGTTCAGCATTTCGATGCTAAAGATATCGAGTCCTTCAACAGAGGTTTTATTCTCCGATACAAAGTGTTTAAGAAAAAGATTCAGAAAATAACTGCCAAGGCCATGATTCTTCTCAGGATCAAGTAACCATGCAAGCACGTTGGAATGACGTATCTCGGCATTCACTAAATTCAACGTTTCAAAAGGATTAAAATCACTCAACATGGCCTCGATTTGACCAAGTTCCTGGTTGTTGAGGATAAAGTTTTCCAGGTGTTCTTTTTCGTTTTTCATTTTTGGGTCCTTTGATGATTATACCCTTTTCCAAATGTCTTTTAACCTATCCCCCAAAAATCTAACCCCGCGTTTAGACGAGTGATGTCTATCGGCATATTGATATGTTATTGGACTTAAATTTATTAATAATTTTTCTCTGATTCTTTCTAAATCTTTCTCATCAAGTTTATCGCTAAGTGTTTCCACCAACTCTTCTTGTCGTGGCTGACCAAAAGTCAACCGATAGAGCGTTAGTGTTCTAATGATTCTATGCATTTGCTGAACTTCCCGGCTATAAGGAATAAGTGGAGCCAGTCTTTCTAAGTAAATACTCTTGGGCTCAATATGCCAATAAGGCACTAGTTGCGGTTTGTTCTTGTTTGTTCCCTCATGTTGCTCTGCCAATCGGAACAAAAAGCCCCATACAGACCCTGTTGCACCTGCAAGATAATCTTTATATTTTTCAGATATTCCTTGTCGAATAACCAGGCCCTTATACCGGTTGACGCGCCCCTCCCTCTGTTCAACATCAATGGGATTTGCGGGAAGATTCCAATGCATCACCTTTCTGCAGTAGTAATGGAAGTCAAGACCTTCTTGCCCTATCGAAGTAGAAGCCAACACAAAAGGACGGAAGGGTGAATTAAAATTAGCCAATACGCTTTTAATTCTGTTCAGACCTTTTTCTACATCAATATTTTGTGTGCCAAAATCCACAGCATAGTGACTTCTCATCACAGGGTGTTTATTCGCAAGAAAAGATTCCCCATCGTCTACTCGCAAATTGGTCGTACGAATATTAATGGATGCCCTGATACGTTCTGTAAATCCATTGATGGTTTTAAAGTCCGACTCCAACAAATGAGAAAATTCATCTAGCACAGACTGTAAATTCCCATTGGTGCAATACTCCAGGACATCCTTCCAATAGGTATAATCATGGGCTTCATTATCACGCTCAATGGAGGCAATCTTGATCACTGCGATAGATTCAGGCTTATCAAACAATGCGTGAAACTCGGAAGAAACGTCTAATGAATGATTTAATAGCTTTATTTCCCCATCTGCCTGAAAAAGCCTGCTGAGCATCCGCAACGAGCAAATAGCAGGGGAAGCGATAACCTGAAGCGCCAAAACTTCATACAAGTCATCAGGGAACTCCCCAAGATCAATTGAGTTAGGATCAAGAAACACCTTTTTTAACTCATGAAAATGCTGAAAAACTGTCACATTACTATTTGAACGTTCTTCATCTTCTGCATCCAACTCGTCCGAGAGACTGTCGGGGGATTGAGCGGTTTGCTTTTTATATAAAAAACCTGCCTCCTTAAATTTTTCCTTTGCAAGCCAATTTTTATAAACAGCACCATGATAATACTTATCTAAAAGCAAAGGAGCGACCCAATACCAATTGGCTGTTTTTTGTGATTTGCGTTTATACTGCTCAAGACGAGCACTTCGAACCATTTGCGCTATTTGATTCTTAACCTCCTCTTTCAATGCATTCAATGATAGCGGCTCGTCCAATTGAATATTATCCCTGATGTCGCGGCAATTCGCTAAGGATAAAGATGGGTAGATCAAAGTGAATGCAGACATGGTTTGTGGTTTATCCTCCTTCATCTTAAGCGCCAATATCTTACTAGGTTTACGTGGCTGTCTTTTTTTAGGATTATTAGGGCTAAAATCAGGCGTATATTTTTTTACGCCTTCGATCTCCAAATCATCACTCCCGACCGAAAGCCTTTCAGATTCATAAGAAAGGATTGCAGCAATAGACCGAGGAACCATTCGCCATTTAGAAAAAACCAAAATCTTTGAGCTGTTTTTGGCATTTCGAAAACTCCCCCGGAGTTCATAATATGGCAAACTTGGAGCAATCCAAAGTTGTCGCCATAGGTCATATTTCATCAAGCCTTCTTGAATAAGCAACCGCATGTTTGCATTTGGAATATTTCCCAACGGCTCGTATCGTTGAATTTTATCAAAATTAATCCATGCTTTATCCTGCTGCTTAACAACCAGCTGCAGCCCCTTACTATTAAGGCCTTCCGTTCTTAAATCCTCTTTCACTTTATACTTGTCCATGAAAGACAATGGATAAGGAGCGGATTTGGAGAAGTCAACTAACACATGATTCCATTTGCCGGAAACTTCGCTAAGCTTACTGATTATTCGGTCGGTGGCAACAAAATTCAAAATGTCTTCATGAATGGGTTCAACTCGTTGTGGTTCAGTTTTGAGCAATGTGTTTTTATCATCAGAAACAATCAACCTTTCGGTTCTACTAATTACTTCACGAAATAACTGCTCCAGACGGTCTTTCTGAAAAACACCCCCCTCAATCCCTTCCTCAGGCCTTCTTAAAATAGAGAAGAACAACTTTCTATATCGGTCAAACTCGTCAAGCTTTTTGCTTTCCTTTTCAAAAAGAAATTTTAATACATCCTTAAACTCCCTATGGTGCTCTTCTTCGAAACTTGCATCAGTCGATGTAGTAAAGGGCTTAAAAGGGGTTGCTGACATCATCAGCACCTTTGCTTTTTTATTGTTGAATACCTTTTGTGCAATGATCGCAGCTTCCGATTGCTTCTCATCATCTGTTTCAATGAGATCTTTGAAACGCTGGAATTCGTCCATAATATAGAGATCCGCTTCCAAGAACCCCAAACACACATCGGTCAACAAACTACGCAAAGCTCCTAAGATTCGCTTAGGCCCTTCAGTTTGCTTTACATTATCAAGGGTTAGAACATCAGCATATTTGAGCAAAATAACTTCCAAACTGGTGTTCCCAGAAACAGACAATTCATTTTGAATCGGTTCATAGTACCGGTAGTCTAGGTCGATTGTTTTATTTTTTATGCATTGTTGGTAGGATGAAAAAACCTCCCTTCTAACTTTATCAAGGTTTTTCTCTTTGTAATAATCCAGCCGCCTCAGCCATTTTCCTGCATATTTTTCATCCACATTTCCCAGTAAAGCAAGCCCAAGGCCTCGCTTGCGTTCAGCGGAGGCAAAAAGTTGACTTTCTGAAAGAATCAACCAAATCAACTTTCTTTCTTCTCGTATTCCTGTCCCCTTTTTCAGCCGAAATGATGTGGAAGGAGTCAGGGAGCTAATTTGATAGGGGGTATCATTTCCCTCCTTAAAGGCTTGAAAAACTAATCTGCCTCTGTCTATATCTATGAATTCCTTTCTATTAAAAATATTTAGCTTAGTTAAATTCTGCCCCGTCAGTGCCTGATTGGAACAAATATAGACCACACGAAAAGAGCTATCTCTATTGCTGGATTTTAAGTGCCGCTCCATTGCCTTAGCAATTACCCCCTTGGCAACAATTGTTTTTCCTAAGCCAACCTCATCAGCCAATAAATGACGGCTCTTTTTCTCTTCATAAAACTTTTGATCAATGTTATCTGCGGTGGCTTTTTGAAAATCTTTAAGCTCCGCATAACAGGACTGAATAACACTGAGTAATTCTTCTTTAGTCATGGGGTAGCATTTTCTTGAACACGTCCCAGATCAGATTAAAATCATCAGGGATTAAATTTTCTGCTTTATGTTTTTTTAATCTTTGAATTAGGCTATCAACATCTCTTAATTTATCGGGATTTCTTGACGCAGAGATTAACATTTCCTCGTACATATGCGCGCTCATGTTTAACCATCCGATATCTACGTCTTTGTTTGCCGGTTTTCGTTGTCCTCTATGGAAGAATAAGTTATCGTCGTTAGCTCCCAACAAGAATTGTATCAGTTGAATGAACCGCTCTTTATCTTGTATTATACTTTTAAATATGGCTTCTTTCCGCTGGGCTGGCAGATCGATGTGGAGACGGGTAATGAACTCCTTTTCTTGATTATTCGCAGGGCAAACTACCTTCCAAATGAAAAATGGGCTTAAATGGTGAATGGCAATCCCTTTAAACATAATCACATCTTCGGATCGAACTGGAGCCAGGTCCCCTTTCCATCCATATGGAGCTATATAAAACTGGAAATCCCTATGTTTTAATACAGCGTGGGGGTGCAAAAAAACTCCGACGTTATATTTGTTTGTATCTTCCTCCCCAGGAGTGCAGTTAACTTGTACGTTTTCTGGTTTATCAAGGAAGCTGAGCAAATTATAGATAGCTTCTCTGAAATCATACTCATCAGAATCTATCGGTTTCTCTTCTGACCTGTAATATTCTGAGAAAAATTCAAAGTCCTTTTCTTTATGAAGTAAAATCTCCAGTACCTTTCCAACGGAACTCACATTATCGACATCAACCAACTCTATTAGAAACTCCTTATTACGACGCAATGCGGGGGTTGAACAGTTGGCAGATCCTAAAAACCACTTGGATGTACCTTCTGACGAAAGCCCAATAAATAACTTTGCATGAATATTCTGCTGCATGGGAATATCATCAGCCTCCTCTTGTACATTTGCATACTGTTCGCCATCAACAATGTGGTTTGAAAAAGCATAGACCTTGTCAAATCTACGAAGGGCCTCCAAATGAATTTTATCCAGCTCCTCTTTTCGGCTCAAGAGGTAACTCTTTCTGCTGGTTGCCTGGGAAAGTTTTTCAATAGCAGATCGGTCCAAAAAAGGAGAAAAAATGATTAAGTCTTCCCATGATTCCTTATTTAAAGGATTCTGGTAACTATTAAACCCTATTGGATGAAATAAAAAGTCAGTAAACGGCTCATCTATTTCAAACCTCACTTTCCCCAAATCATTAATAAACTCTGTGGATCCATTGAAGGTACGATAAGTGGTTAAATGCTTCACAAAATCAACCAAAGGCTGAGATCTGGCATTTAGTTGGGCTGAAACAAAGCCTTCTATGCTAAAAGCAACATCCCAACTTCGATCAAATGTCAAGTTCCTACTTAAAACAATCAGTCGATATAGGATGTCCCCTCCCCCATTTTTATATCGTATGATCCATACTTTTGGGTGAAAGGCGGTATATGCATCAGCAGGTAATACTTCAGCCACGCTATCCTCCACAAAGGAAACTATTCTGTTGGCACTTTCCGGGACTTTTATTTTCCCTTTTTGGCAATAGATTGTAATCGTATCCGATGTTTTTTGAATGGCATCAAAAATATCCATGCGATCCTCAGATACTTTGCCGTCTAAGTTCCTTTTATAAAATAATGCCACAGGTATTGATAGAAAAGCGGAAAGGTCCAATGAATAGGTAGTGGCCACCGCCCTTTCCATCACGAATCCTGGAGGCGGATTCAACTGCCTGCCGTAATCAAGCCTGTTGGTTTTGTAATCGAGCATCCTTAATGGTCAATTTTTGAAGCTATATCGCTGATTATTGTTTTGGCATTCGAGAATCGAAAACCCATTTCGCTTATCCCCGTCCATTTATCATATTTTTCATCATTTTGTAACCGAAGCTTTGAGCGCGATTGTTTATTCTTTGCCTCTTGTGCTTCCACCAATTCATCCAACTCTTTTAGGGTAAAATCCTGGCCCTGGATTTTATCCATCCATTGGTTAATAAAATGCTCTGTAAACCCTTTGAGATGACTGCCTTGTTTGGCTATAAGCCACATTAAATCACGGTCAAAAGTGCTCCAATTAAAAGTTTTCATAATATGCAGCCAGCTTTCCCATCTATCAATACAAGCTTTTTTGACTTGCTCCGAACCATGCCTCCCGTGCAGCAAAATATTGTACCGAATATGGGCACCGTACATGATCTGCCAAAAGTCCCGGGCCGTAAAGACGATTTTCTGGGTGTCATTGGGTAAACCTTTCATAAAAGGCATGTCACACATTTCCTGAAAGCTCTTGGCATTTAAAAAATCTCTTCTTTTATTTTTATCTTTTAGCACATGGGCCAGAAGAGTTTGAGGGAAGTTATCAATGATTTTTTCCTTTAAAAAATCTGCCTCTGTTGCGGTCAAATCAATATTTAATTGGTCTTTCCAGTTTCTATCATACTCTGGCAAAGAAAAAAAATAGGGGTTAACAGCCTCAGCATCTCTGTCATCACCCGCTTCTCCTTCAGTGGCTTGATGACCTAACAAACGAGTATGAACAGTCCGCCTTTCCAGCAAATCGAGCAATTGGGCCAACGTAAGATCACCTGGATAAATTTTAAAGGCCCTTAACCCATTCCAATAGATGGTAGATGGCTTTCGCATCAGTTCTTTGCGGTGCCTCCGTGGTCTTGACTTATTATGTTTGGCAATGGTAATACCTATTACGCCAGAATTGTCCAGATAGCCTTCCTTTTCTGATAACATTTCCATAATTTCATTCTCCTCCTGTCGCAAATACCCCCTTGCTGAATAATCTTTCGGTGGCTTAGTGGCAAAGTCGTGAAGGATCCGGGGAACTATGATAAAATATTTTGCCCGCGTCATAATGGTTGTAATACCCGGAAATATCGCATCAGACAAACTATTGCGGATAACACCTACGCCAAGTTCATCCACGGTTCCATCAGGTTTTAACAGTTCAATGACCGTCATTACCTTTTGTTTGTCTGTTTCTGAGAAATCAATCCAACCAAGATCCGAGATGGGTTTGTATTCTGGCATTTTAAATGTATCGCAAGATTAATAAATTCAAGAAAAAATACACATTTTTGTTATGTTTGTAAATATAACCCTTTCGTTGTAAAAAATCTACCCGCCTAAGACATAACAATCCATTGAAGATGAAAAAAGTATCATTCAAAGAAGCGGCCGCTAAAGTTTTAAAAAAAGCAGAACAACCTTTGTCTGCCAGAGAAATTTCACAAATCGCCCTTGAAGAGGAACTCATTGAAACTACCGGGGCCACACCCGATGCAACAATGGCTGCCCAACTTTACACCGATATTAATAAAAACCCATCCACAAGATTTAAAAAAGTAGGGAAGGGATTGTTTGCCTTGAAAGAACAAACCGAATCATCTAAGTCGCCGCTGCTTGCCATCCAAAACCAAAACGAGCTGGTAAAAAGCAAGCTCAAGGAAAAAATCCATGAAATGGACCCGTTCCAGTTTGAATACCTGGTGGCTGAGTTATTGGAGAAAATCGGTTATGAACAGGTCGAAGTTACCAAAAGAACAGGAGACAAAGGCATTGATGTGGTTGGCAACCTAACAGTTGGCGGGCTAACTGATGTCAAAACAGTTATCCAGGTAAAAAGATTTGGCGTAGGGAACAACATAGCGGGAAAGCACATCACCCAATTAAGAGGCAGTGCAGCCATAGACCAACGAGGTTTGATTATCACAACTTCAGATTTTACCAAAGGGGCAATCGAGGAGGCCAAGGCTCCCAATAAAATGCCGGTAGCCCTGGTAAACGGTAAAAAACTCAACAATTTGCTCTTAAAATATAAAGTGGGCGTAAAAGAAGAAATCGTAAGCGTTTTTTCAATTGATTCGGAGCTGTTTGGAAATGAAATACCCGGTCCATCTGTACCAGGAAATGGTCAAAAGAGCCGCTCAATATGGCCTTTGCCAGGTGGTACTACTTCTTTTATTGAAACACTTGACCGCCTTCTTGACTACATCCATTCAAATAAATGCTCCCGAAGTGCCTTGGTAAAGTGGTTTATCGACGAATTTGAAAACGTTAACTCACATAATACAGCAAGCGGTTACTTGAACGTCCCAAAAAACATGGGGCTCATTGACCATCAAGACGGAATCTTTGTCCTGACCGAGGCTGGGAAAAAATATCGAGAAACCAAGGATAAAGAATTCTTATTCAAAACCATATCTTCCAACCTATTGGCTTTTGAAGAAGTGCACCAATTCCTCTTAAATAGCCCTGCACCCAAGTCAGACCAGGAAATACTTGAATACATCACCGAAAATTTTGATATCGAGTGGAGCACACTGGCCCAAGTAAGCTTCAGGCTATTGTGGTTGATTAATTTGGGGAAAGTTGAAAAAACGAAGGAAGGGTATGTGGGGAGGTGAGGGCTGATTAAATAAAGAATGATTTAATAGTTCTTCAAATAATGGTAATTCGGATAAATTGGGCAACATTACTGTGGGTTAATTAACCCTTAAGTTGTTATATAGCATGACATATTTGACACTTTTTTGACATCACTAGGAAATCCTTGGATTTCCCGACCCCCTAGGGGGCGCCTAACAGTCGATTCCAACACTAAAAACTTGTCCATTTCTTATAACATCAGTAAGCCTTCGGCCTGGTACATATTGTCCTGACAGATTTGCGCCTGTATCTTGCGCCCAAAAAAAACAGATGCAAAAAGAGACCAAATTCTCAGAACTAATCAGACTGCAACAGGACTCGGGATTCACGGTAAGAGAGTTTTGCTCCAGAATGTTGAGAAAGAGAATTAAATTTGGTCTCTAATTTTTCTTGGATTGTTTTCTTAAATGCAATTGAGTTGGTTGTTTTTTAATAATGCATAACGTTTTGCGTGTATGTGCAGTAGCGGATTAGAAGCACTTTGCTGTCCATTAAGCACCAAGTTTCATAGAAGCACAAACCTTCAATTTACCACTTCACCCGCTATTGCTACTTACACGCTGTTATGCTTTCGCCCTTATTCACTCAGCCAATTTAATGCTGTTTCTGTTATTTCCTTATACCATTCTTGTTCATTAGTTACCTTGTTTGCTATTTGGTTAGAGCGTTCAAAGAAACGTTGAACGTGTTTAGGTTCGGGAACATAGTCTGCATTATGGGAGTCTGCAAGCATTTTTACGAATACACTCAAGGGCATTGGAACAATGGTTGATTTTCCCCCATAATAGCTAATGTTCATTTTGTGTAAAGCGTAAAAGTGAGCAATACAGGCATCATTAATTCTTGGTGCTATGAAAAGACAATAAGCTGGTTTATCGGTTTCCTTTTTGATTTTGGCAAGATGCCGTGTTACTGGTTCGCCTTCTGTTTCGTACTGTCGTTGACCGCTTTGCATTGTAACTTCAACTGCTAAACCAAAGTTTCCATAATCACAAACAATGTCTGCCATATTTCCCTGTGCTGTGGACATTGGCTTTCCAAAATCATCAAATTTTAAGTTTGCCGTGATATTTCCACCATTTAGCATTGTCATTGCCCGCCAAGTGTTCCACTCCAACATCAAAGGCGTATCGTACAACGAATTGTCAAGTATTTGGTCAAAAGTGGTGTTGATTTCTTCAAAAAGTCTATAGTCCTTTATCGCTGTAACCTGTTCGGTTATAGATTTTTCTTTTCTGCTTTCTAAAGCGTCTGCAAGTATGTCTTTAAGTTCTTTTGTGCTAACTGCTTCATCAAGTTGAATAGCAGGGAATTCGGTTTGAATTTTATTGACAAGCAAATCCCTGTTATCAGTTAGCAGCATGGGTAGTTCTTCATTTCCCAAGTATTTGATGTAAAGCTGTTCGTTGTCAACAAAGCAGGGGTCTCTATCTGTGTTCTTAAGAAAGTAATCTACTTCTTCTAACTTCTCGGGGGGTATGGATATTGATTTTCCGATATGCGAGATGTTTACCAGTCCCGTAGCCCGCAAGTATCTGAAACAGGCATCCGCATAATCTCTAAGATTTGATGCCTGTGTTTTTAAAAAGTTCGAAATGGATGCGTCTCTTGTTTCTCGGGTTTTGGTTTTGCCCGATTGGATGCGGTCGGCATAGATTTCCCGCAGTTCTGTATGTAAATAATCATTGAAGAACTTCTTGTATTTTCCCTTGTTCTTCGCTTTTTCAACCCTGAACTGGTCAATTTTGGCAACTATGTTGTCAAAGTTCCTATAATCGGTCAGTTGGAGTCCAAACAATCTTAACTCGTCAAATTTTAGCGAGCCGAAATGACGGATTAAACGGAACAGTTCGAGATATGGTTTTGACCAAAATTCAGCCGCTTCTTCGGTTGGTTTGTGAAAAGGTGAAGGCACCTGAAATTTTAACAGTTGCCGTAAAAATATTTCTTCCTTTCTTTTTGCTGTTACCAATTCTTTTCCC